>Ga0209314_10001295_pt1 | contig 11120 bp, 14 predicted proteins | sample I19B2metaG_FD_184146 | JGI IMG/M metagenome (GOLD analysis project Ga0209314, IMG submission 184146) | Lake sediment bacterial and archeal communities from Gulf of Boni, Indonesia to study Microbial Dark Matter (Phase II) - ​I19B2 metaG... | ecosystem: Environmental > Aquatic > Freshwater >...
AAGACGTGGCCCACCGCCTGAGCGGTGGGCCGGACGCACCCGCAACTATTTGCAGTGTAGCGTCTGGGCTTCGATGGTGTCAACGGTGCGGGTCCCGGCGGCTGGCCGGCTGCTGCGGGGATGTGCTGTCTAGTCCGTGGGCCTGAAGGTCTTGCAGGCGGTCTCCTCGGACGTATGGGCGTGGGACTGGTCGCCGATGCTGCCGAACTCCATGGACGGGCTGGTCCGGGCGCTGTTGACGACATAGATGCGGTCGGCGCCGCAGTGGTCGCCCTCCCGGTAGAAGTAGCAGCTCTTCACTTCGCAGAGAATCTCCTGGGGCATGGACATGCACCTCCTCAGGCCTCCAGTATTTGCCGTGCGGCGGCGCCTGATACGGCCGGGCGCAAGAGGAAGTCCCCGGCGGCCTTGACGTAAGCCTCCCGGGCATGTCAACCTGGACTCAGAAAGACACTGCTTGCTAAAAGGGAAGTGAACCGTCTCCGTGCATTTTCGGGGCTTTGCACCGGCTGACTTTGACGTCTTCGCCATTCCCGGTTTCGCCGCCCGCATGGCCGCCATCAAGAAGAGGGTCCGCCCCAAGCTGCAGGCCCTGGGCGACGACCTGGCGCCCTGGCTCCAGGCCAACACCGGCCTGGCCTTCTTCCCGCGGGTGGCCCTGCACGCGCGCCGCACAGTCAACCCACCGGATGACACCTGGGTGGCCCTCGGCCCATCGCCACGGGGCTACAAGCGGTTCGGGCACTTCGCCCTGGGCCTCTCGCGGGAGGGTGTCTACATGCGCTTTGTGCTGAAGCCCGAGTTCGACCAGCGTCAGCGCCTGGCCGAGGCCCTGCGTCAGCGCGGCCTGTCCCTCCTGCAGTCGCTGGAGACCTGGCGCGGTTACAGCCTCTACGGCGACGACCACGGCAACAGGCCCATTCCGGTGGAAGAGGTGACCCGGGGCGACCTGGAGGCGGCCGCAGCCCGCCTGACCGACATCAGGTCGGCATCGCTGGCGGTGGGCGCCGGCTGGAGCCGGACCAACCCCACGGTGCGGCAGGGCGAAGCGCTGGTCAGCCAGGCGGCGGAGATGGCCCGCGAACTCCTCCCCCTCTACCTGGCCGGCAATGGCCTGGAGGCGCAGGACTAGTTGGGCCTGACGGCAAGCTGGTCGAGCAACTGGACCGTCCGGATGAGGTAGCCGGACTCCGCTGCGTACCAGGGCCCCCGCTCCTCGGCCGGCGGCCAGTGCTGAGCGCTGTGGGCCAGGAACACCCGGGCCGAGTTGATGTCGCCCACCAGCACGGCGGCGTAGGCGGCTATGGCCCAGGGGAAAGGATCGCCGGTATCGCCCTCGGCCCACCGCGGGAAGGCGGCCATCACCTTGGCGTAGAGCAGTTGGGCCCGGTCCGACCTGGGGTCAATCACGCCGAAGACGATGGGGTAGATCTGCGACACGGTCTCCGGGTACCAGCGCGGCCCCAGGGCGGGAACGTGCACCCCTCCCAGGGTCCACTCGTAGAGCCCGCGCCAGGGGCTCCAGAGTTGCCTCTCAATGGCCTGACGGACCCAGGCGGCGCGCCTCCCGTAGGCGGCGGAGGCCTCCCCGTCTCCCAGCCGCTCCAGTAACCAGGCCCAGTCCGTCAGGCCGCGGTAGTTCTCGCTGTTGTCCATCAGGAGCTTCACGCCCAGACCCGGTTTAGCCCAGACGAGGCCGTCGCCGTCCTGCAGGCGGGTGATGACCTCCGCCACCTCCGTGAGCTGGGCCTTGTGGCGGCGCGCCCAGTCCAGGTCGCTGGTGGAGCGGACGTACCAGGCGGCCAGCGAGAGCAGCGTGGCGGCATAGCTGTCCGCGGAGTCATAGTCCAGGCTCGGCACTTCGCGCCCGTCCGACCGCAGGTGGTAATCGTAGATGGTACCGTAGAAGCCGAAGCGGTCCGGGTGGTTCAGGTGTCCCAGGTACCACTCCATGTAGCGGCGGACCAGGTTCGGGTTGTCGCGCACCAGGGCCATGGCCGCCAGGTTGGCGAAGTACGGCACCACATCGGTCTGCCGCGGATTCTGCGCCAGGGCCCCCTGGTCCGTCTGCGAGGCCTCCAGCCACTGCAGTTCCTGTTCCAGCGCGGCCGCGTCCACCGGGTAGAGCGGCGCGCTCTTCGTCCGGCTCCATGACCAGTTGCCCCTGCCGCCACCCCATCCCAGGGAGGTCGTCAGGAGCCCCAGAATTAAGATGAAAGCGGCAAGCCGCGTTGTCCACAGGCGCTTCATACGTCGGATTTTCGCTTTTATTATGTAAAGTTCCTTCGCCTGCACCCCTGGTAGATTCATGAAGTTGTTGCCCGACCGGACCACGGGAGGACAAAAAAAAGCCCTGCCACGATGGCAGGGCCGCCAAATGAGCCGGGGGGCTCATGGGAGGGGCTGTTTGACGAGCAGCACCTAGTCGTGTGTCTGGGTGAGCGCCTCGGGCGACGGGACGGCGCAGAGCGCCGAGCGGATCGCCTCCAGCAGGTCGTCAACGTTGGGGGATGGCCGGTACTGACTGTCCAGTACGTCCATCTGGTTCTCCTCGAGAGTCAGGCAGATCACCCGCGGGCCACTGCCATGGCCTTTGCCTGACGGATCGCGCAGGGACTTGGGGTCAATGGCGCGATCGACCAGCACGACGTCAGGGGCCAGGCCCCGGACCACGGCACCCATCTGGGGGCCGATCGGCACGGTGCCCACCACCTGAATGTCCGGCTCCGCGGACAGCAGCCGGCGGAGGCCGGCCCCAAACAGGCCGTTCTGATACAGGATGACCACACGCCGCTGCGCAGCCATAGCTATCAACCTCCAATTCCATGCTAACGCACAGGCATTCCCGTCACGTAGACCCGCGAGGGCCATTTTCTGTCCAGATTTGTGGCTACGAAATGGCAACAAAAAAGGGCTACCTCAGAGGTAGCCCTTTCGCACTAGTAAAGTTGGAAAAGGGTCCAGGGGGTGGCCCTAAACGTGGGGCTGTTTCTACCTGGGACCCTCCGTGGGATCGGACGTGATGCCCTCGCGGATGGCGTAAGCGGCCGCCTGCACGCGGTTATCCAGATGCAGCTTGGCCAAGATGTTCTTGACGTGGTTGCGGACGGTATTCTCGCTGATGCAGAGCGTGGCGGCGATCTCCTTGTTGGAGGCCCCACGCGACAGCTCCCGCAGGACGTCGATCTCACGAGCCCCCAGCGACTCGCGCCCGGTGTGAGCGGGCTGCGCGTCGCGCCGGGCGAACTCGGTCAGGATCTTGGCCGCCAGACCGCCGGAGATGGCGGCCTCGCCGTGGTAGGCCTTGCGCACGGCGTCCAGCAGGTGGTCAGGGTCCACATTTTTCAGAAGGTAGCCCTGCGCGCCGGCCTTGATGGCCTCGAACAGATTCTGCTCCAGGTCGGAGACCGTGAGGATGAGAATCTTGACGTAGGGCATCGCCTGCTTGACCCGCCGCGTGGCTTCCAGGCCATTGATTTCCGGCATGCTGATGTCCATGAGAACGAGGTCAGGCATCAGCTCCTGCGCCTTCGCCAGGGCCTCCCGACCGTTGTGGGCCTCGCCCACCACCTCGATATCGGGCTCGGCCGTCAGCAGGCTTTTGACCCCACGGCGGAAGAGTTCGTGATCGTCAACCAAGAGGACTCGAATGCGCTCCAGCTTCCACACCCCCGGCCTGGTCTAGAGACGGCTCTGCGGACTGCTCCGGGACAGGCACATCCAGGATGACCCGGGTTCCCCGGCCCGGTTGCGTGTCCAGCAGCATGAATCCGCCGATGATCTGCGCCCGCTCTCGCATGGTGCGCAGTCCGTAGTGGCCTTTGTACTCGCGGGTCGGGTCGTAATCAAAGCCCCGGCCGTTGTCCTCCACCACCACCTTGAGGTGGTGGTCCGAGCCGCCCACCAGCACCTCCATCCTCTCCGCCCCGCTGTGCTTGCGCACGTTGGCCAGGGCCTCCTGGATGATGCGGACGAGCTGCACACCGATGGTGGCCGGCACCTGGGGCGCCGCAGCCTCGATGTTCAGGCTGCTTCGGACGCCCGTGTTCTGCTCGAACTCCCTCAAGTATTGCGCCAGGACGGCATCCCAGGAGGGGCCGACGGGCGCGCGCAAGTCAAAGAGGGCCTGGCGCACATCCTGATAGGCCGTCTCCAGCACGCCCCGAATCTGCTCCAGTTCGTCGCCGTAGGCGGGGTCCTCCCTGGATAGCCGCTTGCCCAGGACGGCCAGGCGCATCTTCAGAAATGCCAGGGTCTGCGCCAGTCCGTCGTGAAAGTCACGGGCGAGGCGCTCCCGTTCCGTCAGGGTAGCCACCACTTCGGCCTTCTCCTGCAACGCCTCCTCCAGCTTGCGCTTCTCACGCAGGTCCCGGAAGACCATGAGCAGAAGCGTGCCGCCCTCACCGTCCGGAAACAGCGAATAGCTGGCGGAAACCGGAATGAGGTACCCGTCGTGGTGACGAATGCTCATCTCCACATAAGGTGCCGGTGCCTGTACTTCCAGAGCGTGCAGACCGTAGCAGAGGTGGGCGGCGGCCAGCGGTTCACCCAGATCGGTATGACACTGGAAGAGCGTGCCGCAGTGCACGCCCTGGGACACCTGGTAGCCTGTAAGCCTCACCGCCGCCGGATTCATGTCCACGATGCGGCGGTCTGGATCTATGATAATAAAGGCGTCGGTTGCGTTCTCGAAGAAGAGCCGCAGCCGGTCGCGCTCCGCCGTAATCCAGTGAGCCGACGACGCAGACAAGCTCTTCACCCTCCAATAACCCTGTGCCTGTAGCTTATCAGAGCCACTGGGAACCGTCAATTTCATCTACATTTAATAGTAGCAAAAGCCGCCCAATACAGGCGGCTTTTGATATGGCTCTTCTGGTGAATCTGGATGCGGGCTAAACCGCTTCCACAGACCGGATTTCCGGAATCTCCTGGCGCAAGGCCCTCTCAATGCCCATCTTCAGCGTCATGGTGGACATGGCGCAGCCGGCGCAGGCTCCGGTCAGGTGGAGGAACACCACGCCGTCCTGGACGTTGAGCAGTTCCACGTCGCCCCCGTCAAACTGCAGACCGGGCCGGACGCGCTCCAGAACTTCTTCAACGCGTTCCATCAATTCCACGGGTGGTCACCTCATCACTAGTTTACCCGTCCGGCGCCACAAATGGCAAGGCCAGTGTTTTTGCAAGGAATTGCTGTGTAGCGCCGCCATCATTTCTGCAGGGTAAGGAACCGGCCGCAGGCACAACATAATGACGGAAGGAGGTGATAGTTCGTGGCGAACAACAATAACAACGAACTTCTGGTTCAGAATGCGAGCCCCGCTCTGGAGCGGCTGAAGTTCGAGGTGGCCAGCCAGGTGGGCGTTCCCCTGAAGCAGGGGTACAATGGCGACCTGCCCGCGCGCGACGCCGGCAAGGTCGGCGGCCAGATGGTGAAGCGGATGATCGCGTTGGCCGAGCAGAGCCTCGGCGGTGCTGCCCGATAGCGACGTTCCTGTTCGAGCCTGAGGCTCTTGCAAGCGCCTGAGGGAAGCTGCCCATTCCTTAGCTTGTGCCCTCTCTACGATTTCTATAGGCGGACCTGAAAAGGTCCGCCTTTCTTTTGCGCCGGGTTCAGGACAGCAGGGTTTGCATCTTCAGAGCCAGGCCCATGTCCCCCTTGATCTTCAGGCGGCCGGACATGAACGCAGTCATGCCGTTGAGCTTGCCGGTAGCCATGTCGACGAAATCGTGGGCAGTCATCGTCACCACGACACCCGGGTTCTCGGCCGGGCCGGTCCTGACTTCGCCCTTGTCACCGACGATGACCATGGTGTAGGTTCCGCCGCCTTCTCCCGTCAGGTCCAACTGGTAGGTGCCCTGAGCCGCTGACAGCTTCTCGGGCCGCTCCGCCAGCCGCTGCTCGATTCCTTTCAACACTTCCTGCAGGTCCGCCATGAGCATTCGTTCCCCTTCCTGTTAGACTTTAACTACATCAGTACCCACGTCACAGGGCTGCCGGCCGGCGTGACCTGGCCCCGATCCTCCAGCACAAACAGGTGCCCCAGCACTTCAGACATCCCCAGGAACAGTTGGTCCCGGTCAAGGTTTGGGAACAGGCGGCGCATCAGGTCGTAGGCAGTGGCCGGCCCGCCGTTGAGGAGGCCGCGAATCCTCTCCAGCCGCTTCTCCGTCCGGGCCAGGCGGGAAGCAATCAAGGCCTGGTGGTCGGTGATGACCTCGCCGTGTGCGGACGCCACCCAGGCCAGGTCCATCTTAGCCACCCGGGCCAGGCTTTCCAGGTAGAGCGGGAGGCTGCGGACCAGCTCGGACGAGGCCGGATCCGTGGGATCCACCAGCGCGTTGCTGGAGATGTGGGCGATGAGGTGGTCCCCGGCCAGAAGGCCACGGGAAGAGCGGTCCCAGAGGCTGACATGGCCATAGGCGTGACCCGGCGTATGCAGGACGTCCCAGGTCTTCCCGCCGGCAACCAACTGATCGCCTTCATCCAGAAAGCCGTCCACATGGACGGACTCCGTGAAGCCCCAGAGCCAGCGAATGGAGTCGCCCACGGCGTCGGCCACGGAAGCCGGGCCGCCGTGCCGGCGGAACAGCCGCTCGGCGAATTCGGCGCGGTCGGAGCCGGGACCGAGCTTCAGCCAGGGGTCGGTGAGTGGATGGGTCAGAATGCGGCAGCCGGAACGACGCCGGACTTCGGCAGCCAGGCCGGTGTGGTCGACGTGAAAATGGGTCAGGACCAGCAGCTCCATGTCTTCGACCCGATAGCCCAGTCGTCTGAGTCCGGCCTCCAGGGCCTGGCGCGCCTCCGGGTAGACCGGTCCGCAGTCCACCAGCGTGAGGGGCTTCCCCTCCAGAAGAACGGCGTTCATGGCCCCCACGGGGAACGGCGTCGGCACCGGCAGCAGCTGGACGCCGGCCGGCAACCGCTCGGCGCCGGGGACTCCGGAGGGCACGGATCGCTTGCGTTCAGGCGCGGCTATGGCTCGACCCTCCCTCCGGGCGGACGCCCTCCAACACGATCTGGGCGAAGTGGGACGCTATCTCCTCGGGGCCGGAGCGCCCTTCGGGGCTGTACCACTGATAGATGCTGTTGCAGAGGCCGAAGACGGCCAGGGCCGTCAGGCGAACATCCACCGGTCGGAACTCGCCCGCCGCCACCCCCTGGCTGAGGATGCGCTCCAGGAGCCCGGTATAGCGGCGCCGGCTCTGCCGCACCACCTGTCGCTGGTCCGGCGAGAGGGCATGGGTCTCCCGGGTGAAGATGGTCAGTTCGCCCAGACGCCGGGCCACGGTCTCCACATGTGCCAGGATGGCCCGCTCCAGCTTGGTCCTGGCGGAGACGGGCTGGGCCGCCACCTTCTCCAGGTCGGTGACCAGGGTGCTGACGGCGTCGTCGAAGATCTTCACCAGCAGCTCTTCCTTGCTGCCGATATAGTAGTAGAGAGACCCCTTCTGCAGGCCGACGGCGTCGGCGATGTCCTGCATGGAGGTCCCGTGATAGCCCTTTTCGCGGAAGAGGCGCACGGCTGAGGCCATGATCTCCTGTTCCCGGTTGACGGCCATCACCTCCCATGAATTCAGGCTTCGAAAAATCAAACGGTCGGTAGAGGCTGGTCTAACTATACTCGCGAGGGCCCGGTGGTGTCAACGCCGGCGGCTCTTTCGGGGCGCCGGAAACACAGGTGGCGGCGCTTCCTGGCGCCGCCCGCTGTGTATGTCCTGCTGCCTGCATCTCAGTCCTGCGCCTCAGGCCTTCTTGTGGGGCGTGGACAGGACGCGATAACCTGCGCCGAGCCGGAGCTTGGCAATGTAGAGGATCTGGCCGACGTGCTCGGAAATGTGGGTGGCCACCAGGAAGAGCGCATCCAAAACTGTGGCCGGTCCGGTGTGAAGCTGTTGCGGCCGGTCCAGGTCGGCGGGGGCGAGCCCGGTCAGGATGCGGTCCACCTCGCCGAAGGCCCGGTCAAGCTCGGCCGCCACCTCGTCGCGGCTGTACATCCGCCGCGAGTTGAACTCTGCGTCGCGGTCGCGGTGCACGGTCATGCCGGCAATTCCCGCCAGGTAGCGCTGATCCATGTTCCCCGCCATGTGCAGGACAATGTTGGCGATGCTGTTGCTGTCCTCGTTCGGCCTCCAGTTGACGTCGTCATCCCCAAGCTGGCGCACAGCCTCCACGGCGCGGCGGCCCAGGTCGGCCATCTTCCGGCGGTGCATATCGATCAGGTGCTGGTCTCTGTCTGCCATATCCACCCTCCTCTTCTAGGACGAAAGGGCCGGTCCTAGTCCTTATCCGGGCCCTCCACGACGAACTCCTCGGGGCTCCTGTCGGTGAGGGAGTCCATCGCATAGACGCCCTTGCGGAACAGCGACCACTGCTCGTCGCTGAGCCCGCCGGGCACGTAGGCCGAAAGCTCCCGGCGATTGACGCGAAGCTTGGGCGCGCTGATGTTCCAGTATCCGTCCCAGCCGCTCTTGCCGATGCCGGGCGTGATAATGCCGTCGTTGACGGCCCCCAGGTACTCCAGGATGCGCACGTCGCCGAAGGCTCCCTGGGGGACGGTGATCGTCGCCACGGGTCCCAACCCCTTTCGTCGCTACCTGTCGAGGGCGCCGCCGAGGCGCTGCCAGGCCTGGCCGGCCTCCTCCTCCATGCGGGAGAGGAGTTCCGCCACGCTGGGGATGTCCTGAATGAGCCCGGAGGCCTGACCCGCCCAGGCGAACCCCTCGTCCAGGCGCCCCTCCAGAGCGGCGCGCCGGTTGGCCGCGCCGCCAATGTAGGGGAGCAGGTCCGCCACTCCGGTCCCTGCCGCCTCCCGCTCCAGGATAGCCTCCGTGAAACCGGAGCGCAAGGCGCGCCCGGGGCGGCCCAGGCTGCGCTCGATGACCACCGTGTCGGCCTCGCCGGCCCGCAGCAGCGCCTCCTTGTAGGCAGGGTGGGCCCGGCACTCGCGGGTGGCAACGAAGCGCGTGCCCATCTCCACCCCATCGGCCCCCAGGGCCAGGGCGGCCGCCAGCCCCCGGCCGTCAGCGATGCCGCCGGACGCCGCCACCGGAATCCGGACGCTGTCGACGATGCGGGCCACCAGCACCAGGGTGCCCAGGTCGTCGCGGCCCAGGTGGCCCCCGCCTTCAAAGCCCACGGCGATGACTGCATCGGCCCCCAGGGCCTCGGCCTTCTGTGCCTGACGGACGCCGGCCACCAGCACCAGCTTCTTGACCGGCAGGCCCTCCAGGCGACGGAAGACCGGCTCCGGGTTGCCGCCGGTCACGCTGATGACCGGCACCTGCTCCTCCGCCGCCACCTCCAGGTGGGCCTCCCACTCCCAGTGGCCCAGGGCAAAGTTCACGCCAAAGGGACGATCGGTGGCCTGCCGCGCCCGGGCGATCTCCCGGCGCAGGTCCTCGGCCGTCTGGAACGAGGCCGCCGTGATCTGGCCCAGGCCGCCGGCAGCGGAGACCGCCGCCGCCAGGTCGGCGTAGGCCAGGTAGGCCAGCCCGCCCTGAATCACCGGCAGGCGGATGTTGAGCAACTCCGTCAGGCGCGTCTGCACAGGAAGACCTCCTCGACTCAGCCTACCCTTCTCTTCGCACCGGCCACGCTCCGTACCTGCCTGGGAAGGCCCCTGGACAAATGGCGAGGCGCGCCGACAGCGGCCGACAACGACGGCCGTCGCCAACGTCGCGCCGACGGGCATACTAAGACGTGTGTTACCAACACCGCCCCAACCCCGTAAAAGGACGGTGACCCCATTGGAGACTCTGACCTGGATGGTGGGCGGTCAGCAGGGCGAGGGCATCGAAAGCACGGGAGAAATCTTCGTGCAGGCGATGAACCGCCTCGGCTACTGGTGCTATGCGTACCGGCACTTCGCCTCGCGCGTCAAGGGCGGCCACACCAACTTCAAGATTCGCCTCAGCGGTCAGGAGGTGCAGCACGGCGGTGACGAGATTCACTGCCTGGTGGCCTTCGACCAGGAATCTATCGACCACAACTGGCCGGAAATCAAATCCGGAGGCGTTGTGGCCTACGACAGCGCTACCTTCGAAGCCAAGCTGCCGGGGGACAAGAAGGTCACCCTGGTGCCGGTCCCCATGACCAAGATGGCCAAGGACCTGGGCGCCGCCATCATGAAGAACATGGTGGCCGTAGGCGTCAGCGCCGCCCTGCTCGGGCTCGCCCCGGAGGACTTTGAGTCGACCATGGCTGACCGCTTCGGCAAGAAGGGCCCTACGGTGATCTCCGGCAATGCGGCGGCGGTGAAGCAGGGGTACGATACCTGCCGGACGCAGTTCGGCGCCCTGTTGAAGCTTCCCAACCGGCCGAAGGGCGAGCGCCACATGCTGATCACGGGCAACGAGGCTATTGGCCTGGGAGCCCTCGCCGCCGGCTGCCGGCTCTATGGCGGCTACCCCATCACGCCGGCGACGCCGGTGATGTACTACCTGGTGTCCAACCTGCCCCGGGTGGGCGGGGCCGTGGTGCAAACCGAGGATGAGATTGCGGCCATCAACTTCGTCCTGGGCGGCAACTACGGCGGCGTCCGCACCATGACGGCCACCTCCGGCCCCGGCCTCTCGCTGATGCAGGAGGCTCTCTCGCTCTCCGGCATGACGGAGACACCGGTGGTGGTGGTGGACGTGCAGCGCGCCGGTCCTGCCACCGGCCTGCCCACCAAGGTGGAGCAGTCCGACCTGAACATGCTGGTCTACGGCTCCCACGGTGATTTTCCGCGGGTGGTACTGACCCCCGCCACGGTCAGCGACTGCTTCTATCTGACCATGGAGGCCTTCAATCTGGCCGAGAGCCTGCAGTGCCCGGTGTTTGTGGCCATTGATCTGGCCCTGGGCCTGTCCAACCAGTCCATTGCGCCCCTCGACCACAGGCGCGTGCCGATCGAGCGCGGCAAGAGGGTGTCCGATCAGGACCTGGACGCCCTGAACGATCAGGAGTTTCCGCGCTACCGGGTGACGGCGGACGGCATCTCGCCCCGGTCCATACCGGGCCAGCACGGCGGCCGCTTTGTCGCCACCGGCGATGAGCATACGGAGACGGCCCACATCACCGAGGAGCCGGAGATTCGCATTGCCCAGATGATGAAGCGCATGCGGAAGCTCAAGTCCGC
>Ga0209314_10001297_pt1 | contig 11118 bp, 5 predicted proteins | sample I19B2metaG_FD_184146 | JGI IMG/M metagenome (GOLD analysis project Ga0209314, IMG submission 184146) | Lake sediment bacterial and archeal communities from Gulf of Boni, Indonesia to study Microbial Dark Matter (Phase II) - ​I19B2 metaG... | ecosystem: Environmental > Aquatic > Freshwater > Lake...
GCGATAAGATGACTGAGAAGAGTACTCAGAGCTTCATCGACATATTGAATGGATTGAATGAGATGGGGGCAAGAGTTGAGGTCAGCACAGAGAACGCGAATAAGCTCTCCGAACTCTATGAAGAACGTATCAGACTACTGAACGCGTCACCAGCCTCGAGTGATCTGTGTTCCTCTTGCGGATTCTCGGGATACTTCATGAAGCTCGGACCGATGAATCCTGTATTGCTGGAACGAATCCTTCAATACCGAAGCATGATGAACATGACCGACGAAGAGTTTGAGAGATCGCTTGAACTCACTAGAGAGCTGAGGCAGTTTCTACTTTCCATAAGAACAGGAACGAATCGTCCCACTAGGAAACGACACGAGTGATCACGTCACTAGGCATATTTCGGAAATTCCATAATCGGTGCAGGGGTGGGATTCGCGCACAACTTTGCCAGTAAACTAGTAAAATCCCATATAAGGAGCATTTTCTGAGACATGAGAGCCCAAACCCCGGCTGGCCCGCAGGGATTCGACCCCTATGAGGTGCGAATACCCTGACAAATCGGAGCTTTCAAGCAGTAGGCCGTCTAAATATTCCTGCTTTTGTGTGTAAACCAGGCTTTTTGGTTGTGCCTAATGACTTAGAGCCTATCCCAAAACCGTTAGCCGGTAGATTGTGAGGCAGCATGCGAGCTGTATGAGGCCTACGTAGTTCCGGGCTTTCTTCTCCCATCGGATCAGAAGCTTCCGGTATCTGTTGTGCCATGACCCTGTTCTTTCTACTACCCAGCGTTTGGCTTGATGGCATCTTCCGTCACGAGGAGGATCTGCTTCTCCCCTGTGGCGAATGTGGGGTATGTAACCGAGTTTGATGACTTCCCGTTCTATCTCTGGGTAGTCATATCCTTTGTCGAGGCAGAGGTTCTGTGGTCTCCGAGGTGTAGGCTTCGGTCTGCCAGTGACTATGCTGCTCAAGGTTCTGGCTGCAGCCTTCATGTCGTGCCGGTTCGCCCCTGTAATCACCACGGATAGCGGGGCACCTCTCTGATCTGTCAGGAGATGCCTCTTCGTGCCAAGCTTACCTCTATCCGTCGGATTGGGACCCGTCGCCTCCCCCCCAAAGGAGCCTTCACAGCAGGGCTATCAAGCGATTGCCACTCCCATCTGATGCCCCTAAGCTCATCGTATCGCTCCAGAAGCTTCACCCACAGCTTCTGGAAGACCCCTGCCTTCACCCATTCTTGGAATCGTCTGTGGCATGTGGAGCCTGAGCCATACTCAGCTGGCAACGCCTTCCATTGGCAACCAGTCCGCAGAACGTACAGTACGCCATCCAGAACCTTTCTGAAAGGCACCGCTGGGCGTCCATTGGTGCCAGGCTCCTTCTCCTTGGGAAGCAAAGGCTGAAGCTTCATCCACAAGTCGTTTGGAATACGCCTGATCGTTCCAAGCGTCTTCCTCTTCCGCTTGCGAGCCTTACTCCTACCCATAGCAATCGGCTAGCGCTATCTCAGAACCCCTTCCTAGCCCTTCTTTCAACATTCCTAACAAAAAGACTGGAACCCACTGAACCAAAACATCAAGAAATCAGAGGGTTTTGGGATAGGCTCTTAAGCTGTTAGGTGCCTAACGACTTAAGTCGTGTAATCCTTAATCGTGACGATTTTCACCTGGGAGCACATGGTTTCCAATCAAGTGATGTGTACCCGCGTGTCTTGTGAACGTCTTCTTGATGAGCTGGAGGGAAAGTCTGGATCATCGAAGGCGAAGATCGCTTCGGTCTTGCCGTCAACAGGATGCCGTAACGTTACAGTAGTGATCGGTAAATCTGTAACAACTCGGGAGCCTATCGTCGCATGAGCGAGGATAGATTACCTCAGTAGGAAACCGATAGGGGCTCGGCTCAAGATGTTCTCGAAGTGGATTACGGCCGGAGGGGTTCATAGAATTCCAGGTTTCGTTCTTGTTTAAAAGCTGAGAAGGGGGAATGTGCTTGTTGAATGTTGGGGGTAGTCTGTTGCGCCGACGACTGCTCAGTATGACCTTGATGTTTCTGCTACTTCTCGTTCTTGTGCCAATTCAAATTGGAGTGGTTCGGGCCGATGTAAGCGCGACCACGTCCATATCGCAGCAGACCATGATAGTGATCTTGGTCGAGTTCTCAGATCTAAAGCACACGACATCTCAAGACAAGATGCACGCCATCATATTCTCGGGTTTGAACAAATACTACAGCGAGGTCTCATATAGCCAGATAGGGTTCACAGGAAAAACGGTTGGATGGTATCAACTGCCGAATCCAGAGGCATACTATGCTACTGGCCGAGGGCTGAATGCAAACTGGAGTCGTGTTAGACCTTTCGTCAAAGCTGCAGTAGATGCTGCAGATGATGATGTGGATTTTTCGAGGTACTCCTATGTGGTGGTTGTTCACGCGGGAGAGATGGCACCGCTTTGGCATTCTTTCTACGCCAGTCCTGGGACGATAAGGACGCCTGTAGCAACAAATGAATGGGCCGGCAGTAACAGGGTTACCGTCAAGGACTGTGTGGTATTAGCCGAGAAGAATGATCTTGGTGTCATAGTGCATGAGGTCGGGCATTACCTTGGTGGAGTGAAAAACCAGCATGTGGGTCTCCCTGATCTATATGATTCGGACCTACAAAACGAAGGAAAGTACGCTCAAGTGTTTATGGGTTCTTGGTGCCTGATGTCTGTTGCCAACGGACAGGGTATGTGTGCTTGGACCAAACTAAAGCTTGGCTGGATCTCGACGCGAGCCGTGGTCACGGTCTTTCCATGGCGATTGAACGCAACTGCGACTATTGATCCACTTGAGTTGCCGACTTCAGCGACCCATGTTGTCATGATACCCCTTGTGGGGAAGACCTACTATCTTGTTGAAGTGCGACAGCAGATTGGTGTTGATAAGATTCTTCCCGGCAGTGGAGTTCTGATCACATTTGCCGACGATTCCCCATATGAATCCAGCAAGAAGGGACCGGTAAGGGCTATTGATTCGACACCTGAGACAACGACTTTGGATGACGCAACGTTCGACCTAAGACAGGGGAAGAAAAACGCATTCTTTGATCGGGAGAACAATCTGTCGATAGTGATTGTGGGCAGATCTGGATCGTCATACAAGATATTCGTCGGAACTGTCAGTGAAGGGGAGGTTTCGGTCAAGCAACAAGACAAAATCTCACTTTCAACCACCATATCATCCACGACCGGGCCGACCACCATGCACACCGAGTCCCGTACCAGTGTAGAGAAGTCCTTACCTGAAGTCACTAGCATCCTCATTCCAGCTACCGTCGTGATTGTGGTTCTCATCGGAATTGTGGCCTTCCTTGCTTCTAGAAAAAGTAAGAAGAACACACGTAGTGAGGCTTTTGTCTCTTGAAGATTGATATGCGCCTCAATCTGATGTTTCTGCTGCTTGGTATAATGCTTCTCTTCTTTTTTGGCTTTGATTGTAGTGTGGCGTTCTGTGCTGTTGAAACTCCTTTGATCAAGACCAAGTGGGGCCAGGGAGGGTTGTACGCTTCGAAGTCTCCTGTGATTAGAGGAAGCCATGTACGTTTGGGATGTTGGTCAACAGCTATTGGTCAGATCATCAACTTTCACAGGCTTGAATCGTTCGGAAAGGTTCGGTATACGTGCTCCAACGGGATCGTCATTGAGAATGATCTGGATACGCGTACCTACAACTGGAATAGGATGGCTGTCGCTCTGACCAGTCAGTCGTCGAAGGAAGAGGTTGATGAGGTTAGCGCTTTTCTCTACGATGTGGCGACTGTGATACAGAAGGATTTTGACACAGATGATTATGTGTTAAGTTCAACTAACAGGGCCGTAGCTTTGCAACAGCACTTCTCTTGTAAGTCTAAGTTGGTTTCGATGAAGAACATGGGTGAGGGTATGAAAGACTACATAACAGAGGAGCTCGAGTCTGGGCGTCCTTGCATGCTGTACATCCAAAACGCGGAAAAGACCACAGGACATGCAGTTGTGATTGACGGATGGAAACGTGATGGTAGCAGTTTTCTAGTTCATTTGAACATGGGATGGGAGGGAAAGGATGACGGATGGTATGATTTTGACAAACCCATCAACATATTCAATGATGTCAGCTATAGGCTGATACTATCAATAGAACCGACAACATCTTTTCAGTCCACTGTAACAACGCTTTTCGGAAGCACGTCAAGTCAGCAAGAGAGATCCTTGCTTACAACCACAACAACAAACCCCCCCGTCACTACAACGACAACAACAGAGCCCCAGAAGAAGTGCATCATTGCTACAGTTGCCTACGGCTCTGAATTGGCTCCTGAGGTCCAGTTTCTCAGGTCCTTCAGAGAAGACGTAGTAATGTCAACCGAAAGTGGAAGAGCCTTCATGAACCTGTTCAATGCATTCTACTACTCATTTAGCCCTCAGGCAGCCAGTGTCATCTCTGAGAACCAGCTCCTCAGGGACACGGTTAAAGCTTCGCTATATTCACTAATCGGAGCATTATCTGCTTCAGCCAGAGTGCAGTCAGTTCTCGCATTCAATCCAGAACTTGCAACAATCGCGGCCGGGCTGGTTGCGTCTGCGCTTATAGGACTGGTCTATCTCTTCCCACCTATGCTTTTGATCTCCGCGCTGATGCCTAGGCGTTTGCAATGCAGGCGAGAGAGGTAGTCTAGAAAAAGCAAGAAGTCGAGAGGTTGCTGTCCTTTGAAAGTTGACAGGAAGCTCCTCGGTGTACTGATCGTCGTATCAATACTACTAGGAGTTGTTGCCGTCTCGCAATTCCGTCTACGTTCTATGCAGAACCTAGCTCTTAGCCAGACTTGCAATCCAGAGCAGGCGAGGTTGGGTCAGGTTGTCAATGTCGCGATTATCGTACAGAATAACGATGAGAAAGATGTCACAATATCGAGGATGTTGTTGAAGCTGCCCCCTCACTTCGACGTCTTGAACATCAATGTGGTGTATCCAAATGGGACAAAGGCCTCGGGCCTGTCGATTGGAGAGAGTGGCGAACTGAAGCAGAAGAGGGCTTTGCTCAAGACGAAACAGAAACTGGACGTTTCAGTCTCTTTGAACACGACTTTGGAGTCGAGAACAGGCAACTTCACCACTATCGTGTATGCCACATATCAATCCGGAGGGATCTTTGGGATTGGAACAGAAGACGTAACGATCATGAAGACTGCCCAAACGACGATCCGAGTCCCATTTGAAGCTTGGTACCAACTCCTGAAAGACATCCATGATAGTCGTTGGTTGAGATATGTCGTTGGGAACAGTCTCTGCATAGAGGATGGAAAACTCACGGACCTAGAGAAAAACTATCTTCTAAGCCCCACGCCTGAAAACGCTCAGAAGCTTGTTGAAAGCTACCTACTGGATTTGAAAGGAGTTCCGGATATTGGGCCCGAACTAGCAGCTGAAATCCCTAGAATACCTGACTTCCGATATGACAACAAGACTGTTGAGGCACTAGAAGACATACTCCAGTTGGCAATGAAACCAGGCCACAAACAAGGATTCATCGACATATTGAACGAAGGAATCAAAGAAAAGAGAAAGTACTGCACACCTTTGCAGGCATTATTATGGTATGCATATGATTTTGAGTTCACCAGAGAGCACGAGTCGTTAGTAGATGAACCTTTCAAGCTAGTCGAACGGTCGTGGGTTGACTCTTCTACTTCAAGGAACTACACATCAAATAAGTGGCAGAATCTCGATGAGGTGATTGATAGGCTGAGCTCGCCAAGTCTGTTGGCAATCTATATGTGGAATACCATAGGCTACGCGTGGGCAATTCCCAGAGTCCTCCCCGAGTACCGCGGTATTTGGCAGAGTCCTCAAGAAACCTTCAATAGAAGGTTGGGAAACTGTGGAGATCAAGGCATGTTTGCGGCTTATTGTCTGAGTAGAAACGGCTATGATGCATATGCGCTGAGCGTCTTTTGGTTTGATAAGATACAGTCAAAGGAAAGAGAGCATGTGGTTTGTACATATGCAGAGAAGTCTGGGTCACACTATTTCCTAGACAACACGTTTACGATTGGTGGAGAACGCTCACGCTACAAGGTGATTCAAGGCCCATTCAGAACAATCAGGGAGATGTGCGAAAGATACCCTGTTCTTTACAGCCAAGGAGAAGGTGTTTGGAGACGATGCTACTTGATTCCGCCTATGGCTTCTAGATTCAACGAAATGTTCCTCGATCGATATCTGCACGCGACAAATCCATAGACGGTTTTCCAAGTTTCTCTTTGTTTGAGAAGCCGAGAAGGGGAGGGTATTCGTGTCGAATCCTGGGGATGATACGATGCGCCGACAACTGCCTAGTATGACCTTGATATCTCTACTTCTTTGCGTTGTTGTACAAAGCTCGATGGCCGTGGTTGCGCAGCCCTTTACGGATCCGGTAGGTGATTTGCTTGATATGCAAGGTAAGCCGGCCACTGCCAACGCACAGACGCGTGTCAACGCATCAGCGTTGAGTTCTGGCGAGAACAATGTCTACGCAGCGATTACCGATGGCGATGGTGCATTCGGGCACTTTGCAACGCGGACATCTGCAGGCAGGATTGTGAAGGTGGATATGCTCGCAACGACACAAGGTGCTACCATGACCAAAACAGAAGATGTAACGGCCCAAACCACAACAAAGACGAAAATCATTTCAGGCCTGGATAGATCGATGGGAGTAGAGGTCAATCCAAACATAGAGCTTCTATCCATAGTCTTGTCCATGACTAGTTGGGGCCGGCAATTTCCACCTGTGCGAGTGCTGTTAGGTTACAAGTATCAAGACGAGATTGAGCAATGGTTTTCGAAGTTCAAGAATCATCCGGCAGTCACAATAGCTCAACAACTGACGGATGCAGGGTTCAATGGTTATGCTCCGGTAGACTTTATTCTCCATTTTGGTCCTCCACCGAAAATGGAGAGACTGTGTCCATATGACGACTATCTCGTAGGCAGGGCAAGAGGTGCGTCTATCCTCGATAGCTTTGCAGATGCTCTAAGAGGCTTCGCTGAGGCTAGCAGGTTCATGGATTTCTACGATAGCCACGCCGATCTGTACAACTCCATTCTATCAACATATCAGGAACTTGACATGAGGACCCTTGTCTACACGCTGGAAAGATTCTGGGGAGACGAGAAAAGAGGGTATCAGATAATCGTTGGGGCAAGTATGAGCCCGGGAAGGGGGTATGGGCTATCAGTACAGACTGATAAAGGCGATATTTGTTACTGTGTATGTGGGGCATCAAGCCCATTGTACAGCACGGCCAGTCTCTACTCTCTTGGCCTTCACGAATTTTCCCATTCTTTTGTGAATCCAATGGTTGCTCAGTATAAGCAGGAGGTTAACAGGCTAACATATCTGCTTGATCCTGTAAGCCGCCAGATGAGCGACATGCGGTATGATTCATTTGAGACCATGTTAGACGAGACGATAATTAGAGCCTTTGAGTCTCTCCGATCGACCATCGAATTCGGGCCGAGTACGGGAACATCTCGACTAGTGAGTGAGATGAGACGGGGTTTTTATTTCGTGGACATCGTATACAATCATCTCGTTGAATACCTCTACAACATAGACAACTACAGTACGTTTGTATCCTACTTGCCAAAGATATTGGCAGAAATAAGTAAGATCACGCCGCAGGAAGCTCAAAAGAGGGCCAGCGAATCGTTGTCATCTCCATCACCCTCTCTCAAGAGCGCTCCTACGCTTGCGGTTACGATCTCCTTTGTCATCACGTCGACATTCCTGGCCGTTGATGATTCAAGCAGCGTCAGATTGGAGATGAGAAATACTGGAGCGATAGATATCTATGCGAGAACAGTCGTGTCTATAACACAGAACCTTGGACTACTGAACGAGACCGTTTATGGAATTATCTTGAGAAGAAACGAAACGCAATCTCTGAATCTTGCTATCAAAGGCATAGGTCCGATCGGAGTAGCTTCTCTAGGGGCCCGAGTGTTCTATTCTTCAAGACTGCTAGACGACAAGACCTGCAGAATAGAAATCATAGACTCACGTGCTATGACGTTTCCAGGTGTGCCTCTACCTATCATCATTGGGGTCCTAGTTATTCTTGCCCTTGGATTGGTCATTGTACTGAGGAAATGCGGAAGAGCCGCCGTCACACAAAAAAACAGTACAATGACGTATATCGTATACCTCTCCGCACCAATGCTTTTGATCTCCATGCTTCTGCCTTGGCATTTGCGAAACAGACGAAAGAAGCAGTCTAGAAAAAAGAATAGAAGCCCTATCCCCATTTAGATTATGCTAACGAGTAAGAATACAGTTGGAATATGATATGAAATCACGTATACCGACAAAAGGTTTAGGTATCATAATCACCCTCTCTCTCGCATTGGTTATGTTGACGTCCACCAAGGAGATTTATGCCACATTGTTTCAGGATACTGGATTCATCTTCCGCCTTGGTGATGATGTGCCTTTCATAGTTCAAAGCGTGTGGCAAGTGACAACCCCAAACCCAGAACGTGTAGACGTTCTCGTTAACTCCTCCATCTGGACAATTGTGCAAACTTCAGTCATCCGGTATGCCACTGATCTCAGTGCAACCTACTCTGTCTACGTGTACAGTGTCACATATGGAACGCCTGAGCAGGTAAGAACGTTCCTTCAAGGACACTTGACACTTGGTCTCAAAGGCTGCCTGCTTGTCGGAGACATACCTTACGCAACGTACTACATACCTGCACATGATACGTTCGAACATTGGGACGCAGACACTTTTCCATGTGACCTTTTCTACATGGACCTAAACGGAGTATGGACCGACACGAACGGAGATGGAGCTTATGAGAGTCATACTGGAGATACGGCGCCTGAAATCTGGGTAGGAAGAGTCAAGCCAACAGGTATGGGAGACCAAGCTACTCTCATAAACAACTACTTCGACAAGAACCACGCCTTCAGAACTGGAACGTTGTCGGTGCCAAAACGGGGCCTTGTATACGTAGACGATGAGTGGGCAAGCGGAGCGGACAGTGTCAACCTATACATGAGGAAGATCTATGCCAATACAACTGAAGTAAAAGACAATGCAACGACAACAGCGTCTGACTACAAGAGTAGGCTAGGGTTGGGTTACGAGTGGGTTCACCTTAAGTGTCATGGCAGCCCTCAGGGGCACCAGTTCAAGATTCCAAGCGGATGGGAGAATTGGGTTTACGTTAGTGACTACGTAACCATCAATCCTCGAACACTCTTCTATATGTTCCGCGTATGCCGTGGAGCTAGGTTCAACGTAGACAACTATCTCGCAGGTGTCTCCGTCTTCAAGACAAGCTACGGTTTGTTAGCCATAGGATCGACCAAGGTTGGAGGCATGGACTACTTCGAGGACTTCTATACACAGGTCGCTACAAGCAAGGATATTGGAACAGCGTTCAGGAGCTGGTTCATAAGCTACGGAAAATGGCAGACCCGGTGGCCGGCCGTAGACTACTCCTACGGAATGACTGTCATCGGTGACCCTACGCTGACTCCAAACACGGTCACGAAGGTGGAGTTGCTGTACGATGACGGCGTCGCAGAAATCAGCTTCAACTCTGCTGCGAACTCCGTTGCAGCAGTAAGATTCAGCATCTCTTCTGAAATTCAACTCCTTATGCTGGAATACTGGATTAGTGCGCGAGGCAAAGAGAAGATGAATAAAGTCAACGTTCACGTTCTTGATGCCACTTTTCGAAGCGTTTATTTCCGAGAGGTTACACCCAGCCCAGGATGGTTTGTAGTTGACATATCGGACGCTAATGTCGTCGTGAGCGGAGACTTCTACGTTGGATTCCAATGGACAAACGACGGCCCTCCTTATCTTGGAGTTGATAGAACTCCTCCTTACAATCGGCGCAGTTATCTTGGCAGCATAGGATCGCCAGGAATGCCGAAGGAAAACGAGAATTACATGATCCGTGTCTTCGCGAGCGCTCCCTTTGATTTCTCCTTAAGTAATAGTGGTGGGATCACTGCTACGCAGGGTGGCTCAGGCTTCAACACGATCACAGTCACTTTGACGAGTGGATTGTCTCAGACTGTTGGCTTATCAGCGTCAGGGCTTCCCTCTGGTGCCACTGCATCACTCAATCCTGCTTCAGGCATTCCGAGCTTCGCTAGCGTATGCACGATCAGTACCTTATCATCTACGCCTACAGGCTCGCATACGATAATTGTCACTGGTTCTAGAGGAGGAAAAGTTCATAACACCACGTTCACACTGACCGTCAAGCCCCCAATATCAACCATCACCACAACCACAATAACAGAACCCCAGAAGTGCATCATAGCGACGGCAGCCTTTGGTTCTGAGCTCGCCCCCGAAGTTCAGACCCTCAGAACATTCAGAGATAGCGTCATAGTGTCAACACAAAGTGGGAGAGCCTTCATGAAAGTGTTCAGTAGGTGGTACTACTCGTTCAGCCCTGAGGTAGCCAATGTCATCTCTGAGAACCAGCTCCTTAGAGATGTGGTGAAGACCTCACTGTACCCGTTGATTGGAGTACTATCCACCTCAGCTAGCGCGCAGTCAGTTTTCGCATTCAATTCTGAGCTTGCAACAATCATGGCCGGGTTGGTTGCGACCGCGCTCGTAGGGTTGATCTATCTCTTCCCACCTATGCTCTTGATCTCCACCCTACCGCCTTGGCGTTTGCGAAGCAGGCGAAAGAAGCAGTTTGGGAAAAGCAAGAACTCGAGAGGCTGCAATCTCTTAGGAAACTACAGTGACGCTGCAAACCGAGTGATCACGACAGCAACGTTACAGCATCCAAGTAGTACAGCTGAAAGCTGACTCCTAGAACCCCATTGGGTCTCTGGCGTTCCCCTTGGACGCTAGACTCCTGCAGGGCCGTCAGAATGCAGAAACTACTAGGGGCAAACATTGTAGGCGCCTAACGTTTTCAAAGATTAGGCACCTAAGAGTATACAAGAAGATCTGAATTTCCCGCCAGCCTAAGGCAGCAATGGTGGACCGGGCGTGAACTGAACTATAAGTACAGATCACCAACTTTGCGTCAATATTGGCGAGTTCCTGCGAGCCCGCCTAATCTTTTATCCGGGTCC
>Ga0209314_10001298_pt1 | contig 11114 bp, 11 predicted proteins | sample I19B2metaG_FD_184146 | JGI IMG/M metagenome (GOLD analysis project Ga0209314, IMG submission 184146) | Lake sediment bacterial and archeal communities from Gulf of Boni, Indonesia to study Microbial Dark Matter (Phase II) - ​I19B2 metaG... | ecosystem: Environmental > Aquatic > Freshwater >...
TCTTCAAGTAGGGGGAGGCATCATTTATGACTCTGACCCCCAGGCAGAATACCAGGAGACCCTGGATAAAGCTAAAGCGCTGTTTCAGGCTTTAAGCCTATCTCCTCAGTTGGCGGTGGTATCATGATTCTCATCATCGATAATTACGACTCCTTCGTCTATAACCTTGCCCAGTATGTAGGCGAGTTAGGTGGGGAACCCCTGGTTTACCGCAATGACTGTATTACTCTGGAAGAAATGGAGAAGTTAGCGCCTACCCATATTATCATCTCCCCGGGACCAGGTACCCCGCTGGATGCCGGGATTTCCAACGATGTGGTGCGATACTTTGCCGGCAAGATACCCCTTTTAGGTGTCTGCCTAGGTCATCAATGTATCGGCTATGTCTATGGTGGAGTCGTCACTCGCCATACCCCCACGCATGGCAAGACTTCCCTTGTCTATCACGATGGCAAGACCATCTTCTCCGGTCTCCCCAATCCCCTCGAAGCTGGACGCTATCACTCACTGGTCGTCCAGGCAGAAACCATACCCCCCTGCCTTGAAATTTCGGCTCAGACAGACACCGGGGTGATTATGGGACTGCGCCACAGGGATAGGGATTATGTAGTAGAAGGGGTTCAGTTCCATCCCGAATCCATCCTCACTGCCTCCGGGCACGACCTGCTGAAGAATTTCTTGGCTTTATCCACCCCTGTTTGGAAGTGAGGCGCTTTGACGAATCGGAAGGCAGCAAAAGAGGATTAGAGGCAAGCTAGTGGAGGAAATCGTCTATCTCAATGGCTCTCTCATGCCCCTCTCCCAAGCCAGGTTGTCTCCTCTGGATTATGGCTTCCTCTATGGCTATGGGTTATTTGAAACCATGCGGGCCTACTCCGGGCGCATCTTCCGTCTGGAAAGACACCTGGCCCGACTTTCCCGCTCAGCCAAGTTGTTGGGGATAGATTTAGAGAGCATCCCTGACTTAGAGAAAGCCCTTTATAATACTCTCCAGGCTAACAATCTATCCCATGCCCGCATTAGACTCACTCTTTCTGGCGGCGAAGGCGAGCCGCTTCCAGACCTTGTTATCCGAGTCCCCACCGTGCTTATTGTAGCCAGAAGCTATACCCCTTATCCTCGTCAAGTCTATAAGCAGGGGTTCAAAGCCATAGTCTCCCGTATTCGGCGGAATACCCAGTCGCCTGCTTCAGCCATGAAGTCGCTTAACTACCTCGATAACCTGTTGGCTCGGCAAGAAGCCAAATTAGCCGGTGCTGACGAGGCTATCCTGCTTAATGAGCAAGGCTTTCTGGCTGAAGGCAGCATGAGCAATATCTTCCTAGTCTCAGGCAATGCCTTGCTTACCCCAAGCGAGGATAGCGGGATTCTGCCCGGAATTACCCGGGGGGTAGTCCTGGAAGAATTAGCCCCTTCTTTGGGCATGAAGAAGATAGAACGAAAAATAGCCTTGAAGGAACTCCTTCAAGCCGATGAAGCCTTTTTCACCAACTCGCTTATCGAGATAATGCCTCTCACCCAAGTGGGCGGGCAAAATATCGGCTCAGGAAGAGCAGGTGCGGTGACTCAACGGCTTATAGCGGCTTACAAGGAGCTAGTGGGATGAATAAGCCAGTGGTCGCCTTGCCCTGTGGGTAGGGGTCTGGTATGTTTGGGGAAATAAGAACATCATGAAGGTAGGACTAGTCTACGATCCCATCTATTTAGAGCATGATACCGGGCAGCATGTGGAGAATGCCCGAAGAGTGAAGGAGACTATAGAGTTGCTGGAAGAGAGCGGGGTCAAGCAGCAACTTGTTGAGATTCACCCCCAGCCCGCTTCGGTGGAGAAGCTATCCTTGGTACACTCCGTGAAGTATATCTCACAAATCGAGAGTGCAGCTCGAGCTGGCGGAGGTTGGCTCGATGCTGATACAGTGATATCACCAGCTTCCTATAAGGTAGCCCTTTACGCTACTGGTGGTGTCATGACAGCTACAGAGGCGGTGATGAGGGGAGAAGTAGACAGTGCCTTCGCTTTGGTTAGACCGCCAGGACACCACGCCATGCAGAGAAGGGCCATGGGTTTCTGCCTCTTCAATAACATTGCTGTCGCCGCAAAGCAGGCCATGAAAAACCATCACCTCGACCGTATCCTCATCGCCGATTTCGATGTACACCATGGTAATGGTACCCAAGAGGCTTTCTATGATGACCCCAAGGTGCTCTATTTCTCCACCCATCAGTATCCCTTTTACCCCGGGACAGGAAGAATCGAGGAGGTTGGAGCAGGGGAAGGAGAGGGAACCACCGTTAATGTACCCCTCCCGGCTTGGTGCGGTGACGAGGAATATCTACAAGCGTTCCAGCAAGTTCTTGTCCCCATAGCTCACCGCTTTCAACCCCAAATTATTCTGGTTTCAGCAGGATATGACCCTCATTGGGCAGACCAAATCTCTTTAATGCAAGTGAGCATTGCTGGCTTTGCCCAGATGGCGAGGATACTAAAGGAACTGTCTTCAGAGTTATGCCACAATCGGCTGGTGTTTACATTGGAGGGAGGCTACCATACCTTAGCCCTAGCTCACTCCATAAAGGCAACACTGGAGGTACTTCTGGGTAAACTTGAGGTGGATGACCCCTTGGGCAAGCCAACCTACTCCAGGAGAGCACCAGAGATTGAGGAAATTATTCAGCAAGTGAAAAGGGCACACCAACTAAGTTAACGCCAGTTAGCCGCTTTTAGAATTTTTTAGCCCCTAGTTTAGCTTAGCGTTTCTGGATAAACATAGCTATTTCAGAGTTATCAGAACCCTTTTCCTAGGGCTGGAGCTTGGCCTCGGCTGAGCCCTGAATCTCTTGAGAAGGCCACCTTTTGGCGGGGGCTGTTCCCCCTCCTCCTCTGCTTTCTCCACATTGGGTATACTCTTTAGCTTATGCAGGAGGATCGCCAGCGGGGTAGGCTGTACTAGGACTGTAATGCTGGTGCCCCATCCCTGAGAGCCAATCGTTTGGCGGATGCTGGCACCAAGCACCTTCTCCACCCGGCTAATAAATCTCAATACCTCGGTAGTATCAGCGGGCGGTGGTACGACCAGATCAACCTCTTCAATAACCCCGCCACGCTCCTCTAGAGGGCGCTTACTCTGATAAACCTGCCTGATGGCCTGGGTGAGTTCAGAGCACTTTGCGTCTTTGAGAAGGTAGCCGTCTGCCCCGGCTTCGATGCTTTCAGCAAGGTACTCCTCATACAGGGTCAACATAATAACCTTGCAAGATGGCTTCCTCTCCTTCAGCACTCGGGTAGCCTCAACCCCATTCGTTCCGGGCATCTTAACGTCCATGAGGACGACGTCTGGAGAGAGTGTTTCTACCTGGGAATAGGCTTCCTCAGCATCGGCAGCGTCGCCCACCACCTCTATATCCTCCTCTGACTCCAGCATGCGCCGTAGCCCACGGCGTACCAGCTCATGGTCATCAACCAAGAGTAGTTTGATATCCTTCTTCATCTTGTCCTCCTTTGGTGGCTTTGACAGTACCTAGGTAATCACCTTGATACTCGTAGCTCCCGAATTCTTTTAGCTAGGGTCCATGGACAATCTTTCTTTTACAGGCTTCCGCTACCGCCTCAGATCGATTGCGAGCACCTAATTTGTCAAAGATACGTTGTACATCTCTTTTAACGGTTGCTTCACTCAGAAAAAGCTCGGCCCCAATTTCCTTAGTGGTTGCACCATTGGCGATCAGTCGCAATATCGCCACCTCCCGCTCTGGCAAATAAGATCCCTCACTATCCTTCATCGAGTTAGCCAACCTGGAAAGTCCTTGATGGGGGGGGAAGCGGCCATGGTAAACTGCTCGGATAGCTCGAACAAGCTCATCGCGCTTAACATCCTTGAGGAGGTAGCCCACCGCCCCAGCTTCGATGGCTTGAGCTAGGTATTCATCATACATAGTCAGCATAATGATCTCACAGGCTGGCTGCTTTTCCTTCAGAAGTCGGGCAGTATCGACCCCATCCCTTTCAGGCATCTTGATATCCATAAGGACGATGTCTGGACAAAGCATTTCCGCCTGGAAGAAAGCTTCATCAGCATTGGCACAGTCGCCCACCACCTTTATATCCTCCTCTAACTCCAGCATGCGCCTCAACCCTTGACGAACGATCTCGTGGTCATCGACTAAGAGTATTCTGATATCTTTACTCATCTTATCCTCCGTTACAAGTGATCCCGCAGCTGGAAGAAGGCACTAAACTATTAATATTCCTTCTTATGTGCCCCCGGCTAGCAGACCTCCAGTAACCTGTTCCCTCTTTTTGCCCCTCCTACCTTGATTCTCTTCATATCGTATTACTTCGACAATGCATTCCGTAAGGCTAATTGGGCTTATGTAATCGAATAAATAGGGTCGATTTCATGAGCCTAACAGCTCGTTCAGGGGTGAAACGACTGCTTACAAGCGTAAAAAGGTGGAGCTAAACAAAGAAACCCATTAACGGGTCTCTTACAAGGGAGTTATTCTTTTTAGAGCAGTGCCAGAAGCACTAAACCAGCTTTCTTTTATAGGCTTCCGCTACTGCTTCAGATCGATTGCGAACACCCAATTTGTCAAAGATACGTTGCACATCTCTCTTAACAGTAGCTTCACTCAGAAAAAGCTGGGCCCCAATTTCCTTAGTAGTAGCACCATCGGCGATCAGTTGCAATATCGCCAATTCCCGTTCTGACAAATAAGATCGCTCAGCACCTCTAATCAAGGTGGCGAATTCAGTGAAGAATTCTCGACTGAGGGGACTGAGGGGTGCTCTACCCCGCTGAACCGCTCGGATAGCTCGAACAAGCTCATCTCGCTTAACATCCTTGAGAAGGTAGCCCACTGCACCGGCTTCGATGGCTTCAGCAATATACTCCTCATATAGGGTTAACATAATGATATTACAAGCTGGCTGTCTTTCCTTCAGCCTTCGGGTAGCCTCAATCCCGTCCCTCTCAGGCATTTTGATATCCATAAGGACGATGTCTGGAGAGAGCAACTCTGCCTGGGAGAGTGCATCTTCAACAGTGCCAGCTTCACCCACCACCTCTATATCCTCCTCAAGCTCCAGCATGCGCCTTAGCCCTTCGCGGACAATTTGGTGGTCATCAACCAAAAGCACTCGGATGGCTGGCATAACCTTTCCCTCCCACCTGCTTAGGGTTTTTGTATATTGTGCTCACCAGCTTCAAGACTACTCTCTATCGTAGGCAGAGCAGTAGGAATTGTCAAGCTTATGATGGTTCCCGCTCCCGGCCTTGTCTCTATCCTCAGGGTCCCCCCCATCATGGTCACCCTCTCACTCATGCCCAGCAAGCCCATATGCCCTACTGATATGGCGCTCTTCATTGTTTTGGAAAGATTGAACCCCTTACCATTGTCACTGACCTCAATAGAGACATTCTCTGGTTCGAACTGTATGCGGAGAATTACTACGCTGGCTTCAGAGTGCTTTCGAACGTTAGTCAGAGCCTCCTGAACCACACGGTAGATAGCCACTTCAGTGCTTCCAGGGAGGCGGACTGGTTCACCCGTGGTTTCAAAGTGATAAGCGATGCCATCAGGTTTTAACCCCTCGAGAGACTGTCGTAAGCTATGAACAAGCCCTAGTTCATCTAAAGCCGGTGGATGAAGACCAGCCATCAGCCGGCGCATCTCCTTCACGCTTTTATCAAGGGTAGCTTCAATCTCAGCCAGCTCGCTCTGAGCCTCACTATTATTGCCAGTTTTTGAGAGGAGCGCCCGACAGGTCTGTAGCTGATAAGAGACACCCACTAGCCACTGAGCCACGCTATCATGAAGTTCGACGGAAATCCTCTTGCGCTCGTCTTCTTGGGCTTGAACTGTCTGTGCCAAGAGTTGCTCCGCGCGGCGCTGCTGCTCCTTAAGGTTATCGAGTATCATGGCATTCTCTATAACCATGGCTGCCTCAGAGGTTATGGTAGTAATTAGGTCAATATCCTCCCTGGAGTAAGGGATATCTGAGTGCTTTCTACTCAGCGCCAGGATGCCAATGAGGTTGCCCTTCCTCATTATGGGGCAGAATACCTCCAGTTCCAAGTTGTCGAGCTCTTTTATCTCTGTCTTCCAAAGGCTTTTAAATTCGGGAAGGATATCTATGCGCTCTCGGTTAAGAACTTCCCCCTCCTTGGCAAGCCAAGCTACAATGGGATTGTCCCTCCTTAGCCTCATTGTGGCCTCTGAACCTTTCACTGCCGGCTGAACAAAACGGGTGGCGAAGTCATCATTCTCAACCTCCGGTAAGAGGAGGAAGGCTCGCTTGGCGTACAGGGCTCTGGTTACGGGGTATAACATGTTCACCGCTAATTCGTCTAGATCGAGAATATTGCTCATGCGCTGGCTGAAGGTGAGCAAGGTTTGGCGATAATCGTAGGTTCCTCTGTAGAAGAATCTGTCCACCCATCGCTGGGTAGCATCTCTCAAGGGTTGGAATACTATAGCGAATAGAAGTGCCAACCCAGCAGCAGCTCCGAGAGCACCTGTCCAAGTATGGAAGTAACTGTATAGAGAAAAAAGCAGAACCAAATATAAGGCAGTTAGACCAACGGTCAAGGCCGAGTATACCAACCCCCTCCGTATAACTACTCTAATATCCAGGAGCTGGTACTTTACGATGGCATAGGTAATGACGAGAGCATTGATAAAGTTACCAAAATGGTCTATCGGGTATTTCGACAAGGAAGACGAGAAGTTGGGAGAGAGCAACAGCACCATGATACTAAAGCCGGCTAATAGATATACTGTCCTGTTGCGTTCTACGTAATCGCTGGTACTCCCATAGTGGCGCACTAGCATGAATACCGCCAGTCCAAAGAAGATCGTACCTGCTGGTACGTTAAATAGATAAAGCAATGATGTAGCTTTGTAATATAGCAGCCCATCAGCCACATAGGTGCTCTCTATCATATGGCCCAGGGCAGTGAGCACGGCGAAGAGTGCAATAGCCCCATATCCAACGAGCAACAGCACCCCCATAGACTTCTGGTTAGTGAAGGAGCGGACGAAATTATAGTAGACAATCCATGTTGAGAAAAGAGATATCAGCAGGACTGCATGCCATTGCAGGGTGTGTTGTGGAAAGAAATTGGCATGGAGCATGAAGGAACTGAAGCTCCATATCATAGCTACACCCAGATAGAGTAGAAAAGAGTAGCGTGCCCTTCTCCAAGTGGACTGTAGTGTGATTACAATTAGCACCACGTAGACAACGCAGCTAATCAATGGAATCGTGCCATAAATGTTCACTTGCTGCTTCCTTTTTGGGAGTTAATTAATATCATGGTGATTTCGATGGACTAAACCATCAGCACTTATCTGTTATCAATTGTCAAAAGTTGTCTCCCTTTACCTCCCTGGAAATAAGCAATCTATAACTGCAATTATAAAGGCTAACATTGAACCATAATCCTTTCATATTGGGGAATCATTATGTCTCGTAATTTGAGATTTGTCAAGAGGGGTAAAACAGAAGCGGGTAGCCAGATGGCTACCCGCAAGGCACAAGGCTAAAGCAATCCGATACTATTTGAGGCTCACGGAATTCAACAGGGTACTGATGATGCCATCGGAGGGATTGATATGCGGCGGCTTCAGATGGGCTAACTCCGCACCAGCGGCTCGCTGCCTCGAGATGTATTCCTGGAAAGCCCCATTGCGCAACAGAGTAACCTTCAGCGGCTTCAGCTGCAGGATAGTCTCCACATCAGCATAATCGCCGTCCAGCTTTCGGAGCTGCTCATGTATAGCCGCAGCTAGTTGCTCTTCATCTCTCCCCTCACCATTCTCCTTAAGCTCAAGATACAGATGCACCATCGTTTCTTCCTGTGCTTCCCTTCGTGCTGTCCAGTCTTGATAGGCTACCCCAGAGTTCTCCAGGGCTTGCCAGATTGTTTTCTCAGTCAGCCCGGCGAAACCAGCGATTTCAATAAGATCATCGGCTCGCCTATCAAATGTCATCTGGGGAATATCTATACCGAGCTCTTCGTTGCGCAAAGAAGTTATCCTGATCATATCGCCCAGCCTGTATCTAACAAAGGGGCCGCCATGAAAATTAGTGACCACTACCTCGTACTTCTCTCCAGCCTTTACCTCATCGAGCAAAACCGTAGATGCCTGATAAGTTGGTTCCTTTTTCAATCTGAGATGCTCCCTTTCAGGGATAAACTCCAGAAAGTTGAAATGGGGGATAAAGGTCATGCCCTGATAGTCCCAGGTCTGCATCGCGATGAAATTAGCCTCAGTAGCAGCGTATACGTCTAAAGGATACTTCCCCCATAGGTGTTCGATTTTATCCTTATAGATGGCATTATCCGTACCAGCCGATACCACCCCCTGAAGTGCCCATAGGTCTTTGGGCATCAAAGGACGCCGGGCCAACTTGCTCTTTAGCATCGCCTTTGTCAGCCGCAGGAGGATCTTTGGCTTGGAGAGCAAGGGGATAAGAGTTTTCACCCCAGTTCCCTTGCCAAACTGCTCCGCTACTGCCACCAACACGCTAGGTATTCCGTAGAAGATATCCAGCCCTTCAGACAACGCTAGCTGAAAACCTCGCCTTATCCTCTCCTCAAAGGACATCAGTTCGGCTTCCTCCATAGGAGGTAAGAAATCAACACAAAGCTCCTGCGCTGCCTTTTGTCCTAGTGTACCTGAGATATAGGGCGGGGGAGCTAGTCCATAGAGCACCTTGCAATGCTCTTCAACAGAAATATCCCCCCTTTCTTTACAAGTGCAAAAGATGAATATGGCAAATAACGCTTCTCCCAACTCTTGATACATTCTCTCGCTGATAGGGGCCCACTTGCAGGGGAACTCAGCAGACCTGCCTGAGGTACGCTGCCAAACGGCAGGCTTCTCGGGTAGGACGTCCTCCCTCTTCTCCAGAAGGTAAGGGGCATAATCAGCATAGGTGGTGAGGGGTATCTGCCCCCGAAATTCCTCCACGCTGCTTGGTTCAGCTCCCCGCATCACCTCCCGCCCCAGCTCACACCGCTTCAAAAGTTCTAGTTGCTCCAGCAGCAGACGCCGCTGGATGGTCATAAACTGCTCCAGGCTCAGGTCAATGAAGCCACAACACAACTGCCAGAGTTCCTCCTTCTTACCTTGTCTCAGGAGTTCAATTGCCTTTGACATTTTAACCCCTCCCTTCTTGAAACTCGCTCTCAGTCCTTGGTTGCCTTAGGGTTCTGAGGCAAGCGCTGATACTTCTCCGGCTGGGAATCAACATAGGCGTTTCCCGCCGGTAGTCGTCATAGTCCTTAAACATCTTGCTGAAGAAGAATTTGTCTTGGATGATTACATGCAAGATATCCATGGCCAACCATATAGGTGAGGCAATCAGCAATAGCTTCGACCGGGAAACAAGAATAAGGGAGACCAGCAATAAGGCATACCAAGATACTCCGGGGTGGCGCACCAGAGCATAAGTCCCTGTCCTTATTAGCCTATCCCCCACACCGGGAGCAACATAGGTTTTGCGGAAAGGGAGATCGATGAATAGGGAGTAGACGAGGAGCGGGACAGATACTGAGAGAAGAACCCAACCCAACCAAGTTAGCCCTATAGGTAAAGCCAATCGCTCGGATTCGAAGCACACCATCAAAGTGGCGTAGCTTATCAGCGCCACAACCACAATGCCCACACCCTGCTTCGCTCCCGGAATCCTTTTCAAGGAAACCACATCAAAAAGGTATGCCACTAGGAAGCCGAGCACACCAATAGTTATGTAACCCATGGCATCTACTTTGGCATATTCTTCGCGCCTTGGGAAGTGATTATGTTCTAGAACATTGTTCCACCCCCTTTACAGGAGCACTATGAGCAATTGTGAACTAATTGATAAGGGACCATCCCGTTTAAGGAAGACGTAAGGGTCGGAGACCAACACTCCTACACCCTCATCGGCAGGCAGATTAAAACGTAGTGCAGGAAAGGCAAAAGAAAAGCCCCCTTTGCCAGGGGGCTGGGATTAGTTTGAAACCAATCTGAAGGCTCTTACAGCTAAGGAGGGGTAACCGCCGCTAACATCACTTCCGCCGAGTTTCCGACGCTTCCTCCTCTTCGGGAACTTGGAAGGACTTCCCCACCCCCTTTAGCCGCTGGCTCAAGTCTTCAAGGTCGCCTTTCGCTGGGTGTTTACCCAGCTCAAGCCCATAGCTAACAACAAACTCTAAGAAGTTTCGCATGAGGTCTTTGATGCCTTGCTCAAAATCAAGGAGTGCATCCTTTGTTACATAGCGCTCGTCTTTAGAAACGCGCTTTAAGAGGTCTTTAACGTCTTGTTCAAAATCATGGAATACCTCTTTTGTTACATAGCGCTCCTCTTCTGGCACCTGCTTTAGCTGGTTATCTATTAAGAAATCGATGAACTCTGCTTGGCTCATATCACCTCGATTCTCATCGATCTTCTTAACCAGCTCAGCAGGCATAATTAGCATCCTTTTTTCAGGCATCTAGATACTCCTGTAATGAAATTTCCACTTAGGAAGGCCAAGAAACTAGCTTTCATCCCTCCAGTCAAGCCTCAAGTCAAGCATTTCCAGCAGGTTGTCAATGGTTTTCAGCAGCCTGAGACCCTTTTTGTTCACCTTGTATACAGTGACCGGGTTTCCCACCTTCATTATCTCAATAAATTCGTGCTCGGTGAGAAATTGGAGGTACCGTTGTAGCTGGCGGTAACTCATGTTGGCACTGTACATGATCTCTGTCTTACCTGCCTGGCCCAACCTCAGAATGTCAGCTATTACTTGGATATTGGACCTTCTATTGTTCATCCCTTCCATTTCGCTATACCAACTGCCGTGAGCCAAAAGGCTCATAATTATTAGCCAAAGGGATAATATACCATCTGGTGGCAACTGTCAAGAGGTCATCACGAAAGGGTAGTGTTACCTTTTAATCAGTCAATTCCACTGACTAAAACGTTACCATATCTTAGTAAATCACACTGCCTAGTGAGTTAAGGTCTGGAATCATAATAGCAAGATACGACATACACTGGGCGATAACTCTCGACACCGCTGGCCAGAATGATAAACAACCGCGAGAAAAAGTAACTTACATCCTCTCTGGTGCACTCATAC
>Ga0209314_10001300_pt1 | contig 11104 bp, 10 predicted proteins | sample I19B2metaG_FD_184146 | JGI IMG/M metagenome (GOLD analysis project Ga0209314, IMG submission 184146) | Lake sediment bacterial and archeal communities from Gulf of Boni, Indonesia to study Microbial Dark Matter (Phase II) - ​I19B2 metaG... | ecosystem: Environmental > Aquatic > Freshwater >...
CCGCCAGGGCGACGGTGCCCAGCACGGCCATCAGGCCAAGGCCCAGGGCCGCCCCCAGCACCTCCTGATTCTTCAGCCACTTTTGCGGCGAGGTCGGCAGTTCCTTACGCGCCGTCAGCAGCGCGATGACGAACAGGAACAGCACCATGACGGCGCCGGCGTAGATGATGAGCTGAATGACGGCCATGAATTCCGCCTGGAGGCTGAGGAACAGCACCGCCAGGGCGATGAAGTTGACCACCAGGGCCAGCACGCTGTGCACCGGGCTCTTGGCCAGCACCACGCCGGCGGCGCCCGCCACCGCAACGAAGGCCGCGACGATGAAGAGGAGGCTCACGGTTACTTCTCCGCCTTCCGCCCAAGGAACTCCGGGTAGACGTTCTTGGGGATAGTAAACTCGCTCGGCTCGATGGCCAGCAACCGGTCCTTGCCGTAGATCAGGCTGTCGCGGCTGAAGTTGGCCAGTTCGAACTCCTGGGTCAGGTGGAGGCAGTCGGTCGGGCAGGCCTCCTCGCACAGACCGCAGAAGATGCAGCGCAGCATGTTCACTTCATAGCGATAGGCGTAGCGCTCGCCGGGCGAATGCGGATTCTTGGGGTCGTTCTCCGCCGGATACACGGTGATGGCGTTGGCCGGACAGGCCACCTGGCACAGCTCGCAGCCGATGCACATCTCGGTCCCGTCGCTGTAGAGGCGGAGTTCGTGCCGCCCGCGGAAACGCGCGCTGCGCGGCTTCTTGTGTTCCGGGTACGAGATGGTCTCACGCTTCCGGAAGAGCACCTTGAAGGTGGCGCCCAGCCCCTTGGCCAGTTCACGAATCACGTCGATCCACTCCTTCCGAGGCCGGTTCCGGCTCCGCAACTCAGGCGATCCAGCCGATGACCACCAGGATGCTCGTCGCCAGCAGGTTCAGGGCGGCGACGGGGAGCAGCACCTTCCAGCCGAAGGACATCAGCTGGTCGTAGCGGAGGCGCGGCAGCGTGGCGCGGATCCAGATGACCACAAAGATCATGAGAGCGGTCTTGAGGACGAACCAGAGCAGCCCGGGCAGGAACGGCCCGTTCCAGCCGCCCAGGAAGAGCGTGGTCATGAGCGCGGCCGAGACCACCACGGCGACGTACTCGGTAAGGAAGAACATGGCGAAGCGCATGCCCGTGTATTCGGTGTTGTAGCCGCCCACCAGCTCCGTCTCCGCCTCGGTCAGATCGAAGGGAACGCGGTTGCCTTCGGCCAGGAGGGAGATGAAGACGATGAGGAAGGCGAAAGGCTGCATCAGCACCAGCGGCAGGTGCTGCGCCTGGTAGGCGACCATCTCCGCCGGCACCAGGGTGCCGGTGGTGAGGATGACCGAGACCAGGGCCATGCCCAGGGCCAGCTCGTAGCTGATCATCTGGGCCGTGGCGCGCAGCGAACCGAGCAGCGAATACTTGCTCTGCGAGGCCCAGCCGCCCATGGCCACGCCGTAGACGCTGAGCGAGGCGATGGCCAGGAAGACCAGGATGCCGGCATTCGGCTCCGCGCCGCTGAGGGGGATCGTCAGACCGCCGATGTGGACCGGCGGTCCCAGCGGGATCAGGGCGAAGGTGCCCAGGCCCACGAACACGGAGAGGACGGGGGCCAGCCGAAACACCAGGCGGTCGGCGTCCTGGGGGATGATGTCCTCCTTGAACGCGGCCTTCACCACATCGGCGATGGGCTGGAACAGACCCCAGGGGCCAACCCGGTTGGGGCCGAGCCGGTACTGGAAGTAGCCCAGGAACTTGCGCTCCACCAGCGTCAGCAGGGCGGCGGCGGTGATCAGGCCAAGCAGAAGGACCAGCGACTTGACGAGAAGAACGACGAGGGTTTGCATTTAGCCGACCTCCTCCAGGGCCTTGCTCAAGAGGCCCAGGGCGATGGTCTGGCCGGGCAGGCCGAGCCGGTTGGCCCCGCCCTCCACCAGACCGCGGACCGCCTGCATGGTGCCGGGCAGAACCGAATGGCTGACGTGGACGGTGAGCGCGGCCTTGCCGCCGGGGCCGGCCGCCTCCACCTGGTCGCCCTCGCTCAGACCGAGCTGGACGGCATCAGCCGGGTTCAAAGCGGCCTCCGCCTTCGGGTAGACATCGCGCAGGGCCGGGTCGAACCAGGCGGTGCCGCCGCCGGCGAACAGCCGGGGCGCGGCCACCAGGACGAGGCCCCGTAGGCCGGAACCAGCAGCGCCGGCCGCAGTGGCCGGCCCGGACGCCGCACCGTGCGCTGCAGCCGTGGCGGCCTCCTGCTCCAGAACGTGCACCGGCAGGGCCGGGAGAACGGCGCCGTCGGCCACGTCGCCGGCCAGGGACTTGATCTCGCGCTTCAGGTCCTTGTCGGACTTGACCAGGTTCTTGCCCATCAGGGCGGCCATGCCGTCCAGGATCGTCAGGTCAGGCTTGGTCAGGCCGTCGCCTTCCATGGTCCGGCGCGCCAACTGCACCAGGCCGTCCAGGTTGGTGTAGGTGCCTTCCTTCACGGCGAAGGGCGCGGCCGGGAAGACGATGTCGGCCATGGCCGCCGTCGCCGTCAGAAACAGGTCGGAGACGATGAGCAGGTCCACCTGCTCCAGGGCCCTGCGGGCCAGGGCGCCGTCCGGGTAGGTGCCAACGAGGTTGGCGCCGGCCAGCACCAGGGCGTTCAGGGATCCGGCCGCAGCCGCCTCCAGCATCTGCCCGGTGGTGAGGCCCGCGGCCTCAGGCAGCTTGACCTGCCAGGCCTTCTCCGCCGCCTCGCGGGCGGACTTGTCCGATGCGGACTTGAAACCGGGGAGCAGGTCGGGCCGGACGCCCATGGCTTCGGCGCCGCGGGAGTTGTTCTGCTCGCCGGCAATCAGCAGCTTGACGCGGTGGCCCTTGCCCAGGGCCTTCATCAACCCCACCAGGGCCTGGCCGGCCGCCGCGTCGGCGCCGTCCCAGACCACGGCCACGCGCTGGCCGGAGGTGAGCACCTGGGCCGCCCGGTTCAGGGCTTCCAGGTCCAGGGCCACGCCCCGAGCCTGGAGGTTGTTGGCCGCTGCCGCCGCCTGGCCGGAGACGGCCTGAGTCAGGGCCGCCAGCACCGCCGCGGTCTGGCCGGGCCGGACCTGCATGCGGGCGTGACGCGAGCGGTAGGTGGGCATGACCGAACCGACGGCCAGCATCTTCAGGCGGCGCCGCTCCAGCCCGCGCACCAGGCGCAGGTCCAGGACCGGGGCCTGCTCGGCCGGGACCACGTCCACCAGCAGGGCCACCTGGGCCTCGTCCAGGTCGGAGAGGCGGCCGGTGAAGCCGGCCAGGGAGGTGACGGTCTGACCCGCCACGCGGTGGTCGACGTTGGCCGTGCCCAGGCCCGCCCGGGCGAACTTCTGCAGCAGGTAGGCCTCCTCGTTGGTGAGGCGGCCGCCGCCGATGACGCCCATGGCCTGGGCGCCCCTCGTGTCGCGAACCTGCTTCAGCCGGCGCGCGGCCTCCAACAGGGCGTCCTGCCAGGAGACCGGGACCAGCTTGCCGTCCTTCCTGAGCAGCGGCCGGGTCAGGCGGGCGTTGGTGCGGCCCTCCGGGTCGAGGCGCGCTGCTTCGGCAGCCACCGCCCCCTCCGCGCCGGGCTCTCGGTTCACATAGGTGTAGTTGAAACGGCCGCGGTCGCAGAGCCAGCCGTTGTCCACGGCGGGGTTGTCCCGGGAAATCAGGCGCAGCAGCCTGCCGTGCCGGAAGTCCTCACGGACGTTGCAGCCCACCGAGCAGCCGGTGCAGATGCCATCCGCAGCTGACAGGTCCCAGGGCCGGGCCTTGAAGCGGTAGACCTCGGACGTCAGGGCGCCCACCGGGCAGAGCTCGATGGTGTTGCCCGAGAAGTAGGAGTCATACGGCTCCCCGCCGCTGGTGGTGACCACGTTGCGGTGGCCGCGCTCGCCGATGACCAGGTGCTGCTCGCCGGCCACCTCGTCGTCGAAGCGGACGCAGCGCCGGCAGAGGATGCAGCGTTCCTCGTCCAGGACGATGAACGGCCCCAGGTCCACGGCCTTGTCCTTGCGAACCTTGCCGTCGGCCAGGCGGGACGAGGCAGCGCCGTACTCGAAGGTCAGGTCCTGCAGGTCGCACTCTCCGCCCTTGTCGCAGACCGGGCAGTCCAGCGGGTGGTTGATCAGCAGGAACTCCAGGACGCCCTTGCGGAGGTCTTCGACCACCGGCGTCTGGGTGTGGACCACCATGCCCTCCGTTACCGGCGTGGTGCAGGCGGTGACCGGCTTGGGCATCTTCTCCACCTGGACCAGGCACATGCGGCAGACGCCGGCCGGGTCCAGCTTCGGGTGGTAGCAGAAGACGGGAATCTCAACGCCCACCGTCTTGGCGGCCTCGACCAGGAGGGTGCCTTTGGGGGCCTGTCCGGTCTTGCCGTCGACGGTGAACGTCACCATCTCCGGGGCCTTGGGTGCCTCGCTCATAGGGAGTGCACCTCCTCCAGGGTCCGCCCCGCCGCGCCCAACTCGCCGGCCTTGGGGCCGTCGCAGGTGTGCCCGGCGAAGTGGGCCAGGAATTCGTCTTCAAAGTAGGTCAGGGCCGACTGGATGAAGCCCAGGGACGCATCCGACAGCACGCAGATGGTGGTGCCGGCCATGTGCTGCTTCATGCTGCGCAGCACCGCCAGGTCCTCCTCGCGACCGCCGCCCGCCTCAATGCGGGCCAGCAGGCGGGACATCCAGTGGGTGCCCTCACGGCACGGCGTGCACTGGCCGCAGGACTCGTTGGCGTAGAAGCTGGTCAGAATCTGCGCCGCCTTGACCATGCAGACGCTGTCGTCATAGACCATGACGCCGGCGGTGCCCAGCATGGAGCCGGCCGCGGCGATGGACTCAAAGTCCATGGGCGTGTCCAGGTGCTTCTCAATGAGCAGCGGCGCCGAACCACCGCCCGGCTGCACGGCCTTGAACTTCCGTCCGGGCAGGAGGCCGCCGGCGACGTCGAAGATGACCTCGCGCAGGGGCACGCCCAGCGGCAGCTCATAGTTGCCGGGGCGCTGCACCAGGCCGGAGACCGAGTAGATCTTGGGGCCGGGGCTCTTCTCCGTGCCCATGGAGGTGAACCAGGAGGCGCCGCGGCTGACGATGTGCGGCACGTTGGACAGCGTCTCCACGTTGTTGATGATGGTCGGCTTGCCGTAGACGCCCACCACCGCCGGAAATGGCGGCTTGAGGCGGGGCTCGCCGCGCCGGCCCTCCAGCGAGTTGAGCAGGCCGGTCTCCTCGCCGCAAATGTAGGCGCCGGCACCCCGGTGAATCACGATTTCCTGCGAGAAGTCAGAACCCAGAATGCCCTCGCCGACGTAGCCGCGCTCGCGCGCTTCGGCCAGGGCCTTCAGCAGGGTCTCATAGCCGCGCTTCATCTCGCCGCGGATATAGATGAACGATTGCGTGGCGTTGATGGCGTAGGCCGCCAGCAGCACGCCCTCGATCAGCTGGTGCGGGTTGTGTTCGATGAGCATGCGGTTGCTGAAGGTGCCCGGCTCGGACTCGTCCGCGTTGCAGACCAGGTACCGGGTGGGAATGTCCGGCGGCAGGAAGGACCACTTGCGGCCGGTGGGGAATCCGGCGCCGCCGCGCCCGCGGAGGCCGGACTTGATGACCTCGTCCATGACCTCTTTGGGGGTCATTTGCCTGACGGCCTGGCGCAGGGCCTCGTAGCCGCCCTGCTGCTCGTAGACGCTGATGTCCTTGAGGTTCAGGGTGCCAATGCCCTTAGTCAGTACCGGCTCAAACATGGGCGGGCACCTCCCTCACCCTGGCCGACAGAACCGCCTCGGCCGCAGCCTCGCCGTGCTCCGCCAGCCCGGCCAGAGCCTTGGTGTCGCCGCTCCGCAGGGCCTCCACCAGGGTCTCCGCCTTGGCCCCCGTCAGCCGCAGGAAGTATTCGACGTTGACCTGGGCCACGGGACCGGCGTCACAGGCGGCCAGACACTCGGAGGTTCCCTCCAGGGTGATGAGGCCGTCCCTGGTGGTCTCGCCGGGCTTGATGCCCAGGGTCTTCTCCAGGGCCTCCAGCACCTTGCCCGCCCCCGCCAGGTGGCAGGAGAGGTTGGTGCAGACGGTGATGACGTACTTGCCCACGGGGTGCCCGTGGTACATGGCGTAGAACGAAGCGGTGGAGTCCACATAGGCGGTGGACAGGCCAAGGATGCGGCCGACCGCCTCCAGGTCCTCCTGGGCCACCCAGCCGCGCGCGGCCTGCGCCAGGTGCAGCAGGGGAAGAACGGCGGACCGGCTGTCGGGATAACGTGCAATGATCTCCTCCACCTCGGCCTTTCTTGCCTCCGGCCAGGTGGGAGCTTCGCCGTGTGCGAATCTCATCGGTCCACCTCCCCGAATACCGGATCGGCCGCGCCGATGACGGCCACCATGTCAGCCAGAAGGCCGCCTTCGATCATGGCCGGCAGCGAGTGCACCAGGTAGAAGCTCGGCGGGCGGACCCGCACGCGCATCGGCTTGTTGCGGCCGTCGGAGACCACGTAGAAGCCAATCTCGCCGCGCGGTCCCTCCAGGGCCTGGTAGACCTCGCCGGCGGGGACGTCAAAGCCCTGCGAAACCAGCTTGAAGTGGTGAATCAGCGCTTCCATGCTCTGCTTGACCTCAGCCTTGGGCGGCGGCCAGATCTTCCGGTCGTCCACGTGCCAGAGGCCCTCGGGCAAGCCGTCCAGGGCCTGCCGGACGATCCGGGCCGACTCCTCCATCTCCGCCATGCGCACCAGGTAACGGGCGTAGACGTCGCCTTCGGTGCGGGTGGGAATGTTGAAGTCGAACTTCTCATAGCCCGAATAGGGGAAGGCCTTGCGCACGTCATAGGGAATGCCGGAGGCGCGCATCACCGGCCCCGGGATGGAGAGCTGCAGGCACTGTTCGGCGGTGATTTTGCCGATGCCCTTGGTGCGCTTCAGGAAGATCGGGTTGCGCTCCAGCAGGTCGCGCAGGTCGGGGAAGCGCTCGTGGAACTTCTTCAGCCACTTGTCCACCATCTGGTGGAAGTTGGCCGGGATGTCCCTGGCCATGCCGCCCACGCGGAAGTAGCTGGGGTTCATGCGGGCGCCGGTGGTCTCCTCCAGGATGTCCAGGATGCCCTCGCGCAGGTCAAAGGTCCACCAGAAGGTAGTAGCGGCGCCCAGGTCCAGACCCTGGGTGCCCAGCCAGACCAGGTGGCTGGCGATGCGCTGCAGTTCGGTCAGCAGCACGCGCACGTACTTGACGCGCTCCGGGACCTCCAGGCCGAGCAGCTTTTCCGCCGCCAGGCAGAAGCCCAGGTTGTTGGAAAGCGGGGACAGGTAGTCCATGCGGTCGATGACCGTATTGGCCTGCTGCCAGGTCAGGTTTTCCGCGTTTTTTTCGATGCCTGTATGCAGAAAGCCGTGCTCCGGAGTCGCCTTCACCACTCGCTCGCCCTCAATCTCCAGGACCACGCGCAGTACGCCGTGGGTACTGGGGTGGTGGGGGCCGACGCTGATGGTCATGCGCTCCTGCTGCTCCGACTGCTGCAGTTCCGTGTCTGCCATCTCTTCCACTTCCCTTGTGGTTTGTGAGTGGTTAGTTCTCGTCGAAGTGGATGGGGTGGAAGCGGTTCCTATCGGCAGGGGCCTCTTCCGAATGCAGCGCGCGCGGCCCCCGAAGCGGATAGTCCCGGCGCAGCGGGTAGCCCTCCCAGTCATCCGGGTTCAGGATGCGGGTCAGGTTCGGGTGACCGGTGAAGACGATGCCGAACTGGTCCCAGACCTCACGCTCGGCCGGGTTGGCGCTCTGCCACAGGTCGGAGACGCTGGCCACCTTGGGGTGCTCCTCGTCCGGCAGCATCACCCGCAGGCGGAGGCGCTGCATGGAGGGCACCGCCAGAAGGTGGTAGACCACTTCGAACCGCGGGGCGCGGGGCAGGTAGTCCACACCGCCGATGTCCAGCAGCAGATTGAAGCCCCGCTCCTTCAGCCAGGCGCAGACGGCGTGCAGCTTGCTCGCTGCTACCTCCACCTGGGGAATGTCGTAGGGGGTCGGCAGCTCCTTGACGGCGCCCTCAAAGGCGGCGGCCAGGGCCTTCACTTCCGATGATTCGAGGTTCATGAAAGCGTGGCGCCTCCCTTGACGAAGCCCTTGCTGATGGCTTCCTTCAGCTTGATGATGGCGTCTATGACCGCCTCAGGCGTGGGCGGGCAGCCCGGCACGTAGATGTCGACGGGAAGGACCTGATCGACGCCCTGAACGATGGCGTAATTGTCAAAGACGCCGCCGGAAGAGGCACAGGCGCCCATGGCCACGACCCACTTGGGTTCGGCCATCTGCTCGTAGACCTGCTTGATGACCGGCACCATCTTGTTGGAGACGCGGCCGGAGACGAACATCAGGTCCGCCTGGCGGGGCGAGGCGCGGAACGCCTCGGAGCCGAAGCGGGCCAGGTCGTAGCGAGCGGAAACCAGGTTCATCATCTCGATGGCGCAGCAGGCCAGGCCGAACGTCAGGGGCCAGATGGAAGACTTCTGAGCCCAGCGAACAAACTTATCGACGGTGGTGATCATATACTGGTCGTTCGCCACCACCTGACCGTCGCGTACGTCGATTTTGCGGTCTCTCGCCATGGCCTCCAGCGGGCTCATTTCCACGAGAATCCCCCCTTCTTCCAGACGTAGGCGTAGCCTACGGCCAGGACGGCAAGAAAGGCCACCATCTCCCACAGGCCGAAAACGCGCAGCTGGCGCAGTTGCAGAGCCCACGGATAGAAGGAGGCCGCCTCAACGTCAAAGATCACAAATAGCATGGCCACCATATAGAATTTGACCGGAAACCGGCCCATGAGAGGTGCGGTGGGATAACCGCTCTCATACGCCTGGTACTTGTGCTCTTCCGGCTTCTTCGGGCCCAGAAAACCGCCGGCCAGGCTCAGGACCACGGCCACGAAGGCGACCAGGGCCAGATAAATCAGAAGCGGCAGGTAGGATTGCAAGGAAAGCGCCTCCTCACGCCAGGGTTCCAAAACAAGCGGAACGCGGGTCCTGCCACCCAGCGGCAAAACCCGCGCACACTACCCTACCAGGTATGTCCTATCGCGGGAATGAGGGCTCAACAGGCCGGCTTGCAGTTTGTGAAGTTGCTCACGTCTGTTGTCAGACACTCGTTACAAGAACCGCCAGGGAAGGCGGTCATCGCAAGAAGACATTTTAACTTCCTTCAGTATACCAACAGTTTGTGTGCGGTGTCACTAGCAAAAATCTGCGCCGAAACCAGCCCATTGGAGGCCCATCAGCGGGCGGAATTGCGGCCTTTCGCCAACTGCTGGAGGACCTCGCTCTGGCTACGAGAACCATTCCCGCCAGAATCTCATAAAGGCGCCCCATGGCGTCCAGCGGGGAACGCTCTCGGCCGCCACCAGCGGCGCGTGCCCCACCACCTTGCCGTCCGACAGGGCGTAGACAGTTCCGAGCAACTGCCCCCTATATAAAGGAGCATTCAGCACGGAGTCGACTTCCACCTGCATCTGCACGACGGGAACTTCACCCGCCCGCCGCGGCAGCGCGACCGCCAGCTCTTCCCCCACGACCACCGGCAGACGGCCGACCTCTCCTCCCCTTACCCGCACGGTCTCCACCTGTTCGCCGGGACTGGCCACGTGAACCGAGACGAAGTTCTTGTAGCCGAAATCCAGCAGTTGGACGGCGTCCTCCCAGCGGTTGCGGGAGTGGAACACCACCGCAATCAGACGCTGCCCATCCCTGGTGGCGGACGCCACCAGACACTGGCCGGCCCGGCCGGTGGTGCCTGTCTTCACGCCGTCGACCCAGGAGTACAGCCAGAGCAGCCGGTTGGTGTTGCGCAGGATCTGTTCGCCCTTCCTGTCCTCGGGCTCCACGCTCTGCTCCTTGGTGCCGACCAGGTCGGCGAAGACCGGCAGCCGCATGGCATAGCGCGTCATCAGGGCCATGTCCTCCACCGTCGTATAGTGGTTCGGGTTGTCCAGCCCGTGCGGGTTGGTGAAATGGGTGTTGACGGCGCCAATGTCGATGGCCTTGTCGTTCATCATGTCCACAAAGTCCTCGACGCTCCCGCCGACTCGCTCGGCGATGGCCACGGCGGCATCGTTGCCGGAGCGCAGCAGCAACCCGGCCAGCAACTCGCGGAGGGTGTAGCGCTGACCGGCGCGCAGGCCCATGGTCGACCCGCTCAGCGAGGCGGCCCGGCGCGAGACCTGCACCACGTCCTCCAGGTTGCCGCGTTCAATGGCCAGGATGGCCGTCATGACCTTGGTGGTGCTGGCCGGCGCCATCTTCCGCCGGCCGTTCTTGTCGAACAGCACCTTGCCGGTGCGCCCGTCCAGCAGCAAGGCAGCGTCCGCCAGCACCCGCGGCGGACGGGACGCGTCGGCCGGGTCCTTGGCCGGCGTTTTCGGCGTCGCCGCCAGGACCCGTCCCGCGTGCATGGAACTCAGGAGAAGCAACAAGGCCAGGCCCAGGGCCGGCCACCTCTTCCCGGTCACGACGCCACCACCCCGCCCCCTACTTCTTTCAGCTTATGGGCGGGGCCGGGGGAATATGAAGCGCCGCGGACCCAGGGCCGCGGCGCGCGTCTTTTTCAGATGGCTGTCAGGACTGCGTGAAGACGTAGGTTATGGGGAACGTGGCTGCGGAGTCGGGCACGGCGCCCCCGGAGACCTGGAGGTGAACCGCGGGCGGATTCCCCAGTTTGAGGCGGGCCTCGCCGGTGAACTCCCAGGTGCGCGTGGCGCCGGCGGGCACTGTTTCCTCGACGGTGGCCTGACCCGGACGCTGCAGCGAGATCCAGCAGCCCTCACGAGCCGTCAGCGTGAGCTGCAGGGGCGTTGCCGCAGAGCCTCGCACGGTAAAGGGGAGCACGAACTGGTCGGTGACGGCGCCCGCCTCCAGGGTCACCGCCGGTGCTTCGGGCGGAGCCGGGTTCTGGCCGTTGCCGGAGGGCGGCGGCGACGGCTGGTTGCCCCCACCGGCCGGAGAGTTCGCCGGATCGGTCTGCTGCGCCGGGGGTGTCCCCTGGCCGCCCCGGGACTGCCCGTTGAGCCAGGCCAGCCAGCCGCCGACAGCGATCGAAGCCACTACCAGCAAGGCCAGCCCTGTC
>Ga0209314_10001301_pt1 | contig 11101 bp, 10 predicted proteins | sample I19B2metaG_FD_184146 | JGI IMG/M metagenome (GOLD analysis project Ga0209314, IMG submission 184146) | Lake sediment bacterial and archeal communities from Gulf of Boni, Indonesia to study Microbial Dark Matter (Phase II) - ​I19B2 metaG... | ecosystem: Environmental > Aquatic > Freshwater >...
ACACTATTGCGCCAGCACTTCTGCCCAGGTCGTGACCGACCATTGGGTCTTGAACAACTCTTCGACAGTGTCCTTGGCCTTCGCCCGGAAGGAATCGGCGTCCGGGATCACCACTTGCATGCCTTTGCGCTGGAGATCCACCAGGGTCGCCGGCTCTTCGGTCTTGATCTTGTTGTTGGCCCACTCCTCCGCTTCCTTACCAGCCTTGACGATGAGGTCCTGGTCTGCCTTGGACAGCTTGTCGAAGAAAGGCTTGTTGATCAGGATTCCGGCAGTCTGCGCCATGTGATTGGTCATGATCAAATGACTTTGGACCTCATAAAGCTTGAAGCCTGCAATCTGCGGCAGGTCGCCCTCTGAGGCCTCGGCCTTACCCGTTTTAAGTGAATTGTAGAGTTCAGGCAGCGGGACACCAACGGGGTCCGTACCCATGGCCTTCCAGACAGCCATCCAAGTGGGGACGGGCGGCAGTCGGAGCTTCAGGTTGTACACGTCCGCCGGTGTGTAGACCGGCTTCTTAGTCGTCGTCTGCCGCAGCCCCCGGTAGATAGTTGCTAGGTACTTCAGGTCGTTCTTTTCTAACTGGGCACGCGCCTCCTGGCCGAGCTTACCGTTCCAGGCACGCATGTAGTGATCGAAGTCCTTCATGACGTAGGGAGCGGTGAAGAAGTAGTACGGGGGGGCGTAGAGTTCCAGAAAATTCGTCCCATTAGACTGCATTTCGAGCTCGCCAGCCCTGTTCATCTTATTGATTTCAATTTCCGCCTTGGTGCCGGCGTCAATCTTCACCTCGATCCGGCCGCCGCTTCCCTTCTCAACCAGTTCTTTGAACTTCTCCGCCGCGTCAACCACGATAGTCCCCGATTTAAACGGACTTCCGATACGAATCGTTATCTCTGCTGAGATAGCCTTTCCTGTGCCCATAAAAAGGAAGCAAGCTAAAGCGATGATTGAGAAAATAAAACCTAATCTAAGTAACTTCATTGTCATACCCTCCTTTCTGAGAGATTGTTTCCCCCGTATTTAATACGGGGTCGCAATGACGCAAAGAAAATCTTGGAGAAAAGCGTCATTTTTTAATCTCCTTGACCAGTTTGCCGTAGGATTCATGATCATGGGCCATCAATTTTCCGAAAGCCTCCGGGCCAAGGTAATGGAGATTGACCACCATATCCTTTGCATTCTTTCTGAAAACCGGATCATCCATTCCCTGTTTGAAGGCATCATGAAGTTTTTTAATCACATCAGGCGGAGTGCCTTTGGGTGCACCTAATCCACGCCACTGATGCATGGCGAAATCGATGCCCTGTTCCTTCACAGTTGGTACATCAGGAAAGAGCTCGAACCTCTTTTCTGCAAAGAGGGCGATGATCTTCAACTTCCCTGCCTTCACATGCTCGATCCCTTCGGGTGGGGAAACGGAGACAGCATTCACATGACCACCGAGAATGGCGGTGACGGAGGGTCCTCCGCCTGCAAATGGGATATGATTGAATTTCACAGCGGCTGCCTTTTCAAAGGCAAGGGCTATGAGATGGACTCCTCCTCCTGCTCCTGCATTTCCAACGGTGATCATGTCAGGATTCTTCTTCGCATAGTCCAAGAATTCTTTTAGACTCTTCCAGGGTGCATCCGACCTTACTAAAAACATGGCTGGATCAAATACCACATTGATGATGGGTTCAAAATTTTTGTAAGTGTAAGCTGTGGTTACCTGATGGGGAAGGATCGTGAGAGGCGTAATCGTGGAAACAAGTGTATAACCATCTGGCTGGGCTTTCATGGCTTCTGTATACCCCACTGCGCCTGCTCCACCCGTTCGATTGACTACAACCACAGCCTTTCCAAGATATTTCCCAGTCGTTGCAGCCAAGGCCCGAAAGATGAGATCCGTTGCCCCGCCGGCTGCCCAGGGAATGATAATTTGAACCTCTTTGGTTGGAAATTCCGCCGCCTGAAGTGGCACGCTTACCACAAGAATCAAAGTTACAAATAACCCGATAATGACTTTTTTTAACATGACTCTACCTCCTTTCGAACCAAACTTTGAACGATGAACGATGAACCATGAACGATGAACTTTGAACTTTTAAATCCCCCCTTTCTTCATTGATTGAATCATGATCCGAAATGCCGGAATCAGCAGAAAAACCAGTGTCGCAAGAAGAAAGACCATTGAAACAGGGCGATTGACAAAGATTCCAAAATCGCCATGAGAGATCATCAACGACTGACGAAAAGCCACCTCCAATTTTGGCCCGAGGACCAATGCCAAAAGAAGCGGTGCACCCTCATAAGCCCACTTTCTCATCAAGAATCCCATCGCTCCGAAGAGGAGCATCATCCAGATATCGAAAACGGAGTTATTCACTGTATACATCCCTGTGATGCAAAAAAGGATGACAAGAGGTAAAAGGATTCTCTTGGGAATTCTTAAAATGTTGGCAAAGAGAGGGACGAGGGGAAGGTTGAGGATGAGAAGCATAAAGTTACCGATATACATGCTGGCGATGACTCCCCAAAAGAGTCCGGCGTGCTGGCTGATCATTAATGGTCCTGGCGAGACTCCATGGATGAGAAGGGCACCAAGAAGAATGGCCGTTGGAGGAGCGAAAGGAATTCCAAGGACGAAGAGAGGAATGAAGGCTGCCTGACAGGCGGAGTTATTGGCAGACTCAGGGCCAGCCACTCCTTCAATCGCTCCCTTACCAAACTCCTCAGGGTGTTTAGAAACCTTCCTCTCGATCATATAAGAGGCATAGGTGGCAATGACCGGTGCGGGTCCGGGAACCAAACCTATGCCAAATCCAGATGCCGTCCCTCTCAGAATTGCACCAATCGATTTCTTTAAATCTTGAAAAGAGGGGTAAAGTTCTCTCAGGCGCGGCATGATAACTCCTTGGTCTAACAGATCCGAAGGTTGATTGACATTGACTAAGACCTCTCCAATTCCGAAGAGCCCAATGGCGACAGCAACAAATTCGACCCCTCCGAGAAGGTAGGTGGAGCCGAAGGCAAAACGAGCATTTCCAGTAACAGGATCGATTCCTATCGTTCCGATGATCAGTCCGATAATGGCCATCATGAGAGATTTGAGGAGTGATTTGCCTGTCACATTGCTCAAAACAATAAAGCCAAGGACCATTAAGGAGAAATATTCAGGAGGACCAAAGGCCAATGCTGCCTCTGCCAATGGCGGGGCCAGAAAGACCAATCCAAATATTCCGATCGTTCCGGCAATGAAAGATCCAATGGCAACGATGGCCAGAGCAGGGCCTGCCCTCCCTTTTTGTGCCATTCTATAGCCATCGATACAGGTGATGACAGAAGCCGTCTCCCCAGGTACATTGAGGAGGATGGAGGTGGTAGAACCTCCATACATTGCCCCGTAGTAGATTCCAGCAAGCATAATGATGGCAGAAGTGGGGTTTAGACCGAAGGTAGCAGGAATAAGGAGGGCGATTCCAGCGATCGGTCCGATTCCAGGGAGTACACCGATGATGGTTCCTACGATGCAACCGATCAGGCAGTAAAAAAGGTTTTGGACCGTTCCGGCGATTCCAAAGCCGTTTGCTAATTGTTGAAGCGATTCAAACATCTATCCTCGACCTCAAACGATGAACAATGAACAATGAACTATGAACTATGAACAATGAACAATGAACTATGAAGAATAATTTTGAACCCCAGTCCTCCAACCTCTAACCTCTAACCTCATCCTTAACCTCAACCTTGTTTTTCATAATCCAATCCATCCCTTTGGCATAGGAATGTCAAGCCATTTAACAAATAGAAGATAGGAACCCACCGCCGTCACCACAGATATCAGAATGTTTAGGCCCCACCTTTTTATACCCAGGATTCTTAAGAGACTCAACATCAAAAGGAAAGATACGAGTGGGTATCCCAATTTATTGAAAAACAGGGTAGCTAAAGCCATTGTTCCCAGAAAAAGAATCATTTGTAATGGAGACTCTGAAGATTCAGGGGAGGGCTCTTTTTTTACCTCTGCTGCCTTACCCTGAAAGAAAATTTTTAAAATGAAGGCGACTGATAAGATCATGAGGAGTATTCCAAGAAATAGAGGAAACATCCCCGTCCCTGCAATTCGAAAGGTTCCGATGGGCATTCTTAAAGAGAGAACGGCAGTGACCGCTCCGAAAAGGAAGATTACAATTCCAACGACTATCTCATCCCTATTCATCTTATCTCCTCCTTTTCACGACGAACCATGAACAATGAACGAAAATCAAAATATTTCAGATATATTTTCCCTTTTTTTATTTTTGTGTTCATCGTCCATCGTTCATCGTTTAATCAGTCCATCAACGCCCCACCATTTACATCTAAAATCTCTCCAGTGATAAAGGATGCCTCATCAGAAGCCAGGAATAGGACTGCCTCTGCTACATCCTCTGGTCTTCCAAGACGACCGAGTGGAATGGAAGCAATGATCTCCTTCCGCCTCTGCTCTGACCATTGGGCACTCATCTCGGTTTCAATAGCATGTGGTGATACAGCATTGACATTGATCCCATATGGAGCCAGTTGCCTTGCCAGGGTCTTTGTCAAAGCATCCACACCAGCCTTCGACGGTCCATATCCTGGCGCAGAAGTAATATCTCCCATTTTTCCCGCGATTGAAGAAACATTGACGATTTTCCCATAGCCCTGCTGTTTCATGATATCAACTGCGGTTTTACAGCAGTTGAATGTACCTTTTAGATTGACCTCAATGACCCGATCCCAATCTTCTTCGGTGACCGTTTCAATCGTCCCTCTTCTGATGATCCCGGCATTGTTCACCAAGATGTCGATTCTGCCGAAAGCCCTTCGCACCTGATCCATCATCTCCCTCACATCAGAGCTCTTCGTTATGTCACAGGGGATGGTAATGACCTCCTTATTTTCTTTCTCAATCTCCTTCTTAATTACCTCCAATCTCTCTTTATCCGAATCGATGATGGCGACCTTTGATCCTTCCCTGGCGAAAGTTGAGGCGATGGCCATTCCTATCCCTCTCGCTCCCCCCGTTACAATTGCCACCCGCCCTTTCAGTTTCATTCCTCTTGCCCCAAACTCTAAACTTTGAACGATGAACTATAGAGTATGAACTCTGAACCATGAACTCTGAACTATCTAATCTCTATCGCTCCTGGTCCATCGTCTTTCGTACATCGTTCATCGTCGGTTGTCTATCGTTACTCTTTGACTGCGCCAGCTGTCAGCCCTTGTACCAACAGCCTCTGCAGCAACAAATAGAGGATGATGGCTGGCATTCCGCCCATCAATGCCCCTGACATGAGCATGGGCCAGATGATCCGAAATTCTCCCACTGTCCTCGCGATTCCCAATGTCACGGTGACCATCGATTCTGTGCTCGTGAGGCAGATGACCCAGAGGAGGTCTCCCCAGGCTAAGAGAAAAGCAAAGATGATCGTGGCGACCATGCCCGGTGCGGAGATTGGAAGGATGACGCGAAAGAAGACCCCCAATCGGGAACATCCGTCCACCAATGCGGCCTGATCTAACGCATCAGGGACACGATCGATAAAACCCTTCATCATCCAGGTGGAGAAGGGAAGACAGATCGTCAGAAAGGCGATGATGAGGCCTGTCCGTGTGTCATAGAGGCCCAATTTGCTTAGGATCTTGAAATAGGGGCCGACCAGTAAAACTCCTGGAAGCATCTGCGTAGCAAGGAAGAAACCGATCAAAAATTTTCTCCCGTTGAACATGAATCTGGAAAATCCATATCCGGCTAAGGCACCAAAAAATGTGGAGAGGACCGCGGTCGCCAGGGAGATAATGGTGCTGTTAAGAAAGTAAATGCCGAAGTTCTTCTTCACCCACATATAGATATAGGCGTAAAGAGTAGGTTCGATGGGAATCCAGGTCGGAGGAACACGAAAGGCCTCAGCTTCGGTCTTGAGAGAGGTGGAGAGCATCCAGATAAATGGCAAAAGGGCGTAAATGGAGACCAGGATGAGAACTCCGTACATCTCGATATTGGAGAAGAACTTCTTTTTAGAGCCTTGAACCACTCCCTATTCCTCCTGACTGATCATCCAGATATAAGGGAGGCTGATCATCAGCAGCGCAATGGTCATGATGACCGAAACGGCTGAGGCATATTCAAACCGGAAGAATTGAAAATACTGCTTATAGATATAGGTGGAGAGGACTTCGGTAATGGTACCCGGCCCTCCCTGAGTCATGGCCTGAATAAGGCCGAAACGTCTCACCTCCCAAACGATATCGAGAGCCAATGCAACGACGAACATCTTTTTTAGGCTAGGCAGTGTAATTCGAGAAAAGAGTTGCCAGCGGGAGGCCCCATCAATGGCTGCCGCTTCATAGAGCACTCTCGGAATGGATTGAAGCCCAGCAAGAAGAATGAGCATCACAAATGGAAACCCCCTCCAGAGATTGACAAAGACCACACTTAAAAGAGCCAATCTGGGATTGTAAAGCCATGGGATATGAGTGGAGATCAATCCTACCTTTATTAAAAGATCGTTGAGCGCACCATAGATGGGGTCATACATCCATTTCCAGATGATCCCTGCCACAACATCAGGGACCACCCAGGGCAGGAGGGCGATTAAACGAAAGAGAGGTTTTGCAAAGATCTCTTTATTAAGGATCAGCGCAACCCCCAATCCCAAGAGGATATGGCTGGCCACGCTCAGCGTGACGAAGAGAGCCGTATTGCCAAAGACCTGACGAAAGATCGAATCCTTAAAAAGAACGGAGTAGTTGCTGAAGGTATAGGAAGATCCTCCGCCTTCCGGGTAGATACTGTAAAGGATGCTTTGGATGGCAGGAAAACCCAGAACGAGGACGAGGAGGAGAGTCCCTGGAAAGACAAAGGGAATCCACATGTGTTGGTCTTTGATCTTCATGAGTTTCATTCTTGTTATTCAAAAAGCATCTCCCCTCTCCTGCCTACCGGCAGGCAGGGGAGGGGATGAATTCAGGTGGTTTATTTCTTTCTCGCAAGGATCCCGTTGATTCGCTCGTGGGCATCGGCCAAAGCCTTCTCCGGAGGCTTCATCTCTGTCATGGCCTCCTGAACGGCCGTTGTAAAGGTATCGACGATTTCAGGCCATTGCGGTATCTGAGGAACCACTTTCCCATAAGGAAGTTGTGAGGCGATAACGCTCGCAAACTTGTCATTCAGGATTTCAGGAGCCTTTTCACTTACATCCTTTCTCGAAGAGGTGACACGGTTTTTGACGAACCAATTAAGCTCCATCTCTTTCGAGGTGATGAACTTCATGAGCTCCCAGGCTTCCTTCGGATGTTTGGTATTCGGACTCATCACCCAGGACGAGAGCCAGATGGTAGTCACTTTATTCTTCTTGACGGGGAGGGGAACGGCATCGAGCACATCGAAGGCCTTTAATTCAGGATTGATGGCGTTGACGATAGGAGCCGTCCAGCCCGACCCAATCTCCCAGGCAATCTTCCGATGGGCTAATTGTGTTCTGACATCCTGAGGGTTCATCGAAGTGACACCGGGAGGCATCACCTTGTGCTTCGTATAAAGCTCAATGAAGAATGTAAATGCTTCCTTTGCCTCTTTTGAATCGAGAGCAGACTTCTTATAATCTTTGGTGAGATAATCCCCACCAAAGGACCAGACGAAGGGGCTGAATCGGAGTTCAAATCCTGGATCTTTTGCTCCCGGAAGGGCAATTCCCCACCTCTCAGGCGCTTTGGTTAACTTTTTATTGTATTCAAGGAACTCCTCCCAGGTCTTCAGTTTCTTGGGATCAAGTCCGGCCGCCTTGAAGAGCTCTGTGTTATAAACCAAGACCATCGACATATAATCGCCAGGCATGGCACGGACCTTCCCTTTATGCTTCATCAGGTTCATACAGAGGGGATACCAGGGCTCAAGAAATTTTGCTCCTCCCTCCTTTTCGATAAAAGCGGTCAAATCCATTGCAAAGCCTTTGTCAAAAAACATGGGAAGGGAAAAGGCATGGACATGGAAGATGTCTGGACCCTTTCCAGCGGCTAACTCCACGGTGTACTTAGTTTCTTTCTCCTTATAGGAGACAGGTTCCAAAGCAATCTTGATGTTGGGATTCCGTTTTTCGAACAGGGCCATGGCGTCTGCGAGGGTTTTATCCCAGGGGGATTCAGTCAGATGCCAATCTGAAAAACGGAGCGTCACCTTCTCCTGGGCACTTACAAAGGTGGAAAATCCAATAAGGACTACCATACCTAAAACGACATAGGAACTAATACGAAACCATTTCATTTTTCCCTCCTTCTTCTAAAAATTCTTAACGATGAACTATGAACGATGAACTATGAACTATGAACGATGAACTGCGAACTAAAATCACCTCCTTCCCTGAAAACCCAACCTCTCCGAAATTTTAAAAGCCCTCTCCATCACCTCCTTTTTCAAGTTCTCTTGAATCAACTTTTTTGTGACTCGGAAGGCTGGACCAGAGATACTGATCGCAGCGACGACCTTACCCGTTTCATTCCGGATAGGGGCGGCCACGCACCGGATCCCCCTCTCGTTCTCCTCATCGTCGATGGCGTATCCTTGACTCCGTACGATTTTTAGGTGCTCTTTCAACTCCATCGGATCTGTCACTGTATTGTCGGTCCTCTTAGTAAGACCTTTCTCATTGATGAATTCATTCAATGCTTCCTCGGAAATATCAGCCAACAAAACCTTCCCCACTGCACAACTGTGCGCCGGATTTCGGAGGCCAACTCTGGAGGCCATCCTCAAGCCAGGAGTGTGCTGATCCGTTTCCACTTTCTCAATATAGACGATCTCATTTCGGTCCAGGATGACCATGTGGACTGTTTCCTTTGTTCTCTCCGCAAGCTCCCTCAGAAATGGTTCTGCTTCTCTTCGGAGATCGATTTGACCGAGGAGAAGGTTACCCAGTTCGACTAACTTGAAACCCAAGAAGTAGTTTCTCGTTTTCGAGTCCTGCCGGACATATCCAAGATAGGAGAGAGAAGAGAGGAGTCGGTGGGTTGTTCCTTTGGGAAGTTTGATCTTGGAAGATAAATCTCCGACGCTAATTCCTTGAGGACGTTGACCGAGGATGTCAAGAATAAAAGAGGCCCTTTCAATCACTTGAACGAAATTGTTTGGTTTCTGACTTTGGGAAGGGGCCATGTTTCTATATCGTAATACGAAATGGTGTTCCATTATTTATCAATTTCTAAAAAATGTGTCAAGCCCTTTTCTGCCTCATGCTGTCCCTGCATTATTTTAGAGATTGCTTTCTCTTTTTGTGTCATTCCCATGAAAATGGGAATCCAGCATAGTATTGGCATTATCAAAAGACATGGATTCCCCGCATCGAGTGCGGGGCAGGAATGACAAACGGGAAAATTTTCATCATTTATATAGGTGGCCAAGCAGCCATGGGGAATTTCTATAAAAAAGTTGACAAAAAAATTCTTAATCTATAGTGTCAGCTCTTGAAGGTGGGTCATTTCAGCAGAGGAGGATCATCATGTCTGCGCAGAAAGCGAAAGAGAATGCGAAAGAGTTCCATTTCCTTTTAGAAGAGGCGAAAAGACTCGGGGCTCTGGAGGCAAAAATCATCGGTTCGAACAAGGTGGTCGTGGAAGATCGTGTGTTGCTCAAATGCCGAACAGGATGCGACTCCTACGGAAAGAAGTTTGTCTGTCCTCCCTTCACGCCCACTCCTGATGAATTCAGGAAGATGCTGAGGGAGTATAGAAAAGTACTCCTTATCAAATTCCCTGCGGAGGCTGAGGCCGAAGAGGATGTCGGCAGAAACCTTCATAAGAACCAGTATTCACCTGAAACCCCCTCAGCTCTTAGAGAGAGGACGAAGGATTTCTGGGATGTATGGGGTGGCGATAAGAGGCGCATCCTTTTAGCCATGCTCGAATTGGAGAAGTCTGCATTTAATCGAGGTTACACAGTGGCCGTATCATTAACCGCAGGTTCCTGCACCCTCTGTGCGAAATGCGATATAGAAGCCACGTGCACCCATCCCACCATGGCCCGATATCCAGAGCATGCCCTGGGAGTGAATGTGAAGAAGACTCTTAAGCATGCAGGGATGTCGATCAGATTTCCGTTCGAGAGGCATCCAGAAGGCGTTGGGATGCTTCTAATTGATTAGCCTGGATGCATTCTAATTAGGTTACCTGACTACTATTCGACTTGACAGGCGCTGGTCAGATAAAGCCCTTCCTGGCGAGTACACCTACTTATCTACAATAGAGGCATACTTCAAGAGTCGCAGATTTCCGATAGAAATCATCAGGCTGGCAGATATATGAAAATGAAAATCAAATCCCAACATCCTTTTTGATAGTCTAAGGACTGCGTATGAATGACAGAAATCGCAACCATTGGAGTTACTCCGTTCGGTTTTGGAATCCTGTAGGAATCCATCGGGTAATCCGGGTGCGCATAGAAGGAATCAGGGGATAAAATCTGAGACTCCGCATCATCGAGGTAAATCGTTACGGAGGGCGCCTTCACCTTAGGTGGAGGTCGGGCCTTCGCCTCCCAGAGTCCAAGATGCTTGAGAATCTCTTTATCACTTCCTCATCTTCGATGAAAGCGATGATTCGCTTCTGACCCTGGCACTTAGGGCAGGTCAGGGGATCAATCTCATATATTTTTTGAATCAGTCGCGCCCAGTTTTGGGTTTGTCGGGAAGTGGCAAAGGTGGAGTTTCGGGCATCCCTACCTTGCGCAGGGCGCTGAGGAATCTTTCCGCGTGGGCCGGATCTTTATAATAGGAGTACATTCCTTTGCGAAGATACCCCACCGAAAACTTGGGGTTTATCTTAATCACTTCTTCAGCGTGAGTCCGTGCCTCTTGCTCCCTGCCAAGCTCCATGTAAACTGCAGATAAGCCTAAATGATCAAGGAGAACAGGGCCCCCACCTTTTTGATCAAGTTCGAGAGTTTTCTTATATCCCTCAAGCGCCTCCTCATATCGTCCAGCAAGGAAACAGTTTTGGGCAATAAACCTTAAATAACTTGCGGGGTAACAAGGGTTAAGGCGCATCGCTTTCTTTGTCAGTGCGATCGCTTCCTCGAATCTTCCTGCATACCCCATAATAA
>Ga0209314_10001302_pt1 | contig 11098 bp, 13 predicted proteins | sample I19B2metaG_FD_184146 | JGI IMG/M metagenome (GOLD analysis project Ga0209314, IMG submission 184146) | Lake sediment bacterial and archeal communities from Gulf of Boni, Indonesia to study Microbial Dark Matter (Phase II) - ​I19B2 metaG... | ecosystem: Environmental > Aquatic > Freshwater >...
GCTAGTATCCCCGGGTTATCTCGCAGCCTGATAGTTCTGGATAAACCGGAAATAGATATCAGTGCTACGGAAATCAGGGAACGGGTTGCCCGGGGCTTATCTATTCGCCATCTTGTCCCTGAGCCCGTGGACGAATATATCAGGCAACATAAGCTTTATTTAAGAGATTGATAAGCAACCTCACCCCCTTCCCCTTAACAAGTGGGAGGGGGTATAATGGGGGCAAATTAAGCTCGGGAGCTTGAAGTGAAAAAAGCGACGGCGAAAAGGATTCTGGAAATCGCCCGGGAGGTGGGGGCACTGCTCTATGGTGATTTTACCCTTTCGTCAGGAAAGAAGAGCACTTATTTCTTTGATGGTAAAAGGCTGACCGCCTCTCCGGAAGGAGCCTATCAGGTAGGCAAGGCAGTATTTGATAAACTGGCTGGGCTTGATGTTGATGCTATCGGTGGGGTGCCAGTAGGAGGTTACCCTATCGTCACCGCTGTAGCCTTGGTCAGCCACCTGGAGGGGAAGCCAATCCCATCTTTTATGGTGAGGGAAGTCCCCAAAGAGCATGGGACCAAGAGGCAGTTCGAAGGATATTTCAAAGAAGGTGTGAGAGTGGCCATCGTTGATGATGTGATTACCACCGGCGGCTCGGTAAGGAAGACAATAGAAGCTGTAGAGGCCGCCAAAGGCAAGGTGGTGAAGATCATAACGATTGTTGACCGGCATGAAGGTGGCAGTGACCAGCTCAAGAAAGATGGCTACGATTTTACGGCTCTGATTGACCTCTGGCCCTCAGGGGAAGCGACCATTGGTGGGGCTCTAGGCAAGGGCTAAATATCCAGGTTTTTGACACTCTTGGCGTGGGCCGAAATCCAAGATTTGCGGGGCGGGACCTCTGCACCCATCAGCATACTGAATGTGGCGTCGGCTTTGGCGGCATCATCTACGGTTACGGCAAGCAGGATACGGTTGGCTGGATTCATAGTTGTTTCCCACAGTTGCTCAGCGTTCATCTCGCCCAGACCCTTGTAGCGCTGAACCTCTACATTCTTGGCTCCTTTTAGCTGAGCTAGCGCTTCCTCCTTCTCCTGTTCTGAATAGACCCACCGCTCCTTTTTAGCGTTCCGGATACGGAAGAGGGGTGGCTGGGCAATAAACAGGTGTCCATTGTCAATCACTGCGGGCATATGTCGGAAGAAGAAGGTCAGCAAAAGAGTACGGATATGGGCACCGTCAACATCGGCGTCGGTCATCAGGATAACCCGGTGATAACGGAGCTTGGATAGGTCGCACTCATTGTCTATACCGGCTCCCAGAGCCGTAATGATGGCCCGAATTTCGGCATGGGACAGCATCTTGTCTGATGGAGCTTTTTCCACATTGAGGATTTTGCCTTGCAGCGGCAGTATCGCTTGAAAGCGAGGATTTCTCCCCTCCTTGGCTGAGCCGCCGGCGGAAGGCCCCTCAACTATGTATAACTCGCAGAGGGATGGCTCTTTTTCCGAGCAATCAGCCAGTTTCCCTGGCAGTGTGGATGACAGGAGGCTACCCTTCTTAACAATCAGGTCACGGGCTTTTCGAGCCGCTTCCCGGGCTTTGGCCGCCAGGATACACTTTTCCATGATTCTCTTGAGGTCGTCAGGGTGCTCCTCAAAGTGCAGTGATAGACCCTCGCCAACAACACTCTCCACAACCCCTTTGACTTCCGGGTTTCCTAATTTAGCTTTCGTCTGTCCCTCAAACTGTGGTTCGGTGAGCTTAACGCTGATAACGGCGGCGAGACCTTCTCTGACATCGTCGCCGGTTAAGTTAGGCTCATCCTCCTTGAGAAACTTATTCTTTTTAGCGTAGTCATTTAGAACGCGGGTCAGTGCGGCACGAAAGCCGGTAAGGTGACTACCTCCGTCAGCAGTATTGACACAGTTAGCAAAGCTAAAGATGGACTCAGTGAAGCCATCGTTATACTGAAGAGCCGCTTCAACCAGGGTACTGTCTGACGCTTTGGATATATAGATAGGTTGGCGGTGGCGGACCGCCCGGTTTCGGTTAAGATGGCGAACGAAGCTGGTAATGCCACCCTCAAAGTAGAAGGTTCTCTCCTTATCGTCCCCTTCATCCCTGAGGCATATCTCCAGCTCCTTGTTCAGGTAAGCCATCTCCCGTAGCCGCTCGCTTATAGTATCAAAATCATACTTGATTTTGCCAAATATCTCCTCGTCAGCCATAAAGATGGTGGTAAGGCCGGTATTGCTGGCTTCACCAACCTCAGTTACCTCACCCTGGGGTATACCCTGCCGGTATTCCTGCTCGTAAACCTTACCATCACGTCTGACGATGACTTTGAGCCAGGAAGAAAGGGCGTTCACTGCTGAGGCACCTACCCCGTGTAACCCGCCGGATACCTGGTAAGCCTTGCCGCCAAACTTGGCTCCGGCGTGCAGTGTGGTCATTACTGTCTCCAGGGCAGATTTATTGGTGGTGGGGTGAATCTCTACCGGAATGCCTCGCCCGTTATCTTCAACCTTAACGGCGTTATCCTTCTGAATGGTGACAAGGATTTTGTTACAGCAGCCAGCCATGGCTTCATCAATGCTGTTATAGACGATTTCGTACACCAGGTGGTGCAGTCCGTGCTGGTCAGTACTGCCAATGTACATGCTTGGTCGCCGACGTACTGCTTCCCGCCCGCCTAGGATGTGAATATCCTCGGCAGTATATTCACCAATCTCTACATTATTTACCGTTGCCGAAGATGGCTCCTGTGTCATGGCTGGTCTTTACTCCCTTGTCGGTGTTGACGATAAAGAAAAGTGAAAGAGACAGAAACGTGGCTGGCATAAGAGGTTGAAAGGGTGGTGGCATAATATCTGGACAATGAAGCTACCATCTTTATCATTATAGCACAATCTGAGGGCAAAGTGAAGCTATTATGTGCGCTTCACACAGAGGTTGACAGCCAGCCTTAAATTATGCTAGACTAAAAATTTGGTGTTTAGTAGCTCAGCAGACGGTTGATAGATTGAGTTTCAATCTGTCATTATGTAATGGATGAGCGAAGGCTCATCCATTACAATTGTGCGAGGTAGGAGGAAACAATGCCAACTATTAATCAGCTTGTCCGTAAGGGGCGTAAGAAGATTACCAGGAAAGGTAAAACGCCAGCGCTACGCTTTACCTATAATGCTCTGAAGAACAGGATGGTGGAAAGCGACGGCTCTCCGCAAAAGCGAGGGGTTTGTATTCAGGTAAAGACGATGACTCCGAAGAAGCCTAATTCAGCGCTGCGCAAAATAGCCAGGGTGCGGCTGACCAACGGGATGGAGGTAACAGCCTATATTCCTGGTGAGGGGCATGAATTACAGGAGCACTCTGTCGTCCTCATTAAGGGGGGCAGGGTACCGGATTTGCCCGGTGTTCGTTACCATATTATCCGGGGAGCCTTGGATGCTACTGGCGTGGTTAATCGTCGGCAAGGTCGTAGTCTGTATGGCACCAAGAAAGTCAAAGCCGTAGCCGAAGCCGAAACTGCTTAGGAGGTAAAATGTCAAGGCGGAGCCAAGCTGGCAAAAGAGAAACACTTCCTGATGCTAAGTATCACAATGTGATGGTAGCCAGGTTGATTAATAAAGTAATGAAAAACGGCAAAAGGAGCCGGGCGGAGAAAATTGTCTACGGCGCTTTTGATATGATGGAAGCGCAGGATTCTACCGCCATGCTCACGGTGCTGGGACAGGCGGTAAGGAATGCTACCCCGCAACTTCAAGTAAAATCGCGCCGGATCGGGGGTGCTACCTACCAGGTGCCGGTGGAAGTAGCTGCGGAGCGGGGTCTTTCTCTGGCTTTACGCTGGCTGATAGACTCGGCGCGGGCTAGACAGGGCAAATCTATGATGGAAAAACTGGCTGCCGAACTCAGTGATGCCGCCAAGGGGCAGGGGGCCACGGTTAAGAAACGTGACGATACCCACCGGATGGCTGAGGCCAATAGAGCCTTCGCCCACTATAGATGGTGAGGGGGTGTTGGATATCAATTCTAATGTTATGGTAAAGAACTCAGTATTAGACAAGTTAGAGGTAAGGGGTAGGACTGTGCCCAGAAGTTTCCCGTTAGAAGATATACGAAATATGGCTTTTATCGCTCACATCGATGCCGGTAAAACCACCGTCACCGAAAGGATACTTTATTATACTGGCCGTACTTATAAGGTTGGCGAGGTGGATGAAGGAACAACGGTAATGGATTTTATGGACCTGGAAAGGGAGCGCGGGATTACGATTAAAGCGGCCGCTACCACCTGTTATTGGCGGAACCACCGCATAAATATCATTGATACCCCCGGGCATGTTGATTTTACCGCCGAGGTTGAGCGTAGCCTCCGAGTATTGGATGGTGGGGTGGTGGTTTTCGACGCGGTAGGTGGTGTTGAGGCGCAATCAGAGACGGTATGGCGGCAGGCTAATAGATATCATGTGCCCAGGATTTGTTTCATCAATAAGATGGACAGGGTCGGTGCCGATTTTGACCGCACTATATCCATGATTGAAGCACGGCTGCAGACCAAGCCCCTGCCTGTTCAGCTACCTTTAGGTAGCGAAGACTCCTATCAGGGCATTATTGACCTGCTGGAGAATCGGGCGTGGAGCTTTGATGGTAAGCTGGATTCAGAGTCGGTGGAGGTAGCTATTCCTGAGTCAGAGCGGGCAAAGTGTGCCGAATTTCGTCAGGCTCTGGTCGAAAAGCTGGCAGAGATGGATGACCAGATGATGACGGCTTATCTTGAAGGGCGCAGTGTTACTCCCGCTGAGTTGAAGAGAGCCTTGAGAAGGGTAACTCTGGCGGGTAAGGGGGTACCTATTCTGTGTGGCAGCGCCCTCAGGAATAGAGGGATGCAGCCATTGCTTGATGCGATTGTCGATTATCTCCCTTCACCAGTGGATATGCCACCGGTGCGAGCGGTCAACTTCAGGGGTGCCGAAGTTACCCGGCCAGCCAGTGATGAGACACCCTTTACGGCGCTCGCTTTTAAGGTGGTTTCTGACCCGTTTGTGGGCAGGTTGGTCTATTTTAGAGTGTATTCGGGTAAACTGGAGGCGGGAGCCCAGGTATATAACTCAAGTCGAGGTAAGAAAGAGCGCATTGGACGCTTATTATTAATGCATGCCAATCATCGTGAAGAGATACAGGAGGCAGATACCGGGGCTATTGTAGCTACTTTAGGTCTTAAAAATACCCTGACTGGCGATACCCTGTGCCATCCCTCCCAACCGGTGCTTCTGGAGTCTATCCGTTTCCCTGAGCCGGTGCTCTCTGTCGCTATCGAACCTAAGACCAACATCGACCAGGATAGGATGGGGGAAGCCCTTCAAAAGTTAACCGAGGAAGACCCCACTTTTAAGGTGACTTATAACCAGGAGACCGGACAGACGATAATCTCGGGTATGGGTGAGCTTCACCTTGAGGTTATCGTAAACAGACTACTCAGTGAATTTAGGGTAGGAGCCAAGGTGGGCCGACCACGGGTTGCCTACCGAGAGACTATCACTATACCGGTGCAGGTTGAAGGCAGGTTTGTTCGGCAGACCGGAGGTCACGGTCAGTATGGTCATGTCTGCCTTGAGCTTGAGCCAGGAGAGCGGGGCAGCGGTTTTCAGTTTAGCAATAAGATTAGAGGTACCGCCATACCGAAGCAATACATTCCCGCAATCCAGGCAGGTATCAAAGAGGCTATGGAGACAGGGGTGCTGGCTAACTACCCGGTGGTTGATATTAAAGCGACCCTTTATGATGGTAGTTATCACGAGGTTGATTCTTCGGAGCTGGCCTTTAAGATGGCGGGCTCGATGGCTCTTAAGGATGGTGTGGCTAAAGCCAAACCTATTCTGCTGGAGCCTATCATGAAGCTGGAAGTGGTTACCCCGGAACAGTTTCTTGGTGACATCATTAGTGACCTCAATTCAAGGAGGGCACATATTGAGTCTGTTGAGACACACGGTGAAATGTGTACCATTTATGCCCTGATACCATTAGCCGAGACCTTTGGCTATACTACCAGCCTCAGGTCGCAAACTCAGGGCCGAGCCACTCACTCTATGGAATTTTATCGCTATCAGGAGCTACCGGCTGAGCTGATGGCTCAAATTATTGAGAGAGTAGGGACTAAAGGATATGCCTAAACAGAAGATTCGCATCAAGATAAAGGGTTTTGACCATAAGCTGGTTGACCAGGCTGCGGAGCAGATTGTAGAGGCGGTAGAACGCACTGGAGCGGTGGTTTCTGGACCGGTGCCTCTACCTACCCGTATTGAAAAGTTCAGTGTTATCCGTTCTACATTTATTGACAAGGACTCACAGGAACAGTTTGAAATTCGAACCCATAAGCGTCTCATTGATATTATTGAGACCACTTCCAAGACTATAGATGCTCTCACTGGCCTAAATCTTCCTTCAGGGGTTGAGATAGATATTAAGTTATGAAAAATCGCTATTTGTTAAGGTAACTAAGGAAATGGTACCGGGAATAATTGGCAAAAAGCTGGGCATGACCCAGGTATTCAGGGACAATGGTAAAGTGGAGGCAGTAACCGCTATCGAGGCTGGTCCGTGCGTTGTAATACAGGTCAAGACCGCCGCCAAGGAAGGCTATAATGCCGTTCAGCTTGGATTTGGCGAAACAAAACGGCTCAAGTCTCCTCAGCGGGGGCATCTCAAGGAGCTAGGACAGTTCAGGTATCTCCGAGAATTTAGGGTGGACGATACTAAAGATATTGTCGTTGGGGACAAAGTTGGTGTTAGCCTGTTCAAGGAAGGCGATGTGGTTGATGTTACCGGCATTTCAAAGAGTAAGGGCTTTGCCGGCGTCGTCAAACGGCATGGTTTTGCTGGTGGGCCTAAAACTCATGGGCAGTCTGACCGGCACCGCCACCCGGGCGCAATAGGGTCTACTACTGCCCCGGGTAGAGTGTGGAAAGGACTGCGTATGGCTGGACGCATGGGTGGTGAAAGGGTAACCGCGCGTCACCTGGAAGTATTTAAGGCTGACGCTGACCGTAACCTGTTACTGGTTAAGGGGGCGGTACCCGGGAACAGGAATGGGCTACTCTTGATAAGAAAATCAGGTAAGGCGGAGTAACGGAGTGGAAGTTCCAGTTTATAACCTAGACGGGAAAGTGGTTGACCATATTGAGGTTAGCGAGCAGGTTTTTGGTGTGCCTTTTAATCAGGCAGTCGTGCATCAGGCAATGGTAAGACAGCAGGCTAACGCTCGTCAGGGAACGGCTAGCGCCAAAACTCGTGGTGAGGTTACAGGTAGCACCAGGAAGTTGTATGCCCAGAAGCACACTGGTCATGCCCGTGCTGGCAGTATCAGGTCGCCATTACGCCGGGGAGGGGGCATCATTTTTGGCCCCAAACCAAGAAGCTACCGACAGGCGATGCCTAAGAAAATGCGCCGACTAGCTCTGAGGTGTGTTCTATCGGCGAAGGTTAGAGATGAGGAATTAATCGTTCTGGAACAGCTGGAGCTTCCTGAGCCTAAGACTAAGGAAATGGTAAGGATTTTGATGGCTCTGGGAGTGGATTCCTCGGCTCTTATCGTTACCTCAGAACTAGAGGAGAATGTGGTAAAATCAGCCCGCAACCTGCCCGGGATTATGATAATGCCAGCTGATTTACTTAATGTGGTTGACATCCTTTCCTTTAAAATGTTACTGATGACTGTGGCGGCGGTGCGGAAAGCCGAAGAGTTGTGGGGAGAGAAACAATCTGAGGGAGGTAGCAATGGACCTCTACGAGGTGTTGCGGCGCCCGTTAATAACTGAAAAATCTACCGCCCTTCAAGCTGAGGGCAAATATGCTTTTGAAGTAGCCAGGGAAGCCACCAAGCTCCAGATTAAGCAGGCTGTAGAGAAGGCATTTAAGGTGGGGGTAACCGCAGTTAATGTGGTGATAGTACCCGGCAAGACTCGAAGACTGGGAAGGCAATTGCTCCCAGCCCATCCTTGGAAAAAGGCAATTGTTACCCTCAAGCCGGGGGACAAGATAGAATTCTTTGAGGGTGCTTAAAGAAATAGGAGATTAGATTAAGAAATGCCACTAAAAACATATCGCCCAACTTCTCCCGGTAGGCGGGGTATGGTTGGGGCGACTTTTGAAGAAATAACCAGAAGTAAGCCAGAAAAATCCCTGGTCTTACCTCTTAAGAAGAGAGCCGGGCGTAACGCCCGGGGCGTAATAACCGTGCGTCACCGCGGCGGTGGGGCGAAGCAAAGGCTCCGTATTATTGATTTTAAACGGGATAAGATTGGTGTTCCCGGCAGGGTGGCGGCTATTGAATATGACCCAAATCGCTCGGCACGAATTGCCCTTATTTACTATGCTGACGGGGAAAAGCGTTACATTCTTGCTCCGTTAGGACTGAATGTTGGCGATACTATAAAGTCAGGCGATGACGCTGAAATAAAACCGGGGAATACCTTACCCTTAAAGCTAATCCCGAGTGGGACGCTAATCCATAATATTGAGGTTGAGAAGGGGAGGGGTGGGCAGTTGGTGCGGAGTGCTGGAATGGCGGCTCAGATAGTAGCCCTGGAAGGTGAATACGCCCTGATTCGATTACCGTCGGGTGAGGCAAGACGTATTCGCAGTGATTGTTTGGCTACCATCGGGCAGGTAGGTAATGTTGACCATCAGGGCGTTAAATTAGGCAAGGCAGGTCGTAAGCGATGGCGGGGCTGGCGCCCGACGGTAAGAGGTTCCGCCATGACTCCGCGTGACCATCCTCATGGTGGTGGGGAAGGTAGAAGTCCAGTAGGCTTACCCGGACCTAAAACACCGTGGGGCAAACCGGCTCTGGGCTATAAAACTCGTAAACCTAAGGCTTCAGATAGAATGATTGTCAAGCGTCGGGGGAGTAAATAAAGATGTCAAGGTCAACTAAAAAGGGGCCAGCCCTTGATGCTAAACTCATGAAGAAAGTGGCGGCACTCAACCGTTCTGGCGAGAAGGCGGTAATAAAAACCTGGTCGCGCTGGTCTACGATTGTACCCGAGATGGTCGGGCTTACTATCGGGGTGCATGATGGACGACGGCACGTTCCTATCTTTATTACGGAAAATATGGTAGGGCATAAGTTAGGTGAGTTTGCCCCAACCCGAACCTTCAGGGGGCATACCGCCAAGGCAGCGGAAAAGACCACGTAAAGAGGAAAATAGGTTTGGATTAGAAATGGAAGTTAGAGCAGTAGCTAAGAATACCGGAGTATCACCTCGCAAAGCACGCTTGCTGATAGATATGGTGCGGGGTAAAAAGGTGGATGAAGCGTTGACTATCCTTAAATTTGTCCCTTCGCCGACGGCTCGGGTTGTCGCTAAGGTGATAAAATCAGCCGCGGCTAATGCCGAGAATGTTTTTCAGATGTCTTCTACGAATTTGAGGATTGTCAGTATTTCTGCTGATGAGGCACGAACCTTGAAGAGGTTTCACGCCAGGGCTCGGGGTCGGGTCAGCCCTGTCCTTAAGCGTTCTAGCCATATTACGGTAATCGTTGGAGAACAGGAGAGTTAATGGGGCATAAGGTTCACCCTACAGGTTTTAGAATTGGCGTCATACGCGATTGGCAGGCGAAGTGGTATGGCGATAAGCACTATAGAGAGAATCTGCTGGAAGACCTTAAGCTTCGCCGGGGTATTCAATCCCGGTATGCTGATGCGGCGGTCTCCCTGGTGGAGATTGAGCGCCAGGCAAACAAGGTATTGGTAACTATCTATACCGCCCGACCTGGTATCGTCATTGGGCGGGGTGGGCAGCGAGTGGATGAAACGAGAACCTACCTTGAGCAGCTTATTGGGAAGAGGGTTCAACTGAACATCCAGGAGATTCAGCGACCTGAGCTTGATGCTTATTTGGTGGCCAGGACAATAGCTGAACAGATAGAACGCCGAGTTGCTTTCCGCAGGGCTATGAAGCAAACGATGCTTCGCACCATGCAGACCGGTGCCAAGGGAATGAGAGTCAGTTGTGCCGGTAGACTGGGCGGTGCGGAGATAGCCCGTCGCCTGATTATGCATGAGGGTCAGGTGCCCTTGCATACACTGCGGGCTGATATTGATTATGGCTTCATTGAAGCGCATACCACAATGGGTCGGATTGGGGTGAAAGTCTGGATATATAAAGGTGATGTTCTGCCCGAAGCTGAGGTAGAGGAGGCGGCAGAGGCGCCGGCCGTGGAATTGGAGGAGAAGCCTGCTGAGTTGGTGGTAAGCAGAGGTGCCGAGGCGAAACCTGCTCCGGAACCTGAGGCAAAGGAGGTTAAGGTTGAGGAGGTACCTGTCGAAGCAGTAGCCGAGGTAGCGCCAGTTGTGGAGGTAGAGGAGAAGCCTGCTGAGCCAGTGAAAAGACCGGTAAGAAGGAGAGCTAGGGCAAAACCTGCTCCGGAGCCTGAGGCAAAGGAGGTTAAAGTTGAGGAGGCACCTGTCGAAGCGGTAGCCGAGGTAGCGCCAGTTGTGGAGGTAGAGGAGAAGCCTGCTGAGCCAATGAAAAGACCGGTAAGAAGGAGAGCTAAGGCAAAACCTGCTCCAGAACCTAAGGCTAAGGCAAAGAAGGCTAAGAAGGCACCGGCCGTGGAATTAGAGGAGAAACCTGCTGAGCCAGCAGTAAGAAAGAGAAGAACCAGAGCAAAGAAGACTAAAGAATCGTCTGCGGAGCAGGGAGAGGGCGATGTTACAGCCTAAGAGAGTGAAATATCGCAAGAGTCAAAAAGGACGTCGCCGGGGTAAGGCTAACGCCGGGAATATGGTTATCTTTGGTGAGTTTGGTTTGCAGGCACTGGAACCGGCCTGGCTTACTGCCCGTCAGATTGAGGCTGCCCGTCGGGCTATTACTCGTCATGTTCGTCGGGGTGGAAATGTCTGGATACGTATTTTCCCCGATAAACCAATTACGAAAAAGGCGGCGGAGACTCGTATGGGTTCCGGGAAGGGTGCCCCTGACCATTGGGTAGCTGTGGTTAAACCGGGCAGGATTCTATTTGAAATGGCGGGTGTTGACGAGGAAGTAGCTAAAGAGGCAATGCGCCTCGCTTCGCACAAGCTTCCTATCGACACTGAATTTG
>Ga0209314_10001304_pt1 | contig 11069 bp, 10 predicted proteins | sample I19B2metaG_FD_184146 | JGI IMG/M metagenome (GOLD analysis project Ga0209314, IMG submission 184146) | Lake sediment bacterial and archeal communities from Gulf of Boni, Indonesia to study Microbial Dark Matter (Phase II) - ​I19B2 metaG... | ecosystem: Environmental > Aquatic > Freshwater >...
GTGTCAGCTCGATTCTTGCTCTAAAGCCAACTGTAGTTGAGAATATTTTTGCTTTGTAAACTGGTTTTGCGCCTCGTGTGTCAACATCTACGAGAATACGATTTGGGGCTAGGTCTTCTAGTGCCACGATGACTCTTTCGGATCCGTTAATGATAAAGTAGCCGCCTGGGTCGCTTGGGTCTTCTCCTTGTGCCACTAATTCTTCTGGTTGAAGTTGGGATAGTACACAAAGCTTGGATTTTAGCATCACTGGAAGGTCGCCTATTACAACTAGTTCTGTTTCTAGCTCTCTTCCGTCAACTATTGGGGTCATCTCTAATGCAAGTGGAGCTGCATATGTTAGGTTGCGGAATCTTGCTTCCATCGGGTATATTTCGTGTTTTGTGCCATCAACCTCAGTTATATATGGTCCTGTAATCCTTGACTGCGGGTCGATCACCCACACTTGGCCGAATTTTATTTTGTAAGGACTTTCTGGGATTTCTATAGGGATTTCGCCAATCTCATCTATTACTTCTTGGAGACCATGGTCGATGAATTCGTTGTATGAATCTAGATGTTGTCTAACTAGGCCTTTTTCTTTTAGGAAGGATTTTTGAAGGAGCAGTAAATCTTCATGTGAGAACTCCATTTTTTAGAACCTCCGAACTCCTAGCTGATTTGCGAAAGAAAGGATTTCGTCTCTATTTGCAGGTTTTTTCAAACTAGGAGGTTCCTCCAAGGGTCTAGCGTTTATTTGACCCTGAAAATCTGGGAATCTGGAGAAATTCCCATCATGTTTTGCGGTGCTAACAACCTAAACCATACAGCAAATTAATAAACTTTACCTTCCCATTTGCCTCTAGTCTTTCTTTCCTGTTTCGTCTTCTGGATTCCTGACTCTATTTGTTTAATTGCTGTTCCCAAATAGTTTCTTGGGTTAAGTGCTACAGCAATCTCTTTTTTACTCAACACTTTTTGAACAGTATCATTTTTGAGGAGAGTTTCTTTAAATGGTTGCCCTTCGCTCTCGCTTTTTATAGTCAAGGTGCGCATGAGCTCATGTGCCTCTTGGCGGTTCATTCCTTTCCTTGTTAATGCCAGCATGACTGCTTCTGACATTGTTCGTCCCTGAGACAATTCAATGTTCTTTAGCATTCTTTTTTCGTCAACTTGCAGGTTTGTTAAGATGTTAGTCATTAAGGCTAGAATGTAATCAGTCAGAATACATGCTTCTGGAATTATAAACCGCTCTGCAGATGACTGTGTCAAATCACGTTCATGCCACGTCGGAATATTCTCTAAAGCTGGCACCACGAGACTTCTCAAAATTTTTGCTATTCCACATATTCTTTCGCAGAGTTCAGGATTACGCTTATGTGGCATCGTTGAACTGCCAACTTGTTTCTCCTTTTTGAAAGGCTCGAGGATTTCGCCGATTTCTGTTCTTTGCAGTTCTCGGATTTCTGTGGCAATGTTGTCAAGCGTAGATGCTATCATGGCGAAAAGGCACACTAACTCTGCATAACGGTCTCTCTGTATTATTTGAGTGGAAATATCAGCGTGCCTCATGCCTAGCTTCTTCATCACAAGCTCCTGAATCTTTATTGCGTTCGAGCCTAAACCTGCTTGGGTTCCAACTGCGCCACTCATTTTTCCAACAAGCAATCGCTCCTTACATTCGCTGAGTCGTTGAATATGCCTTGCATTTTCTCTTACCCAAACCGCAAACTTGAACCCTAAAGTTATTGGTAAGGCATGTTGCCCATGAGTTCTGCCCATCATAACAGTTGCCTTATACTGCTCTGCTTTCTCAACCAGTGCTGCTTCTAAGTCATCGAGTCTTTTAGCAATTTGATGAGTTGCCTCTTTTAATTGAAGCGCAGTGGCTGTGTCCACTATGTCGGAGCTTGTGGCTCCAAAATGAACATACGCTCCGCTTGAACCGCATTCTTCAGATAATGCTTTGACTAACGCCATTACGTCATGCTTAATCTCGCTTTCAATTTCCTTCACACGGCTAACTTTCACATATTTTGTGGAAGCCATTTGAACAATTTTTTCTGCATCTTTTCGCGGTATGTTTCCAACCTCGCTATGTGCCCAAGCCAAAGCGGCTTCTACATCAAGCATCTTCTGCAGACGGTTCTCTTCTTCAAAAATGCGTCGCATTTCAGGTGTCCCATATCGCCCAGTGTCAATTGGAAGGATAGGCATTTCTGGTCCTCCGAAACGATACATACTAATGCATGTGATAAATTAACTTTTTACATCTCGGAGTCATTCAGTCATGGGCGCAATAGCTGCCGCGATAAACAAAAAAGGCGAAAATGTTGTTCCGCAAGTAGCCTTAATGCTAAAAGAGCTAAAGTACCGGGGAGCAGATGCCCATGGAATTGCCACACCAACCCTAGTAAAACGAGCCAAATTCGTAGAAGAAATAGCGGTAGAAAATTTAGCCTCCAACATTGCTTTGGGTCACAACCTATCTCGAATGTTCTCCAATGATAAGCCTCAGCCAATACTGGGGAGTGGGTACGTATTTGTGTTTGAAGGACATGTTTTTCCTTCTTCTGATGCGCCCTTCCTTAAAAGACTTCTAAGAAAAGGCAAATCTGACGTTCAGAAGAGTTGTGCCAGCATAATTAGAGAAATAGAAGGCTCATACGTATTCAGCATAGTAAGTTTGGAAAAGTTGCTTGTTGGTCGTGACATTTCAGGAACGACACCGCTTTACTATGGTGACAATGAAACAACATATGCTGTAGCGTCTGAACAAAAAGCCCTGTGGAAAATTGGAATCAGAAACGCCAAATCTTTTCCGCCTGGAACTCTCGCTAAAATAGATTCTAAAGGCTTTGTTTTTCAGCCAGTCCAAACCATAGGACAACCTAATACGCAATCTGTCAACATGGAGTCAGCGGCAAAACATCTTCAAAACCTATTGACAGAATCAACGAAAAAGAGAGTCTCAGACATAGATAAAGTTGCAGTTGCCTTCTCAGGCGGTTTAGACAGCAGTATTATTGCAGTTTTAGCAAAACTATGTGAAAAAGAGGTGCATTTAGTCTCTGTGGGACTTACAAATCAAGAGGAGATTCGATTTGCGGTAAGTGCCGCTGAAACCTTAAACATGCCTTATTACGTGCAAACCTATGTAATAGAAGATGTCAGTAAGATTCTTCCTCAGGTTTTGTGGCTAATAGAACAGCCAAGCAGTGTAAACGCTAGTATCGCTATTCCATTTTTCTGGGTAGCTAAAGTTGCTTCAGAACTTGGGTGTAATATATTGTTGGCTGGACAAGGAGGCGATGAACTCTTTGGAGGTTATCAAAGGTATCTAACGAAATATAGGCAAGGGATTGGTTCAGTCAAAAAAGCCATTTTCTATGATGTAGCACATTCTTATGAGACTAATTTTCAAAGAGACAGTCAAATATGTGCATTTCATAAGGTGGAGTTACGGCTTCCATTTGTGGACCGTCATGTCATACAATATGCATTAAGTTTGCCCGTCAGTTTGAAGATAGAGTCAGCAGAAGACCCCCTCAGGAAAAGAGTATTGCGTAGAGTTGCTCAAAACTTAAAATTACCGAACTCAATCGTAAGTAGAAGGAAAAAAGCAATTCAATATGCCACAGGAGTAGACAAGACGCTCAGAATCTTAGCCAAAAAAGAAGGACAAACTTTGCAAAAATATATCGAAAAAGCCTTTCAAAAAGTGTATCCAGAAGCGGAAGTTTAGCATGCAAAAAACAGCAATCATCTATACTCCAAAATATCTGGACAAGTCGGAGCGCAACCATCCAGAATCGCCTAAACGACTAAAATGGATTATGAACGAATTATGTAACTGCGGTCTTCTGGAATCTGGAAAATGTTCCTTGATAGAGCCAGAGCCAGCCAAAATTGAAGACGTGGAACTTGTTCACGATTCTGACTATATTCGTCTTGTAAAGAAAGTTTCAGAATATGGTGGTGGGGTTCTTGACCTTGGAGACACTGTTGTGGGTGCCAAAGGCTTTGACACAGCTCTGCTGGCAGTTGGAGGCGCTATGAATGCTGTAAATCTTGTCATGGAGAGAAAGTTTCATAACGCCTTTGCTTTAGTTCGTCCTCCTGGGCATCATGCTGGACCTTATTATGCCTTAGGTTTTTGCCTTTTCAATAACATAGCAATCGCTGCTATACATCTTCTGAAGAATTTTGGTTTAGACCGCATTCTAATTTTGGATGTGGACGCTCATCATGGGAATGGCACGCAAGAGGTTTTTTATGAAACTGACAGAGTGCTTTATGCAAGTCTTCATGAAGACCCTACAGGTTTTCCTGGAACAGGTTTTGCAGACGAAGTAGGCGAGGATAAAGGAACTGGATACACAGTAAATATTCCATTTCCATTCTACATTGATGACCAAACATATCTTGAAGCAGTAGATGAGATTGTGCTTCCCATTGTTCGCCAATATAAGCCTCAATTCATACTTGTCTCAGCTGGATTTGACGGACACTATTCTGATCCGATTGGAGAACTTTCTCTTTCAACATTCGGTTATGCGGAGACTTTTAAGAAGATATTGACTTTGGCATCACAGTGTTGTGATGGAAAAATTGTAGCGGTCTTGGAAGGAGGCTACAGCCAAGACTATTTGGGAATTATGACAGCAGCAGTGATTGCAGAAATGTCTGATGCGACATACTCTATTAAAGACAGGCAGTCAACTGCAACTACTCACATCAAAAAACTTGCCAAAGAAACTCTAAATGATGCAAAAAATATTCAATCTTCTTTCTGGAATTTATGATTCTAGAACCATAAATAGATGGCAACAGGAAATAGAGAAGGATTGCTATTCGATGATCTCTATGGCGCCGTTGGGACACTGAACTTCACATGCTCTACAGACTAGGCAAGCATCATTGTCTTTGACCGTTGATTTTTCTTCTATTATTTCAAAGACTTCTACTGGGCAAACATCGACGCATGTTGCGCATCCATCGCATTTCTCTTTATTAACTTTGACTTTGACCACGAGTTTTCATACCTCCTAAACTTAGATTCCTATGAAATACATTGAATAAGATAAAAATGTTGTGTCTCCTAACTGATTTCTTCTTTCAACCTCAAAAGAACGCCATCTATAGTAACTCTTGCTCTATCTCTTCTGCGGTGGTACTCTTCAAGAAGTCTTAGGTAGGCTCCTTTAGAAATTTCGCCTCGCCTATACCGCCCTTCCACTCTTTTAATGTCAGTCTCCAAGCCTTCAAGCTCCGTTTCGTTAACTTCTATTTGACCTATAATGTTTGCATATCGTACACCCGATCTTCGCAACTTCTCTTTAAGCTCAGTCAAATCACGGGACAGCAAGGATAAACGCCCTTCAAATGTCTCTCTTCGCACCTTGTACTTGCGTCTTGGAATCTTGCCTTTTGCCAACTGCTCTTCCATTGACATAAGTTCCGAAAGAATACTTGTCTTCTTTTCGTAGGCATCCACAAAGCTCCTTAAATCCTTTGATGGAACAAGAGTTATTGGAACCGCCGGGCGCTTTGGCAGTCGCCAGAGAAAAGCAACGGCACAGACAATGGCAACTATGGTTCCCATCCACAAAGTAGGACGAAAAGACGCCCAAAATATGAGGTATCCATATGATAGACTGAAATTCAAGTTGTCAAACGGTGTGACATTGTAGAAGCTGAAAATCAAGGTTTCTTGAAAAGCATTCTTTTGAAGGGAACTATACGCTTTCGAACGCAGGCTTTCTGGAATAACAAGTCTGTAATTTTCTGGAAGAATAAACTCTGCGCCTTCAGGCAGAGTAATTGTTGTAGTCAATTTTCTGATAATCCAATCGAAGTTCTGTTGTTCAAAAAATGTGAGAGATAGGTTATGGTCGCGCCAACTAAGTTGGTTAACATAGTTTTTCCATGGAAGCCAATATGTTAATATAAATGTTGATTCCGCGTTTTCTTGAATAGGTGTCTCGAAGGATATTGTTGCGTTAGTTGGTGCAGTGGCATTTCCGATTTCTGGTGAGACTGAGAGACTAACACCACTAGTCTTGTCCTGTGCGGAGATGTCATAAGCGTCTTGGGGTACACGAATTTTTAGTGACGTGATATTCATTGCTCCCTTGTTGGTTAGACGGTAGGATTCAGAGCAGAAGATTCGTCCCCATTCATCTAAGGTTATTTCCTTTGTTATTTCGTTTGCTTCCAACATTTGGAATAAACTACTGGAAGTTGTAAGTTCGTAGAATATTATCCATCCCGGTTCAGAGGCAAAGCTTGCTATAGAAGTTTTTGCAGAGTATAAAACTTGTCGTGAACCTGTTGAGGTTACATTGAAGTCTTTTCCTGTCTTTGTATAAAGAGAACTATATTGCGTTTCATAGGTCGCTCCTCTTGGAAGAAAGACTTTCACGATACATGAGGATACATTTTGAATCAAACTTGGATACAATGGAAAGGTGGCATTCCATTCCACCATAGTGGAGTCAGATGCAGAGATACTTGTTTGTAAAAGATTTGAGAAGACGAAGACTACGGTGAAACTGTATAATCCCCCATAGCTAATATTTACTGGTTGAGGAAAGACCACTTCTGCTCCGTAAAAACCTAATTTTCCCAATCCAACGTCGGAAAGCACTTCTAACTTTTTTTGTGAGTCGAAGGCGAAGCAGTAATCTGGATTAAATCTTTCTTTCGTCACTTGAGAAGTGGTGCTGCCAAAAGGCTCTTGCTTGTCATATTCAAAGGGAAAGCCTATGAGAAAATTGTTTATGAGATCAGCGCTTTCATTTGATTGAGTGGACAATCTGACTGTGTCGTTTACTAGGACTAGTCCGCCGTCTCGGATTTCTACATAGTGATTGACTTGAATGCTGACAGAAGGTGACAGGTTTGTTGTTGCTACATTAAGGTTTGTAGCGTTCACTTGCAATAAAAGGAAAGTTGGGAGAGCCACAAGATAGAGTGTGAATAGAATTATTAGAATTGATGTTTTCTTCAATATATGCACCGTCTGTTGTCGTATTTTTTTAGTTTTGAACTTGGGTATTTATTCCTAACACCTTTATTTACTTTTATGAAAAGACATAAAGTAATTGTCCTTTAACATTGTATGTTTGCTTGAAAATTCTCATAGGTTATAGATGAGTTGGCTATGGTTTAAAGTCCGCCTTGTTTAAAGTAGTAGCCTTCTTCCTTCTTAGTTCCGAAACTTCTTACTCCCTTCTCTCTAAGTTGCCTTCTGAGCCTGCGAGCATACTCAGGGGTTATTTCTCCTCTTCTCTCTAAGTAATCGATTATTTCTTTCGCCTGTTTTTCACTGTCGCATCGACGAATGAAGTCGATTGCGTCTGGCATATATGTACCAAACTTGTCTAAGGCTCTTCTTTTGGTTTCGACATTGGAGCGGACAGAATTTATTTGAACCTTATGCTCATCACTGTTTTGGTCGTCTTCTTCCATTTCTCTAGCTAAGTGTGGAAACATTTTTTTGAATTGCTCTTTCTCAATTTCCACTTTGACTCATCCCTGTGTCGTCATGCCTATTTTAATCTATGAAATAGCGAATATTTAAGCGACATGCAAAAGAAAAACTTCATCTGGTTGGCACAAATTTTTGTGTTGGCTTCTCTCTTAGAAGTTTTTGAAGTTGCGAGTAATCTAATCCGGTCATTTCATCGCCGTATATTTCACACTTTTCAGGAGAATCTTTCTTTTCTAGGCTCTTGACGATTATCTCTGCGCTGTCTTTGGAGGGAAGAACTATGTAAATATGGAATGATGCTTCTTTTTTGCCTTTTTTGGTTACGGAGAGCCATTCGGTTTTGGTTATTTTGAAATTGTTTTCCATTATTCTGGCGTGCACTGCTTCGTGGTCTTGAGCGAATGTGACTATGTCTATGTCGCTGTTTTGGTGGGCCGTTCCTCTCCAAACGCTTCCAATAAGTTTAGGGTGAAAATCTTTTAGGGTTTGCATCATTTCTAGGGCTTCTTTTCGCATTTGTATAAGTAATTCTTGTCTTGCTGGGCCTTCTTTCTCCTCTACGAGTTTGTCTAATGCTTCTGCAATTTCCCGGTTGCTTGGAAGAATGTGGGCGCCTAATGTTTCTGCGGCTTTGAGTTTTGCTTGTTTGAATTCTTTCTCCTGTAACGTGTACAGTAGAGATGCTGCCTCTAAAGCTACTTTTCTTCTTAAGTCGGTCTGAAGTTTGTTTTTCAAAGTTTTCACTAGGATTGATTAAGCGTCTCCAAGATAAAATATAGTGCTCTATGCGGCGATATTAGATTGAATTACAAGTTTGGACTTTCTTATGCCTACATGGCGCAGTGGAGAGACTTTTTTGGCTTCATTGTATATGTCTGACGCGATTTTTCCCAAGACCACTTCTTGGGCGAACTGGTCAAATGAAAGCTCTTTTGCTTTTTCTTCAACAATTTTCTTTATGACCGTTCTTATGGCATGTTCTTGTGACGTTCTTATTCTAGCTAACGTGAAAGCAGCAACTGCTACGCGAACTTTGTAGCCGTCTTTTGTAGTTACGTTTAGCATGCTGTCTACTCGTGTGGTTCTTCTGCGGACTAGACTACGCAGGTAGTCGCGTGAGTATTCATGCCCTCTAAAAATTGTATTTGCGGTTTTTCCTTCCACGCCCGTGATTTGGAAATACATTTTGAGATACTGATGTGCGAAATCGTTGGTTATCTCATACAGTGTGGAGTCTATGGTTCTTCCTACGAGTTTTGATGGTTCATCTGAGGGTAATGTTCCCAATTCGACGTTGCCGAAATAGGGTGGCGACATAACTGTGTACCAATCTTTGCCTCGCCACTTGTCTTTAACACGCTTCTTTTTAGCTGTTACTTCAGTTGTTGCTGCTTCTGAAGACACGTTAAACCTCCACTGTTTAGGCTGGAAAATTCTGGCACAGAAGTATTAAAAGGTTTAGCGTTGGGAGTTTATCAAGAGTGATTTAGAACTCATCCTATTCTTTCCATTCCGTTCATGTATGGTCTTAGCACTTTTGGAATGACAACTGAGCCGTCTTTCTGCTGATATTGTTCCAGTATTGCCATCATTGTTCTGCTTGTCGCTAATGCTGTATTATTTGACGTGTGCACGAACCCTGCTGACGCCTGCCCCTCTTTCTCCCTAAACCTTATGTTCAATCTCCTAGCCTGATAATCCGTGCAGTTGGAGTTTGAGCCAATTTCCCTAAACTGGCCGTCTGCCATCCACACTTCAGTATCATACTGCTTCGCCTTGAGTAAGCCCATGTCACCAGAACAGATTTCAATTACTCTGTAATGCAAGCCTAAAGCCTGATACAGTTCTTCTGCGTTTCGTTGGATTTCTTCAAAAAGTTCCCAAGACTGCTCAGGATGACAGAAAACAAATTGCTCAACCTTGTTGAACTGGTGCATACGGAACAAGCCCTTAGTGTATTTGCCATGAGTGCCAACTTCTTTTCTGAAGCATGGGCTGACGCCAACAAGTTTGATTGGCAAATCCTCTCTGTTAATGACTTCATCCATATACATAGAAGCTATTGAATGTTCGCTTGTAGCTATTAAGTACAAGTCTTCATCCTCAATCTTGTACATGACATTTTCAAAATCAGCCATTTCAACAACACCTTCGTATGGTTCTCTACGAATCATGAAAGGTGGCTCAAGCAAAACATACTCTTTCCCAACCAAAAAATCCATTGCATAACGCATAATAGCATAATCTAAAAGCACTAATTCCTTCTTTAAGTAGACGAAGCCTCTGCCAGCAACCTTTCCTGCCCTTTCCTCATCAACCAAACCCAAATTCAAGGCAACTTCCAAATGATTCTTAGGCTCAAAATCAAACTTAGGCGGCTTACCATAAACCCTCAAAACCACGTTATCAGTTTCATCTTTGCCGAAAGGAACCGATTCATGCAAAATATTTGGTAGATTAAGCAAAATTTGATTAATCCTAGCTTTGTCTTCCTCAACTTTCGCTTCCAGTTCCTTTATCTCCATTGGAATCTGTTTTGCTTCCAAAATCTCTTTTGAGGCATCTTCTCCCTTCTTCTTCTTTTCTGCGATTTGAGCAGTCACTATGTTATGTCTATGCCGAAGATTGTTTACTTCTGTTAGTAGGCGTCGCCATTCCTTGTCTCGTTTAAGTAGTTCATCAAGTAAAGCAAGCTTCTCAGGTTTCCCTCTTTTCTCCAAATCCCTTCTAACGACATCTGGGTTTTCTCGAATCAACTTTATGTCTAACATTTCTCAATTCCCTTTGAATCGCCAGAGAGCAGAAATGCCGTTAGTTTCTACACGAAAAACACATATTTAACCTATGTGACCTTCCGCTTCACTCACAACCGAAAAAGCTTTCTCGGCTATGGAAGCACAGCACAAAAGGTCGTCGATAGTCGAAATGAAAGTGGGCAGCGTGGTTTCGCATTTGATCAAAGTGAAAACTTTTCCACCTCTATATGTTGTCTTGACTGATAGCCCAGATGGAACTTTAACATTGTCTGGCGAAACTGCCTTGGCAACCGCTTCTGCCTCCCGCCTGTTTCTGTAGGCTAGGACGATTTTAGCTTCCATGAGCTGTTTCCTTCAGCTGCATTTTGACTAGGTCGTTCACAAATTTAACAAAAGAGTCAAGATTCTTAACTGGCACTTGTGCACCTGCCGCAATGTTGTGTCCGCCACCTCTTCCAGAATATTTCTCCGCTGCAACACGCATAATCTCTCCCAAATTCAAGCCCCTATTCGTCATCATGTCTAAAGTTCTTGCAGAAATTTTGATTTGGTCTTCGCCGGGAACAAATGAGTATGCGATTAACGGTTTTTCTGGGTTTGGTAGACTTGTCGAAAGAATAGATGACACTGCACCAATTACGTTTTCGTCTATGAAGTCTTCTCCTTTGACTACGTAAATGCTGTTTAATTCTCCTATTCGTTCGGGTTTTTCGTTTAGCCAGCTCAAATATTTCGTTATTGTTCGCCTATACTCTTCTAATACAGTGTTTGCTTGCTCTAATGCGGTTCCTCTATCGCCCATGCAAACTGCTACACCGAGACCTGGCTTGTCCATTCGG
>Ga0209314_10001306_pt1 | contig 11067 bp, 14 predicted proteins | sample I19B2metaG_FD_184146 | JGI IMG/M metagenome (GOLD analysis project Ga0209314, IMG submission 184146) | Lake sediment bacterial and archeal communities from Gulf of Boni, Indonesia to study Microbial Dark Matter (Phase II) - ​I19B2 metaG... | ecosystem: Environmental > Aquatic > Freshwater >...
AAGGAATAATCTCGGTGCAACCACGTAGCCCAGCTTAATCTGCAGCGTGTAGTCGTCTACTACTTTTATTTCTTTTATTTCAAACTGAGATATGACCCATGCAGCCATCTGCTCTAGTTTAAGAACCCTATCAAAGGAGAACTTAACCGCCTCGGCGTTTATCGGTGTGCCATCTGGAAACGTTATTCCCTTTCTGATCTTAAATTCCCAAGTAACCTTGTCGGGCAGAATTGTCCAAGACTCGGCTATTTCTGGCTCAATCTCTTTGTATTCGGGCGGCCTAAGGTCCACAAGCTTGTCATACAGTTGGTTAACAACTGCGCAGGAGGTAAACTCGTAGGCTCTTGCCGGATCCAGAGACACCGCGTCGGATATGTCCCTTGCGACGATCAAGGTACCCTTGTCTGTTAATGGCTTCAACACGGGCGCTGGCGGAGGTATAGTCAGGAAGTAACCCCATGAAGCAACGAGGATTATTATCAGCACCACTATAGCAACATCCTTAGCCCCTATCGCCATTTTTCTCACCGTTTCTCATGATTTGTGCTATAACGCTTTTATATTTTTCGTGGAGCCTTCTTGATAATATTAACATAAGTACGATCTTAGCCGTTGTGAGCTTGAAAGGCGAAGTCAACTAACAACTAATCAAAAGGCAAAACTTTTCTGGAGAAGACTATGTTATATCAAATTTAAGGGGAGTGGACATGAAGATAATTAAGGTCGAGGCGGTTCCTTTTGATATCCAGCTTACTGAGCCGTTTCGAATTGCTTTTGAAACGATAACCAGCACCATGGGGGTTCTCGTCAAAATATACACGGATGAAAACATCGTGGGTATAGGGGAAGGAGTTCCCACCGCCATGATAACGGGTGAGACGCAAGAGGGAGCCCTACACACCGTGAATAAGTATTTGACGCCCATACTTGTTGGGAAGGACCCGTTCGAAATCGGCAAGCTCGTGGCGCAGATGGACAGGGTTATCGTGGGAAACTCGAGCGCTAAGGCAGCGGTGGATATCGCGCTTCACGACATCTTAGGGAAAGCGATAAACAAACCCCTTTACAACCTGCTCGGTGGATACGTCCATGACATTTCAACAGACTGCACCATCGGCATTAAGAAGCCGGAGGAGATGGCGAAGGACGCGCTCGTCATCGTTGAGAGGGGCTTTAACACCATTAAGGTGAAGATTGGAGTCGATGTAGCAGAGGACGTTGAGCGAGTAAGAAGAATTCGAGAAGCGGTCGGCGATGACATCATCATCCGGGTTGACGCAAATCAGGGATATTCCGCAAAAACGGCTATTAGGGTGATCCATAAGCTGGAGCCCTACCGAATCCAGCTGGTTGAACAACCGGTCCCAGCGTGGAACATTGAAGGGTTAGCCATGGTGAAGCATGTGGTCAGCGTCCCAATTATGGCGGATGAAAGCATTCACTCACCACAAGACGCAGTTGAGATAATTAAGAGAGACGCCGCCGATATGATCAACATCAAGCTGATGAAAGCGGGAGGAATTTTTAAGGCTAGGCAAATCGCTACTGTAGCGGAAGCTGCCGGAATTCCCTGCATGGTGGGATGCATGGAGGAAACGAGGGTTTCGATCACTGCCGCTGCCCAGCTTGCCGTCTCCACAGAAAATGTTCGAGAAGCGGATTTGGACTCCCCCCTTTTCCTGAGAGAGGATCCCGTTGAGGAAGGCGGTGTAGAGTATGAGCGGGATATGCTAAAAATGCCTAGTTTGCCCGGTATTGGAGTTGTTTTGAAGAAAGTTGGCAGTATTAATTCGCTGCATAAACATAAAAAATAGGGCGCTTAAACCTTTACGTAAGTTCCTCATCATTCTTCGATGGGTTCTCTTCCGAAGCTTTTTCGGTCAGTTGTCTAAATAGGTATTGTGGAATTCCTCTTTCTCGGTAGACGTCTAGGTTTTCGATGTGGACTGGCTGGCAATCCAGGTTGACTGGCAAGCATCCCATTCCTTCCCCCTGCGTAGAGTAGGGAACCTCTGCAGGTTGCTTAAGGTTACCTAGACATTTCGTGTCTAATGTTAGGTGGGGCGCTCCCTTCAACAGTTCCTCTTGGAGCCCCCAGTACATCCACTCGTAGGTGTTTTCTTGGCCGAAGCTAAACTCTACGGTCTCCTTTAGAAACACGTAAACGTTAAAGCCGCACCATGTCCTCACAATCAACGGCTCCGCGTCGAAGCGCTCTTTCAGTTGATTAATTAAGCCACAGACCTCGGCAAACGTCTCCTTCCAGTTGGGCTTCTCTGTTTTAGAATCAAATTCAAAGAAAACCTTCTCTAAGCCGAAAACTACGTTCTCGGCCCTGAAGGGCTGAACCGACATGAAGCAAGGCCTTCGGGTTGAGATGCGGTCCTCGACGACACTTATGAAAACGCTTGGGTTATCCGTAAACCAACGTTTTGAGCCGCCTATCTCTCTACCCACTAGGCCGAACCAGTCTAGCCAGAAACTTCGATATTTCCTCATGTCCATTTTTCATCGACTCCTTTTGTTTCTTGAAGTTTTAGCTGCCTACCATGGCTTTTAGCACGGGTTTTAGGTTGAGGCTGTGGCTTATAGCTATCGTTGCTGTGTCCGGCTCAAGGTCGATGGTTACGGTTATTTCGCCACCGTTCTTCATTTCCAGATCAGGTTTCAGCAGCACTTTGATGTGTTCGCTGGGAACCCTTAGTTCTTCAGTGTTGTCATCAACGTAGGTTGCGCTCGCCGATAACACATGCATCTTTATCATGGTGTAGGTTCCGGCTGGGATTTCTGTGTCAGAGAGCGTCATGACCACGTTTTCAAGCGCCAACAAATCAAAAGGTTGTTCAAGGTCTTCTAGCAGCTCCAAGTCGGTCCATCCTCCTTCTCCGTTTTGAATGGAGAGACCGTCGATAGTTAGGTACAGGTTCTTCAAGTCTACAGGTTTGTCCATTATTTGTATGATTAATCTACCCTTGTCTGCGACCATGCTCGGAAGTTTCAACGCTGGAATGTTGAAGCCTGCGGCTGCAATACCGCCGATTATCAAAGCAGCCACTAGAATACCGACTGTCCCGTAGAGACCCGCTTTTTTAGCATCAACTGCCATTTTCTCGTTTCACCTCTGACAAACTAGAAGGATATCGTAATATTTAATACAACGCTTTTGAACACTCTGTTCAACTTTTTGAACAAACCCCTTTTAAGAAAACTCGAAGGATTATTAAAGAGGGGAGAGACCGCTGGGCAGTTTTCCAATTCCTGGATCTCTTATCTCCCCTCTATCGTCAGAATCTACGATTGCTTTCCATCGTAAGAATTATTATCCAATTCCTAAGCATAAACTAGGCATGGACGGTGCAAATATGGTTAAGGTTCTCATAGTTTATGATAGTAAGACGGGAAATGCGGCAAAACTGGGGGAGGTTTCGGTTCCTACGGTTGGGACACCGAAGCCGTCGAAGACCTCGTCAAAGCCATGAAAGCTTTCGAGATGAAGGTGCTGGAGCCGGGACTGGCAATAAAGGGTTCGCCAGATGACGACGGCTTAACCGAGTGTTGGAGGCTGGGCAGAGCCATAGCTAGGATGGCGACAGAAACATAAGCTTGTCAACAAGCCCTAAAGCGTGTCGTAGCAGAAAACATGCACAGGTTTATGGAAACGCTTGATTGTTTGAGTGGTAGATTTGTGAAGCGATAAGGGTTAAATAGACTTCGTCTGCGGTATCCAAAGCCCGCTATGCTTGACCGCTACACCACAGGGTTTTCTACTCCACGCAATTAGACATGGACAACTCACCCCAATAAATCTCCAACTACCACAGCCAATTCTGCGCAACCACAACAGCTCTTCATAAATTGCCAAACCCCCCACCAGACTCCTCCCCCCGGTATAGAGGAGTCGAAAATTTATTTTCAACAACCAATCTTCACCTAAACCAACATGCATCCTCACCTAAACTCAAAAGCCAAAACAACCAGAACAAAAGCTAAAACAAAACCAAATTTACATGTTTGTTATCTACGTACTTGCTGGGTCAACGTGAATCACACAATACTGACAGCCCGTCTCCCGACTAACCCTTTCCCTAACCTCTTCCGCTATTCTGTCTGCCTCCTCTATCGGTGTGCCCTTCGCCACCTCTACGTGAAAGCCTGTGTGAACCACGTTTGGCCCCACGTACTCAGCCCTCAAGTCATGGATGCCTAAAACACCCTTCACAGACCTTGCTGTCGCTTCCACCTTTTCCATGAATTGCCTACTAGTCGCTCTGCCCACAAGATAGTGGACGTTATCCTTAAAGAGGTACAAGCCTGATGAGGCGATAACTGAGGCTACGATCGTGGAGGCTAACGGGTCAGCCCAATAATATCCTTGTGCAACGAGGACTACGGCTATTAGCGCGGCTACATAAGAAACCTCATCTTTGAGAAGCGCAACCAACTGAGCTTTCACTGAAGCCCCTCTTGCCTTCACTCTCAAAATATCTATAGTCGGAATAGCGACCACAAACATGCCTACTAAAATCACTATCAAAGCGAGGTTTATATTTTGGAATTCGCCAGCCTCTGGGGCTTGAAAGAATTTTGGAACAGCCTCTCGAAACGTCTCAAGGCTCATGAAAGAAATTAAAATTGTAGCTGAGACCAGTGCCGCCACGTTTTGGGCTCTTCCGTGGCCAAACATGTGAAACTCGTCTGCTGGTTTCCGCGACCAAAAGGCAGATAACAAAAGAAAAGTGGAGATTAAAACATCGCTTAACATCTCTAACGCTTGCGCTAATAACACTAGAATGTTGGTCAAAAAGTATGTTGCTAGCTGCAGAACGACTAGTATCACGTAGCCTGCCAAAGCGATTTTTATGCCACGTGTTTCAGTGGCGTGTCCAGTCATCTAAGCCGTCCTATAGCCTTTTGTCCGTTACAGCGTTCTGCGGTAGGTGGTGAGTTCTTCGTGACCCTTGTCCGTAACTGTAACCGTATCCTCGACTCTTACCCCAAATTCGCCCAGATAGAGGCCACAGTTGCCGACGGATATCACCATACCAGACTTCAGTTCATCTTTAGGTTCCTCTCCGTGGAAGAAGGCGTGTCCAGCCGGTAGGGGAGGCTCCTCGAATTCTAAGCCCACACCATGAATGGGAGGACCGACAAAGTACTCCTCGTAACCTTCCTTTTCAAATATCTCGTGCATAAGGTTCTCGAGCTTTGTCATGGTTGTGCCGGGACCGACGGCTTCTACCGCTGCTCTTTGGGCCCTCAAATATACCTCGAAGGCCTTGCGTTGCTTCTCAGAGGCTTTTCCGACGCAGATTGTCCGGCAAAGGTCAGCATGATAAGCGTTCACTGTTGGGTGAAGGTCGATCATAACTAAATCACCCCTTTGTACCTTTCTATGGCTTACCAGTCCGTGGGCTATCGATGACCTGGGACCCGAGGCTACATAGGTCCTGTAGAATTCTTCAGCGCCATTCTTCCTCATCACGTATTCCGCTTCTGCAGCGATCTCCGTTTCAGCTACGCCAGGCTTGGTTGCCTTGATTGCAGCATCCATCGCGACGTCAGCTACTTTTGACGCCTTCCTAATCAATTCAATTTCTTCACTGGACTTTACGATCCTTAGATCAGTCATGATGGAGGTTGCATCAACGAACTCGAGCTTCTCGGGCTTGGCATGCGGATGCTTGAACATCTCGAGCATCGACACCTTCAGGAAAGTGTTCTCAACGCCGACCTTCCCCTTTTCCAGTCCAAGCTCCTTCCAAATGTGCATCAGTGAATGCAGCATTCCAACTTCGTCTTCGAATCCTAGAATGCGCTCTGACGCGCAGAATTGCTTTACGTCTTCGAGGTCAGTCTTGGGTACCCCGATGTAGGTATCTCCTCCCTTTGAGACTATGGTGAAAGCGCACAGCCTGCCGTCCCCTACGAGGTACATCATGTTCTGGGGTTTCGTTAATAAGACTGCATCGATGCCTGCTTCTTCCATCAGCACACTGGCGCGCTTCAACCTTTCTTTGAATATCCTGCTTCCTACCATAGAGCCTCTATGATACTTTACTTGCTCTTCCAAGTCGGGACTTCACACTCCGCTTTTACTTGGATTTGACGTACTTCTCTGGGTTTCTGTCGAACTTCTGCTTGCACATAGGTGCACAGAAGTAATAGGTCTTCCCTTTATACTCAGACTTCCACTTCGCAGTCTTCTCATCAATCTCCATATTGCAAACTACGTCTAAAACCATTTCCCAACACCTTTGTGACAGTTTAACTGAAGGAATTAATCTACTTTTCGATTTACCAGCATTTTCGCTATCTAGGCGATAGCTCGAGGATTTTCACTAGCATGATATGTTAAGTAGACTAGCATTCATTATGTTTCAAGAAAAATCTAGATTTTGGAAAACGCGATTTTCCATGTTGCGGTTGAACGTGAGTATGGGTTTAGGTATAAGGTTTGAAAGAATTCTTTGAGCTTGTCTTTTTTCTGAGCTTTTTGGAACGTAGGCAACACGTAGTTTCTTCTTCCAAAAAAGTATGTGTAGATGTAAGGTTTGAAGAAGTTTGGCTTACCATCTGGGGTCAAGGGTCTGCTGAATTCAATCCATTTTCTGGCTTCCTCAACTGGTTCAAAGCCTCCAGAAGCAATGTATTCTGCAGCCGTTTCATCATCAACATTTTCTACATTCAACATGTATGCAACATTGAGGCGTATCAACCATCGAAGGTTGCTTAAAGATTCGATAAATTCGTCATATTCTCGGCCTAATTGTAGGCCTAGAAAGTCTTTAGCGCATTCGGCAGTGCCTTCGCTAATGATGCATCGTTTTGTATGCAACAAGACAGCGGACAAGTCTAGTAATTTGTTTTCGCGATAGCCTTTTTCTGTGAAAAGGTTTGCGACATGATGCTCATATTCGTGACATACCCCAGCGATTAATCTATGCTTGTTGAAGGGCATGCATCACACGATCAAATTTACTGGTAAATTCGTGCGCAAATCCCACCCCCGCACCATTGCACTTTTGCCAGGGGCCTTAGCCACTTCCTCATCCTAATCATCATACAAACTTTAGTCATGCCTTTACAATATTGCATATCATCTAGTAAATTCCCTAGCTAGCTTTGGGCGTGCTTGCATAAAATGGCAGCCAAAAGCGTTTTGGCCGAGCACACTATCTACGATGACGAAGCTAGTGTCAATATCTTCTTCTTTCTCTTCTCTTCGCCCAACATTCCCGGCAGTACACTGGTCTGCTAGGATCCGGCTTAAATGGAACCTCGCATTCCTTACCGCAATCGGCGCAGACTGCCTTGAACATCTCTCTGGGCTCCCTTCTGTATGCCATCCTTAAATCACACTCCTCTTTTATCCAACAAGACTAAGATTTTGGAAAATCTTCGCCTTGTATGTTCCTATATCATAGAACGCTTCCTTTATAAACTTATACTAAGTTCATGCAAAAATATTGGAGATTTCTCTCCTCATATTCCGCTTCTTAAGCTTTACCCTCGTCTTTATTATCAAGGTTTGGACTCAGCAGCGGAAAAAGCAATCATCCCTTTTGGTCATCGTACCTCGATTACCTCATCGTCCAACTAATGATGAGAAGAAAGGGGTTTAAAACGTTTCTGCTATTAAGAACATGCCTCGCTTTCAAGAAGTCGTCCTCGAATTTCACTTTCAAAGCAATTATGAGAGAGGACATAAGATTTAATAAAGACTTTACGCTAGGTGGGTTCTCGGTGAGGTTATTGAGCTCTTCTGAAAAGGAGTTAGTAAGCTTTTTCAAAGAACAAGTAAAGCTGGAGGAAAGTATCGTCAAGTCGATCAACCAAGCTTTGGAGACGATAACGAACCCTGTGGTGAAGGGTGTGCTCAAAGGTATCTCTCTGGACTCACTGAAGCACGCTGAAATCTACAAAGCAGCCATAGAGGTGGCTTCTGTCGCGCCTGCTCTCTCGCAGGAAGAGTTTGACCGACTAAAGGAGGTGGTTAAAAGGCACGTTGAAGATGAAGAGAGAGTAATCGAACGCGTAGAAAACGCCGCGGAAAAGACAAAAAACGAGAAGGTGAAGTTCTTACTGGAATCCATAGCCCTAGACGAGAATAGACATCACGAACTCCTCAAAAAGATCATGGACATCGTGGTAAGAGGGGAAACCATCACCGAAGCCGACTGGTGGGAGTTCCTATGGAGGAACGTCCCCTTCCACGGCGCACCTGGAGGATAACAAATTACAGGTAGCGTGTCCGACAAGACGCTTCTGGGAAAGGTCTCAAAGGCTGGAGACAAGACCAACCGTAGTGATTAACCTTCCACCACTATGAAGGTGGTGGTCCACACCACTTCCTTGAAGGTCAGTATGGGTACTCGAACAAATCCGCTTTCGGTCTTTATGAGAAGGAAGAGGTCGATGTGAAGCCTTACTTTGTACTCGCCCGCGGGCAACCTACCAATCGGAATCAACGCGGTCGGGTTGGTGAACGCTTGAGTGACTGGCACATCTTCGCTCGGGTTGGTGAAGCCGGCGCTCAACAAGAACTTGTCGTCCTCGAAGTTTAAGGACGTGACCTCGATCTCGTATCCGCCAGTGGGAAAGTCTCCTCGAGGTATGAGGATGCTGATGAAGTCTCGGGTGGAAGCCCTCGTGGTTGCGTGGTCTTTCAGCATCTTCCAATAATCGTTCAAGACAGTCCAGTCACCTGTCTCATAAAGGGTTACGGGGTCATTGTCCGTGGAGATGATGTAGATTCTTGGCTCAAACAAACCAACCGTTCCGTAATACTCGTACATCACGTTTTTTAGGCATCTGCAAGAGACTCTAAATTCTGTCTCTGTCACGACTCTTTCTTGGTTGACGGTTCCCCTCCAGAGGACCCAAAAGTCTGTGGTCAGCGATTGGTATTCAGCTGTGACCTCATAGGTGGGCTTAGGTATGACTGGCCAGCTTATTGTAAAAGTCCACCCGTCACCTATGTACTGGTGTGTGGTTCTTCCTACGAGCCCGGGCGGAGTTACATCGCCACCGCTCCACTCGATGTCTCCCATGAGATCGGCTGTTATCTTATGATGAGACCCAATATAATCCATCACCAGTTCTCTAGCCTCGATAACGTCGACGCATCCTTCTTTCAAGAACTTTTGGTTCAACTCGTCCCAGATCCCGTCTATTACCGCTGAGACGACGGTTCCTCTCTGCACTACCACCCACATCTTGTGGGGAGTTATCACTTGAAGCAGAATTTTTCCGGTTCGATCCCCATAACCTGAATGGGCACTGCTGAAACTCAGCTGGACGTTCCATGTCCAGGGGCAGCAAGACGCAATAACTACGTCTTCCACCTTGATCGAGCTAGGGATGCCGTCAAAACGGAACGTGGGACCGTTCATTAGAAACTCCAGTGCTGTCTGAACTGCTCCCGACTCAGTATATAGTACCTCGTTTACGGTTACGGGAATTTTCGCGGTTTCTATAGGAGGTTGTCCGAGCCAAACACCCGAAACGCGGTATTTACCGGGTTTGACGGGAACAAAGCCTCCATTCTCATAGTCATATGAGGATAGGTTCCAGTCTACTGTTTTCGAAAACGTCTCCTCTGGCTGCAGGGTAATCTCCATGATGTATTCGGGGAAGGCTTTTCCCTCACTCCACTTCGCCACCAAATTATCGCTTAGGTCGTAGAGGTACACGTCGAAGAAGGGCGGGCCCATCCAGAAAGTTGCGTTCTTGTTGCCGTTGTTTTTTAGGGTCAAGACTATCTTAACGGAGTCTCCGACAAGGACCACGGTCTTGTTCAGGGTTATAGACAGTTCCAGGTCTCCTTGCCATCCTCGAGCAGTGTGATCCTGTGTTTCCCCAAACAGCATCCAGGCTCCGAGCACGATAGCGCCGAAGACCAACCCTAACATGATGAACCCGTAGAGCGGCTTCCATTGCATTCTAATTCCCTCGCAAATTTGTTTCCCTTCAGCCCATATTATCCTATAGTCTAGAACAAGGTGTACTAAAATTAGAACGGGTTGTTAAACGTTTCATGCACAAGATATCAATTTTAACTCTAAAGTTTAAATGGCGTCATTTTCGCTTTCTGAAAATCTGGGCGTCTTCTATAGTAGTGACGCAACCCTATGCCGTATTCGAAGACCCTCACAACTTCACCTCCGTGGCGACACATCCCTTGACCTCGTGAATTGGTCAAGCCTCAACGAAAGCGAAGTGGTGATGGGATCGCATTGACGAGCTAGAGACAACTTGCCGAGTGTGACCGCAAAATCGCAGAGCTTGAAGAACCGCCCGTAGGGGACCCAACTCCGAAGAGTAGGCGTGTGGGGGAACGCCCTTCCAAGCAGCAAGACTTTTTAGGTGTGGCACAAAGTTGCTCTGTGAGGAAGAAGCTATGCCCTTATTCGTAGGCGTGCACAAGTGGAAGCCTGAAGAAGAGATAGCTGTGGTCAAGGAATCCGTGGCGTTCTTCACCGCCGCACCCGAGGGGAAGTTCCCTGCTGAAGGCGTCGAGCTCTGCGCCACCTATCACACAGGCGCCCTCTATAATGTTATCAGCGTCTGGAACGCCCCCAGCAAAGCAATCCTTGAGAAGGTATTCGGACAGTACGCGCCCACAGTGATGAAGGGCACGGAGTTCGTGCCTGCCGTACAGGGCTTTCCCCCAACCACAGAGTACATCCTCAGCCTCTATCAGGCTATCATCAAAATGGTCTCGAAGTAGGCTTTAGGCTCCAAGCCCTGGAGCCACCCCTCCTTTTTTTCTACTGATCCTTAAAGGCTCTCTTGCCGTGTGTCACGGTTAAAGATACTCCCGCTGCCTATATAGAGTAGTTGGTTAATCGCTCCGCCGCTCGGGGCCGTCTTTAGAGTTTTAGGATAGAATTACAGATTCTATCCAACAGAACATCAAAGATAGAATTCTGGGGTTGCCCGGTTTCCTTTAGTTGAACAGAACCATGTTGAGAAAGAAGGCTTCCTTCCAGCCCGCCATTACCGGCTAACAGCTAAAGGACACGAACTCATCGACCTCATGGAACTCGACCCATTTCCCCTCCCACA
>Ga0209314_10001307_pt1 | contig 11067 bp, 10 predicted proteins | sample I19B2metaG_FD_184146 | JGI IMG/M metagenome (GOLD analysis project Ga0209314, IMG submission 184146) | Lake sediment bacterial and archeal communities from Gulf of Boni, Indonesia to study Microbial Dark Matter (Phase II) - ​I19B2 metaG... | ecosystem: Environmental > Aquatic > Freshwater >...
TGAGCCGAATAATCCCTTGCTAAAATTCGATAACGCCATAGTCGCCGCACATGTAGCGGGCTTTTCTGTTGAGGCTATGAAACGTCTTCAAATGACTGTGGCTGAAGAGTCGGTTAGACTGATCAAGGGCGAATCCCCCAGATACCCGGTGAACAAGTTTGCTGGATGAAGAGACAACTTAACTGACAGAAACAACCTTTAAACCATTTTAACATAAAAGAATTAGTGTTCAATTAGGAGGATGAGAATTGAAACAACTAATAGCTAATCGAGTTCAAGCAGTTCAGCCGTTCCTAGGAAGAGTTATGTTTGAAAAAGCTAAAGCATTAGAGCGCAAAGGAGAAAAACTAATCCATTTTGAACTAGGTGAACCTGATTTTGACACCCCGCAACATATAAAGGACGCCGCAAAGAGGGCACTTGACGAAGGCCACACTCATTACGCTCCGAACGCAGGAATATTAGAGCTCAGGGAAGCTTTGGCTGAAAAACTTGAAAAAGAAAATAATCTCGAAGTAGACCCTGCAACGCAAATCTGTGTAACTGTGGGTTCACAAGAGGCAGCCTATTTAGCGGTGATGTGCACAATCGAGGCTGGAGACGAGGTTTTGATAACCGATCCAGGCTATTATACTTACAAGAACTGTATCCAGATGGCAGAAGGGAGACCAGTTTTAGTTCCGCTAAAAAAGAAAATGAGTTTAGCTTGGATCAAGAGGATTTAGAAAAGAGGCTCACGTCTAAGAGTAAAATGGTGATTATAAACTCTCCGTGTAACCCGACTGGATCAGTTATGACTAAGGCTGATCTACAGGCAATTGACGAATTAGCAGTCAAGCATGACTTGCTAGTTATTTCAGACGAAATATACGAGAAAATAACCTATGACAAACAAAAACATTATAGCATCGCCGCATTGTCAAGGGATCCAGACCGAATAATAACTGTAAATGGCTTTTCAAAAGCCTACGCGATGACGGGATGGCGCGTCGGCTATGCCATTGCAAGCAAGACAATTACTTCTGCTATGGTCAAGATGCAACAAAGCGCCGTGTCTTCCGGCACGACGTTCGCACAAAAAGGCGCTGCAGCAGCCTTAAGGGGACCGCAAGAGCCGCTGCAAAAAATGTTAAGAGAGTTCGAAAAAAGAAGAGAAGTCATCATAGATGGCCTAAACAAAATCGAAGGTTTTTCTGTTGCTAAACCGAAAGGAGCCTTCTACGCGTTCGTTGATGCGAAGAAACTTCGGAAACCATCAATGGAACTCTCAGAACTCTTTCTAAATGAGGCAAAAGTGGTCACGACACCTGGCATAGCTTTTGGAGAAAACGGAGAAGGCTACATAAGAATGTCATACGCTGCCTCAATAGAAAACATCCAAGAAGGGTTAGAACACATCAAACTAGCTGTTGACAAGCTATAAACCAAATGTTTATTTGACTTTTTTTATCTTTCAATTCGAATTATTTTCTTGGAAGAGTTTAATAGTGGCAGTTTTGAAAGCTAAAGACAGATGAGAGTGACTGGATGAAAGAAATAAGATTTCATGGACGCGGAGGTCAAGGGGCGGTCGTAGGTTCAGAAATCTTGGCCGACGCAGCTATGAAAGAAGGGAATTATGGACAGTCGTTTCCCACTTTTGGACCCGAGCGAAGAGGCGCGCCCATCGTAGCGTTCACGCGGATAGACAACAAGCCCATAAGGCTTAGATGCCAAATCTACGAACCGGACTATGTGATAGTTCTAGATCCGACGATTTGCCAACTTCAAGATGTGACAAGCGGGCTGAAACTTGAAGGTGCCGTAATAATAAACACCCAGTACACGCCGGAGCGAGCTAAGGCAGAAAAGCTAGTTGCAAAAGGCAAGGTTTATACTGTGGATGCTACAAGCATTGCCGTGAAAATTTTGGGGCGCCCGATACTGAACACAACAGTCCTCGGCGCCTTTGCGGCTGCAACTGCTGAAGTAAAACTAGAATCTCTGTTTGAGGCTGTGAGAGATCGATTTTCAAAGACTCTGGCAGAGAAGAACATTTATGCTATTGAAGAGGCGTACAAATCGGTAAAAGGTTAGGTGAATGATCATGTCTAAACCTTATTGGACAAAGGAAAACTTTCCGACGAATCCCGTAATACGAAATCCAGGCGGGTCGCTGGCTTTCAAATCAGGCGCATGGCGAATGCAGAAGCCCATTATTGATCATAGTAAGTGCACAAAATGTGGGCTTTGCGCAATTTTCTGTCCAGACATAGCAATTAAACAATTGCAGGACGGCCAGTTCGAAATCAACCTTGATTACTGCAAGGGTTGTGGCATATGTGCGAACGAATGTCCACAGAAAGCCATTCAGATAGTTATGGAGGTTCAGGACACATGCACAAGCTGAAGTTGATGTCTGGAAACAAAGCGGTGGCTGAGGGGGTTAAGCTCTCAGAAGTGAACGTAGTAAGCGCCTACCCCATTACGCCACAGACTTCAATTGTAGAGTATCTTTCAGAATCTATTGCAAACAGTGAATTGAATGCCGAATTTGTCCAGGCGGAAAGTGAATTCGGAGCAATGAGCGCGTGTATAGGCGCATCTTCAGTTGGAGCTCGAGTCTTCACTGCAACTTGTTCTCAAGGACTTGCGCTGATGCATGAACTGAATTATGTTGCCGCTGGCCTAAGGCTTCCAATAGTCATGGCAGTTACAAACCGTCAACTGTCCCAGCCTTTGGGCATGTGGTGTGATCACAGCGATGCAATGGGTGAACGAGATTCCGGCTGGCTTCAAATCTACGTGGAAAGCTGTCAAGAAGCCCTTGACACAGTGATTCAGGCATTCAAAATAGCAGAAAGCAAAGAAGTCCTATTGCCCGTCATGGTGTGTTTAGACGGCTTCATTCTCTCGCATACTTCAGAGGCTGTGGAAGTTCCTGATCGAGAAACCGTTCGAGAATTTTTGCCACCTTATAAACCTGATGCCGATTACAACACTCTTATGGATATAAACAAGCCCGCAGCAGCCGGAGGCGGGTGCCCTCCAGCTTACACGATGGAGTTTGACTATAAAAAATTTGAGGCTCAAGAGAAAGCTAAAGAAGTCATAAGGAAAGTTGATGAAGAGTTCGCTGAGAAGTTCGGTAGACAATATGGTTTAGTAGAAGCATATCGATGCGATGATGCTGAAATTATTCTTGCAGCCATGGGCACGATGGTAAGCACAGCTAGAGAAGTAGCTGACAGAGTGAGAAGAGAAAGAGGATGGCGTGTCGGTATTATGAAGATTAGGTCTTATAGGCCATTTCCGAGAGAGGACGTTTTAAATGTTGCATCTGAGTCAAAGGTTCTAGCGGTTATGAGCAGAGCGATCTCCTACGGAATTGGCGCGCCGGTCTATTCTGATGTTGCGGCAGCTTTGTGCAACACGCCTCAAAAGCCTACTTTGCTCAATTTCATCACTGGTATGGGAGGAAGAGATGTAACGCCGAAGGATATAATGACAGTGTTTGAAAAAGCAAAGAAAACGGCTGACACGGGAAAAGTGGAAACTGAAATTGACTGGATAGGGTTGAATAAAACTTTGGTTGGAGGTTGAGTCTATGGTCTCTGTTTGTGAGGAACCAGTTTTAGTTTCTGGCCATAGAGCATGTCCAGGCTGCGGTGCGATCGTTGCTCTAAGGCATGCCTTGAACGCGTTGGGTAGGAACATAATAGTTCATGTTGCTACCAGCTGCATGGAAGTATCAATAATGGGCGGGGGAGTTTTTCCGCGGGGAGAATATCCACTCACCGTTCCATCATTGCACACGGCTTTCGAAACAGGTGGCGCCGTTGTGTCAGGCATGGATGCAGGTTTAAAGGCCCTTGGAAAAAGAGAGGGAATAACGCTTGTTGCCATTGCTGGTGACGGAGGAACAGCGGATATTGGTCTTCAAACCCTTTCTGGTGCCGTCGAACGTGGACATGATTTCATTTATATATGCTACGATAACGAAGCCTACATGAACACTGGAAACCAGAGAAGCGGAACCACCACGCTTTTTGCTGCTACCACAACTACCCCTGTTGGAAGCATTAAACGAGGTGAAACACACCTTCCTTTGAGATTGAAGAAAGACATGCCTGCAATCATGGCGGCTCATGGCATACCATATGTTGCTACGGCATCAATCGCCTATCCTGCTGATCTTGTCAAGAAGATCAAAAAAGCCGCCGAAATAAAGGGGCCAAGGTACATTCACATACACTGTCCATGCGCCCAAGGTTGGGGTTTTCCTGAAGATAAAACCATAGAAATGGCAAGACTTGCAGTGCAGACGGGCTCTTGGGTATTGTATGAGATAGAGAATGGAAAACTGAGCGTAACCATTAAAGTTGCCAAGAGAAAGCCTGTGAAAGAATATTTGACTTTGCAAAGGCGTTTCAGGCACTTGACTGATGAAGAAATCGCGAAAATCCAAGAACTTGTTGATAGAAAGTGGCAGGAGCTGGGTCTAGCATAGCCTCGAAGCACTGCTACTTTTAACTATCTCAGTTTCTTTGAGAAAAAATCAGTTAGGCCCGCCTTTTTTACTCGCTCTTTTATCTCTTCAATGTTTGTCGAATACAGTCCCAGCTTCTTCATTCTTTCGAAATAGAGGCCGCCGGAGAACGTGTAACGATTTTTCTGGCCCTCTTCCGTTTGGGTTTCTCTGTTCACGAAGGAGATGAAGTCTCCTATTGCCGTTTGCGTTGATATTTCAATGCACTTCATTCCAAGAGCGGTTCTCACAGCGTTGTGCCCTGCCAAAAGTCCGGTGACTATAGCCTCGGTGTGTCCTACATGTGGTCCAGCCTTTTCTCCTCCGCAGAATAAGTTTTCGATGCCTTGAACCTTTAACGTATTGTCCTTTGGAGCCATGGCCATGAATCTTATAGAGTTGCCGATTCCTCCTGCAATCGGATCCTCATATCTTGTGTGTTCAAAGCCAGGCACCGTTCTAAGCTCTTCTAGGGGGAAGAAGGAAGCCATTAGCTTGGCTGGGCCGGTGTCCAGCAAAACTATGTTCTCTGCAAACTCGTGCAGTGCGTACTGCACGCATGCTTTCTTCTTTAGTTTCTCCTGTTTGACAAGCTTTTGTGGCAAAGGTACGACCGAGGTACCTTTCTCATCAAGTTCTTTTCGAACTTTGTCGGAAAGCGATTCTTTCATGAGCTTGCACGATCCGCTCATGGCCCCAAGGGTTCCATCTGCTTTTTTGCCGGCCCACTCTTTAACACCTGCTTTCTCCGTTATGCTGACTCTCGGCTTGAACGTGTGACATCTGAGGATACACATGGCGCATCCATTGCCATATTTAATGCAGTTGGCTGGAACTGCCGCCGTTCCAGTGCAGTCCACAAAGTAGTCGCCTTCAACTGCCGTTTTGTTCTCCAAAATTATGGACTCTATTCTCTTATCTTTCATCTTAACGTTGACGACTCTTGCCCTGAGCATAACTTTGACTCCGAGGTCTGCCAAAAGCTTCTCCACTTCTGGTTCGATATTAAACACGTCATACAGACTTGCATGTTTGTGTCCTGGAAAATCAACGTGCTTGTGTCTAGCCATCGAATCCATAAGATTGAAAAGTTCGCCGCCTCCCATGGCGATAGCTTCTTCAGCAGCCGTGAATCTGCCGTTGTTTCTGAAGATTCCACCAACCAAACCTGTGCCAAGAAGCATGTCAGTTCTTTCTATTAGCACACCCTCAGCGCCGGCTTTAGCCGCGGCCAATGCTGCTCCACAGCCTGACCAGCCTCCTCCAACAACAATTATTTTTGGCATAGATTTCACACAAGTTGTAAATCAATACATTGAGAGAGATAAAACTTACGAGTAATGCTCCAGTTTTGGCATGTTGACATCAAGCTAGAGTGCTACAAGTGTTGCCCCAAGCACTATTGCGACGGCCCCAAAAAGAACCTTTCTGTTGATCAGTTCACTCTTTTGCATCAAAAAATATGATATCAACAATGTAATAAGGGGACTTGTGTTCACAATGGGCGTCACAAAAACCACTTGTTCTAAGCGCAGAGCGGTATATTGGGCAAGCAAAGCCAATGTTGATATCGTTCCTGCGCTCAGCAAATATTTCGCCTCTGCTCTTTTGATCTTCAGTTTATCTCTAGAGAAGTAAACAGCAATACTCGCTTGAATGAAAATTGCGACTAGGTATGAGAAGAAACTGGCCATTATGGAAGATCCTAAACCACGTGAACCTTCCTTCGCGAATAGCTGAGAAGATCCCCATATAAAACCTCCAATCAAACCAACAGCAACTCCTCTCCGAAACTTCTGTTTAAGAACTAAATTCTTTCCATGAGCCTGCGGATTGCTGAAGGATACTAGAACTTCGCCGAAGAATATTGCGAGGGTACCCACGCCTAATGTCCAGCTCATGTTTTCTTTTAGCAATGCAACGCTTAACATAGCTGCAAAAATGATCTGCGTGCTAGTTAATTGACTTGCTCTAGCCGCCCCGATAAGTCTTATACTTGAATAAGCGAATGTCCTGCCTATGGCTAAGTGAAAGATGCCAGCCAACGCGAGATTGATCATCGTGTACAAGTCAAAATTATATGTTGTAAGTAAATCGCCACTAACTATGGCTAAGAACAACAAGATCGGAGGCGCTGCAAGAAGAGTATAAAGAACGCTTACATGTGAATCAACGTCTTGGGCTTTTCTAATGAAAACTTTACTTATGCCGTAGCAACAGGCTGCAGCGAGGGCGAAAGTAAATGGCATCATTACTTTTACATCTAACCTTTCCGCACAAGCTCACTCAGTTTCTCTATCGAAGTTCGCCGTTTTCTCAAATTGGCTTTTGTGGCGTTCATGTATGTAATGGCTCCTGTAGGGCAAAATTCTGCGCATGCAGGTTTTCCTCCGCAAAGGTCACATTTTATCGGCTTTCTCTTTGCCATGTCCATGGAAACGCCTCCAAATGGGCACGCCATAACACACATTTTACAGCCTATGCAAGCATCATAATCTATTAGTATAGCACCAGTTTCTGTTTCTCGTGACAGAGCCTTCACGGGACAAGCTTTTTCGCAAAGTGGAATGTCACATTGTAAGCAGACTGTCGGTAAGTCCAAACCTGCTTCTTCCCATTTTAAAATGCGAATTCTAGACTTGGATGGATTGAATTCCTTTTCATGATGAAAGCTGCAGGTTGCTTCGCAAGTTCGGCAACCAGCACATTTCTCGGCATCGATGACTAAAATCTTTTCCATGCATGCAGCTTTCCCCTTTCCTCTAAAAAACCTTTCTATATTTTTTTCAAAAAAGATAATGCCATTTTCGCGGAGTTACCAATGAAACTTTTGTTTAAAATGAGTAATCTATACTAACTCCGAGATGTTTATAAACGGCATTCATGACAAATTCCTACTCTGAAGCTTAAGGTTGACGTTGTATTGATCAAAGTGTCAGTTAGGTATCTCGCAAGCTTCGCCATTGTAGCAGGCAGAAGAGAAGAGACTTTACTTGTACCGGATGGAACCACTTTGAAAGAACTTTTGACCAAACTTGTTGAAAGACACGGTCCTTCCCTCGAAAAAGAGATTTTTAATTCTAGGGCAAAAGAGATTAAGCCGCACGTTTTAGTTCTTGTTAACGGGCGTTCGGTAAATCAGCTTGCGGACAAATTGAATACAAAAATCTCATACGGCGACTCCGTAATATTGACTCTCCCCACATCTGGCGGTTGAAGGGATAGATTAATGTATGGTTGGGCAGGAAAAATTCTTAAAGTGAACCTTTCAGAGAAAAAAATTGAAAAACAACCACTGTGTGAAGAGCTTAGGATCAAGTTTATCGGTGGAAGGGGCATTAGCACGAAGATTTTGTACGATGAGAACAAGGCTGAAATCGATCCATTTGATCCTGGTAACCGTATCATTTTCGGCGTAGGTCCTCTTGCAGGTACGCTTGTTCCAGGATCAGGCAGATTTAATGTCACAACAAAGTCTCCTTTAGGCTTTCTAGGCGACTCTAGCTCTGGTGGACATTGGGCTTCAGAGCTGAAGTATGCCGGGTTTGATCACATAGTAATCTGGGGCAAAGCTACGCGCCCAGTTTACTTGTGCATTCAAGATGGCGATGTTGAAATAGAAGATGCTGAGCACCTTTGGGATATGGATACGTGGGAAACGCAGACAACGATAAGGGAAGAGGTTGATGATGAAGAAGTTCAAGTGGCTTGTATAGGTCAAGCTGGCGAAAACCTTGTTCGCATGGCGAATGTCAGAACTGGGCTTAAACATGCTGCGGGACGAACAGGAACAGGAGCAGTGATGGGCTCTAAAAACTTGAAAGCAATCGCTGTCCGAGGTACCGGAGGAGTCAAGATAGCTGATCCTGAAGGGTTTATGGAATGCGTTAAAAAGGCTCGCGAGAGAGTTGAAGATTTAAAGTATACTTTAGGAGCTAAGTCCCCTTGTGGAGGAACTTATGGCGTCTTATGGTTTACTCATAGTGACGCGTCTATGCAAGCTACAAAACACCAGCAGTCTGGCTACTGGGAAGAAACAGAGAAGCTAGATCCAAAGATCTTCCATGAAAAGTACAAGGTTAAGATGCGCGGGTGTTTCGCCTGTCCAGTAAATTGTACACCCTTCTACATCGTTAAAGATGGACCTTATAAAGGCCTGAGTGGTGAAGGACCTGAGTATGAACATTTTGCTTCGTTCGGTTCTAGTCCAGCAAATGCTGATCTTCTTAAAGCGCTTAAGGCTTCTCAATTATCAGACAGATTTGGTTTGGATTGTGACTCGGCGGGCCGCATCATAAGTTTTGCGATGGAGCTATATGAACGTGGCATAATCTCTGAGAAAGATGTTGGTTTTCCTTTAGAATGGGGAGACGGGGGTGCTGTGATAAGGCTTATTGAAATGATTTCGAAACGTGAAGGTTTCGGAAATATTTTGGCTGAGGGAGAAGTGAGAGCCGCTAAGAAGATAGGAAAGGCCGCAGAAAAGTATGTTTTGACTATGAAAAATTTAGAGCAACATGAACCTCTAAGATCTGTTGTTGGTCACGCACTAGCACAATCGGTATCGACAAGGGGTTCAGATCATCTAAGAAGTGCTTACCATGCCGAACGTGATATGAACCCAAAGGAAGCCAAAGAGTTCGGCTTTAATCCAGACCCGCTTTCATATGAGGGGAAAGCCGCGGGAGTAATATTCTATGAACACAATGCAGCACTAGCCGACATGTTGGGCTTCTGCAAGTTTTTCAGTCCTTGGCTGTCAGTCCATTTTCTCGATGCAGATCTAATGGCTAAATTGTTTTCAACGGCAACTGGCATCAATGTGGACAGTGGCACATTGCTTAAGGCAGCTGAAAGGGCTTACAACGTAGAACGTGCCTTCATAGTCAGAGAAGGCGCTAGAAGGAAAGATGATTATCCTCCATGGCGGGAGTTTGAAGAGCCCTACAAATATGGTCCCCACAAGGGCTGCGTACTTAACAAAAAGAAATATGATGTCATGTTAGATGAGTACTATACGTTGCATGGTTGGGACGTCAAGACTGGAGTTCCGATTAAGACGAAGCTCAAAGAGTTAGATCTCACAGATGTTGCCCATGATTTGGAGATACACGGTTTCTACTCAGAAAAAAGTTAGCAGGAGGATTGATTAACCTTGGCAAATTTGTTGATTAGAAAAGCGAAATTCGTTATAACGATGGATGAAAATAGGCGAATCATCAAAGACGGCGCAGTATTCATAGGCAATGATAAGATAGTTGCTATCGGAAAAAATGAAGCTTTAGAAAAAGAGTATGCATCTGCTGACCTGGTCATTGATGCGAGCAACATGATAGTTAGCCCTGGGCTCATAAACTGCCACTGTCACACGACACAGCAATTGGCTAGAGGACTGGCCGATAACGTTTTCCTACCAACATGGATTCATGATCGTCTATATCCATTTGAATCTAATATGAAACCTGAAGACGCCTACATATCTGCCTTGGCATGCTTTGTTGAAGCAATAAAAAATGGAACAACCTGCATTGCGGACCCAGGCGGATATCATATGGAATGGGTTGTCAAAGCTGCAGAGAAAATAGGCATAAGAGCAGTCTTGGCAAGATCCCTTGTTGATTTGTCTTCAAGGGCTAGACCCATACCTGAAGCCATGAAGGAAACAACGGATGAGGCGATTAAGTCAGGTGAAGATTTCGTAAAGAAGTACAATGGCATAGCAAATGGCCGAATTCGCGCATGGTTCTCTTTGCGCACTGAGCGTATGGTTTCAAACAATCTGTGTAGTGCTGTTAAAAAGTTAGCTGATAAATATGGGGTAGGAATAGAGTCGCACGTATCCTCGAACCTTGATTCTGTCAATAGACACAAGGAAGTGTTCATGGGCAAAACTCCGATAAAACGATACGAACAAACAGGGGTCTTGGGTCCAAACCTACTAATAGTTCATGCAAATTGGTTAACCAAAGAGGAAATTGCGCTGGTTAGAAAACACGATGTAAAAGTATGCCACTGCCCTACGGCTGGCACCGCAGGCGGCTACGGCACATTTAAAGTAGGAAAATTTGTAGAAATGATGGAAAAGGGAATAACCGTTGCATTGGGACATGATAGTGCAGCAGAATCAAACTTCATGGACATGCTTCGCGTTGCACAAATGGCTACTGCCCACCGAGATTTTAGACTTGACGCAACTCTATTTCCGCCAGAAACACTGTTAGAACTGCTTACCATCAACGGAGCAAAAGCCTTGTTATCAGAAGAAAAAGTCGGAGCCCTCGCTGTTGGAAAGCAAGCTGATGTTGTTTTATTCGACATTAAACGGCCGGAAATGGTTCCTCTTAACAATCCCGTCTCAAATCTTGTTCATTCAGCTTCTGGCGATTGCGCAAACACGGTCATTATCGACGGCAGGATCATCATGCAAAATCGTAAACTCAAAACGGTAAACGAAAGCGAGGTTCTGAAGAAGGCTCAAAAGACAGCGGAAGAAATAATTGAAAGAAGTGGACTGAAAGTTTATTCTACGTCCACGTGGCAATATTGTTAGACTTTAGTAG
>Ga0209314_10001308_pt1 | contig 11064 bp, 12 predicted proteins | sample I19B2metaG_FD_184146 | JGI IMG/M metagenome (GOLD analysis project Ga0209314, IMG submission 184146) | Lake sediment bacterial and archeal communities from Gulf of Boni, Indonesia to study Microbial Dark Matter (Phase II) - ​I19B2 metaG... | ecosystem: Environmental > Aquatic > Freshwater >...
ATCCAAGACTGGGGTTGCAATTAATTCTTCCACCGATTCAGGATACATCTTTCCAGTCCAATTACATTTTTCGCAACCTTTTCCTTGACAGTTTGAGCAGAACCATTTTGACTGTGGTATACCCCTAACGAGTTTCTTATAACGGCCTGCAATGTAAAGCGGATTTATTTGAAGACTTATTTTCTCAGCGAAAGGGTTGACAAGCACAACAATCTCGGGTTTCCTATAGTCCGCAATTTTTCCGCTATGTTCAGCAATTTTCTTCCCTATTACTCTTCCAAACTCGTTTCGCATGTTTTCGCCATAGCTTACATTAAACTTGGCCTTAAACTCGTCTTCGCGTTCCTCAACTGTAATGGGCAACTCTATTCCAACCAAAAAACTGTTATATTCATAACTTTCAAGCTCTTTAAGGGCTTTTTTCGCCAAGTCATCAAAGCTTTCAGATTTACCTTCACACAAAAAGCATGTCTTTGGAAAATTTTTACGCGGAATATGTTTTTTCATTTTTTGCAGTATTTCTCCTGCTGCTTTGGAGAAACCGTTTGTCGCAAGGATTTTGAGAATTCTTACGCCTTCCCTGTTTTTGGAAAGAGCCAATTCGTGCGCATTGAGCGTTAAAGCTAGTTTTATCGCCCTTCCTCTTTCATCATTTTCTATGCCATGTCCAAGCAGAGCAAACTGTCTTCCTAGGCAGTGGTCGCATAAGGGGTATTCTTCAAGCATTCTCGACATTTTTTCTAGAATGTCCATGACGCAATCCTTCTAAACATTGCACAGCCTTACTTAAAATCAACGGGCAAGCCTTTGCCGAAGAAAGGTAGTTTCTTTTTTCTCCTTAGCGTTTTAAGCATCCGTCGCATCATGGAATATTGTTTAAGAAGCTCCTTCACTTCTTTTTCACTTGCCCCAGAACCCCTAGCCACACGTTTTATCCTAGAAGAGTTGAAAATTTTGGGGTCATTCTTTTCTTGAGGTGTCATGGACTGAATTACTACACGCCATTTTTCCAATCGACCTTCAGCCATGTTTAGCATGTCTTCAGGTATGTCGTAGGACATGCCAGGTAACATTTTCAAAAGCTTTTTGAAGGGGCCCATTCCCTTCATGGCTTCAAACTGTTCGTACATGTCTGTTAACGTGAATTTGCCACTCAAGATGGCTTTGGCTTTCTTTTCGGGAACTTTTACTTCTGCCTCACGAACCTTGTCAATTAAAGTTTCTAGGTCGCCCATGCCTAGGAGCCTGCCAACAAAACGAGAAGGAATGAAGGGCTCTATATCTTCGACTTTTTCGCCGGTGCTGATGAATTTTATTGGAGCCCCTGTGGCCGCAACTGCTGAGAGGGCTCCTCCGCCTCTGGCTGAACCGTCTAGTTTTGTTACAAGAATGGAGCCTATGGGTGTTGCCTCGTTGAAAGCTTTTGCTTGAGCCATTGCTTGTTGACCAATTGTTCCATCAATTACTAGCATGACTTCGTCTGGTCTGATGTTTTTCTCAAGCATTATCATTTCTTTGATTAGCTCTTGCTCTTCTTTGTGACGACCAGCAGTATCGATGATTATTATGTCTTTGTCATTGAATTGTTTTAAACCATCAAGGGCTATTTTAGCAGGATCCTTCGCTTTCAATTCGCCATATAATGATACGTTAATTCTGTTTGCCAGTTGCTGGAGTTGTGCATAAGCGCCCGGCCGATAAGTGTCTGTACAAATTAAAGCTGGTTTCAGACCTCTTTTTTGGAAGTATCTTGCAAGTTTGGCTGCGGCTGTTGTTTTTCCAGAGCCTTGTATGCCAACAAGCATTATCACCTTTCTTTTCCCAGGCTCCATTTTTATTGGAATAGGCTTTTCTCCGAGGAAACGTGTTAATTCTTCGTAAACAACTTTTATAACGTGTTCACGTCTTGAAATGCCCGGAGGAACTTTTTCTTTTAATGCTCTTTCTTCTATTCGTTTTGAGATGTCAAGTACAAGTTTAACGTTCACATCCGCCTGTAGGAGGGCTCTTTGCACATCACGAACAAGTTCTTTAACAGTGGCCTCATCTACAATGGGGGCTCTCAAAACCTTTTTTAGGGCTTCGTAAAGCGAGGAACCTAAGCGTTCTAAAGCCATGGTTTTCTCCAGATTTAAAACCATACACGCCTTTAAATAGATATTCCGTTCTCAACACTTAAACTCCATAAAGTTTTTACACCCCTTACTTTTTAAGAAGTATTTGAGGGAGCTAAATTTGAGTGAAGTTAAAATCATAGAGAAGAAAGAAGTTCCATCCGGAGCCATTATGCTTTTCGGCTTCCCAGACGTTGGATTGGTGGGTGTAATAGCTGCTTCGCATTTAATTGAAGAACTTAACCTAGCTGAAGTGGCATACATGGATTCAAAATTGCTACAACCACTCATCGTTTTGCATGAAGGGCTACCTCATTCTTCGATAAGGATTTTCGGCAACCATGACATTCTCCTAGCCGTTTCTGAAACACCAATATCTGCAGATGCCATTTACCAAGTAATGGACACTTTGATTGATTGGGGAAAAAACAAAAAGGCTAAAATGATGATTTCGCTGAGCGGTATCCCCATCGAAGACAGGCAAGATACAAAGGAATTGAAAGTGTTTGCAGCAGCATCAAATCCAGAAATGCTGAAAAAAGTTCAAGACAAGAGCATCGAAGCATTGATGGAAGGATACATGGTTGGTCCCCAAGCAATTATGCTACTGCGTTGCGCGCAGATAGACTTGCCAGCCATAACATTACTAGCACAGTGTTTCCTCAACTATCCAGACCCAGAGGCGGCAGCAGAGGTGCTAAAGGGTTTAGCTACTGTAACGGGAATAAAAGTGGATACTGCAAAACTTCTAGAAAAAGGCGAAGAAATTCGCTTAAAGGCAAGAGACGTGATGAAGCGAACACAACAAGAGATGTCAAACATGAAGAAAAGTCAGGAGTACGACATACCAGTATACATATCATAAGGAGGAGAACAGCGATGTCAATCAAAAGAAAACGCTCAATCATGGACATACTCGGCAATTACTTTGAAGAATTAGAAGAAGAGCTTGAAAGATGGAGACAGACGCTAACAGAACGGCCAAGCTGGAATCAGAAAGCCTGCACGATGGAGCCGCTTCGCTATGTAAGAGTGACTCCGACAGAGGTGATAGTGACTGTCGATTTACCTCTCACAAAAGAAAACACTATACAAGTTAAACCAGTAGGCAAAAGCACTATCGAAATATTGGCAAGCATGAAACGAAAAATAAGGTTCACCGACTTCGGCATAACCCATCACAAAGGAGAATTCCAGAAATTACACTGTCACTTACGTGTTCCAGTACCAGTATATATGAAGAAGATGGGACTCCGCTTCAAAAAGGGAATACTAGAGATTCGTCTACCACGCAAACATGAATATACGATTCCATTAGAATAGTGTCGAAGCCTCAGCGCTGGGTTTAAAGAGTCCTCACAAATCAGACGGCTCTTCTTGCATCATCGGCTTCAAAACCTATTACACAAAACAACAAAATAAACTTTCATAGAAAATCTTAACAATACAATGCGCTACTTCTAAACAGTTTAAAGGAGGAAATATCATTGACTGTGGAGCGGGCAATTCATTTTGCTACATTTGTTCTTATATTAGTGGGATTATGTAGCATAAGCGCGTGGGCAAGCTACACTTACCTAAGTGCCAATCTAATATTGGAGGTTGCAGGCATCGCATTAAGCTGGGGAGTAATCCTCTTAATCCTTTATTTAGGCTTTAAAAAACTCAACTGGGACTGGTGGAGTTAGCCAGTATTAAACCCATTACTATTTCGTCATGATATTTTCCGTCTTCACCAAAGTAGGCGTCTCTCTTTACTCCCTCGATTTTGAAGCCGAATTTTTTATATAGATTTATTGCCGGTTTGTTGTCGGCAACAACGGTCAAGCCTATTCTATGCAATCCTTCCTTTTTTGCCAACTCTATTAACTTGGACAGCATTGCCGTGCCTAATCCCACACTGTGGAAGTCTTGATGAAGGTAGACGATCAAGTCGCCTGTGGCTTTCAATCGTGGATGAGGAAACTTGAAGATTTGGGCATGTCCCACGATTTTGTCGTTGTAAAAGGCTACTATGGAAATCAGGTTCTGCAAATTGCTTAACCATCCTTTTTCGAGTCTTTCTCTATTGTAAGGCGGCATTCCCCAGTGAACAGCTTCAGCCGAGAGGCTCTCATACATTTTAATGAATTTCTGTTTATCTTCAATTTGAAATTCTCTTATTAGAAGAGTTCTTCCATCCTTCAATTTAATGTGGGCAATATCCAAAAGACGCCTCCTTCTCACTTCATGAAGAGGATAACATGCGGGGATTCCGTCAAAGCCTGTTTAAACTGTTCGCTAATCCTATTTTGCTCTTATTATTTTCACTTTGCCAAGTATTCGCCAATATTCAATTTCAACGCCGGGAACCAGTTTCGCTTTCAAATCCTCGTCTTCAGGAAAAGGGGCATCGAAATATTCGTATGTTTCCAAGTCCATTATTTGAATGCCTGAAGGGTTAACTGCAAAAACTTGACCCATTCTCTTATCAATTATCGGAACTTCAGCGTTTAAGTCCACAGGTTTCACAAAACTTCTTTTTACACCGTCAAAAATACCTATGGCTACTATTCTTGCTTTGGCTGAGCCGTGTTTTCCCGGTTTTGACTTCGTTATATCGACTATATGGCATGGTTCATTATCAATAATCATGTAGCCGCCCACACGTAAACTTCCAACGTCAACTGGTTTACTCATACGCTCACCAACTTACAGCAGCCTTCATTCACCGCAATTCTAAACAACACCCATATATAAGTTAAGGTTTGAAAAAAAGCTAGTTTTTGCTTTCCAATTATTTTTATGCTAAGAGCTTGTTTTTCTTCCGAGCAAAAGAATTACTTTACTATAAACTCGACCGTTCCTTCTGATTATTTCGCCCACTTCCTTCCAAAAATTGTCAAAATCTACTTTCACTCCAAATGGCTCTGCCCATTTGGCACTCAATCTCAGTTCCCTTTCTACGTCTTTAGGAAGCAAGCCTTCCTTTGGATCGTAGGACAAAGCCTTAACTTCAGAGATTTCATTCCTTTTCATCCGTTCAATGACTTCTTTTGCAGATGGCAAAAGGATGCCCCAATGACGTTTAATGGCATCGAAGAGTCTTCCCTGATCTGCTTTTGGTCTGCAACTTGGAAATGAATCGTCAGCTATGGCAACAATACCGTCTTTCTTCACAACTCGGCATGCTTCATCTACTGTGGCCAGAACACCTTCACTGCCTCTAGTGTTTTTTATGTTTTGCAGAGCCAGAAAACTGACAACTGCGTTAAAGGTTTCTTTCGTAAAGGGAAGTTTTGTCGAATCAGAAGAGACCAAAGCTATTCTTTCTTGCATCCCAAGTTGTTTGGCAATCCAGCGAGTAACTCCAATTGTGCAGTTTTCATGAAGAAGGTCGATGCCTGTCACTTTTCCATATTTTAAGACGGAAGCTAATTCCATAGATAGATAACCCTGACCATACCCGATCTCTAAAACCAACCAATTAGGGTTCAAGTTAACTTGCTCGACTACCCATTTTCTAGCTTCACCAAACCTTAGGTAAGCAAGTTCGAAGGCTTTGTCTTCTTCCCCTATTCTGTCGGCAATCGCTTTGTGGATTTTTTCCCAGACGTTCATGCTCATAGGCACCATATCTAAAATGCGTCGAAACAAGTTAAAAAAACTTGATAGAGATAAAGCTGGAAATAAAACAATTATGATATGCGTTTCTAAAAACTTTAACCTTTAACCATATATAATTGAGAAAGAAGTATGTTAACTATCAAAGGGTGAAACAGTTGTTCAAAAGCGTTGGAATGATCGCCCGTTTTGACAAAAAGAAAGCCATAAAACTTGCAGAAAATTTGGCTAAGTATTTGAGAGCTAAGGAATTAGAAGTATATGTGGAAGACACTTTAGCGAAGAAGATGAACACAAAAGAAAAAAGTACTTCGTTAGAGAAAATGAAAACGGATTTCATAATCACAATTGGCGGAGACGGAACAATCTTAAGAACATGCGTCTCTATTCCGAAACCGGAACCGCCAATACTTGCAATAAACATGGGTGTTCGAGGTTTCCTAACCGAAGTGGAGCCGAAACAGGCTTTTACAGCATTAGACAAATGCTTGAAAGGACAAATCACAATTGAAAAGTGCATGAAGCTTTCCATAACTGCAGACAACATAAAGTTTCCAGACGCCTTAAATGAAGTACTAATCTCAGCAGGTGAGCCAGCAAAGTTGCTTTACGCTCGTATCTTAAAGGATAGGGAACCAATTTTAAACTGTCAGGCAGACGGTTTAATGGTAGCTACACAAACTGGCTCTACTGGTTATTCGCTCTCGGCTGGAGGACCTGTTTTAGACCCGGGCGTAAATGCTTTTGTTTTGACACCAATATGTGCTCTGAGCGTTTTCCGTTCAATTGTTTTCCCAGCGAGTTCAAGCCTCACAGTTGATGTTATTAGACCGAGAAAAGTGCTTATAGTAGTTGATGGGCATCACCGTCAAATCATAAGTTCTAAAATTCCAAGCCTAACGATAACACGTTCCAAACATGAAACATCTTTCATAAGGTTTAAGGAAAACTTTTACAATCGTTTAAGAAGCAGACTTCTTTTTAAGGGAATGTAATGAAAAATCTAACTGTTAAGACTGGTAAAAGAGTAATGGTTTTGGATACATCCGCCTTTTTAGCCGGCTTTGACCCATTTTCAATAAGCGAAGAACAATACACTATTCCCATGGTCAAAGATGAAATAATGGGAGGCTCCATGCCTTGGGTTAGGTTTAAAACAGCAGTGGAGAGCGGAAAGTTGAAAGTAAAAACGCCAGATAAAACCTTTTTGGATGAGGTTAAAAAGTCAGCAAACATCATCGGAGACACGTTTTTTCTGTCCAAAACAGACTTCCAAATTTTAGCATTAGCACTAGAACTTAAGACGCATGGTTATTCCCCATTAATTGCTACTGATGACTACTCTATACAAAATGTTGCAGACCAATTGAGCATAGAATTTGCTTCACTGTCTACTTTTGGCATCCGTTTCCGCCTACAATGGATAAGATATTGCCCAGCATGCCATAGAAGATATCCAGCGGATTACAAGTCTAGAAAATGTGAAGTATGCGGTACGGAATTAAAAAGAAAACCCATTAAGAAAAAAGCTGCTTAATCATTAGCACCTTTCCAAAAATATAAAACAAAGATTAGGCTTTATTGATTAAATTTAGTGAGGGAAAACTCATGAGCTTGGTTGAGAGAAAAGTGACCTATTTTAAAGAAGCAGGCGGGCAGAATACTGATGCTCTATTGCGATCTGTTAAAAAGTATGTAGAAAAAGAAGACATAAAAGACATAGTGGTTGCTTCAACGACTGGAGAAACAGGAGCAAAGGCATCTAAAACCTTCAAAGGATATAACGTCATTATAGTTACACATTGCTTCGGTTTCCAAGAACCCGGGAAAACCGAGTTACTGGAAGGGTATAGAAAAGAAATTCTGGCGAATGGAGCGAAGATTTTTACTGGTGTTCATGCTTTAAGCAGCGCAGAACGAGCAATTCGCAAAGATTTTGGGACAATCCAGCCTTTGGAACTCATTGCCAATGTGCTCAGACTTATGGGAGAGGGAACAAAAGTATGTGTAGAAATTACCTTGATGGCAGCCGATGCCGGTTTGATTCCAGTTGACAAAGATGTTGTTGCTATCGCTGGGACAGGTAAAGGCGCAGATACAGCGCTTCGAATACGACCCGCAAACGCCGCAAGATTCTTCGATTTAAAGATAAGGAAAATTATAGCAAAGCCGCATGACTTCTAAATGAAAAAATGGTTAGACTTCATTGCTGTCCCTTTTACTAAAGTATATTATGTCACGATGTTCCACATAACCGCATTCCTTAAAGAGTTCTTTTGATACAGTATTGTAATCCTCAATTAAGGCGCAGAAAATTCTGATACCGTGCTTTCTTAATATCTTTTCAGATTCAGCAATCAAAGCCCTGGCAATGCCACGGTTCCTGTAATCTGGATCAACTGCTAGGCGGTTAATCCAGCCCTTTCGCATGTCGCAGCTTATGATGACCATGCCGACAAGACGGTTATCTTTAAAGGCTCCTAGGAAAAATTCTGGGTTCGCTTTCATTTGTGCTGCTATTGCTTCTTTTCTGTCTCTTCCTTTTGGTTTGTAGGGTAACCTTGCCCTTGACCAAAGTTTTATGATCTCTTCGTAGTCGTTTATTGTTAGTTTTCGGATTTCCATTTAAACACGCTAATGGGTTAAGCTTCCTTCTCAACTTCTTTTACAACGTCCTCAATTATCTCTAGTGCTACGTCTACGAGTTCTCTCGTGATATTAAGTGGAGGCGCAATTCTTATGGTTGAGACTCCACAAGTGATGACGGCGACTCCACGTTTCCATGAGCGTATCATAATTTCTGAAGCTTTTTTAGATGCTGGCTTATCATTTTCTTTGTTTTCTGCGATTTCCATGCCTATCATCAAGCCCTTACCCCTAACATCGCCGACAATTTCGCTCTGTTCTTTCAGTTCTCCAAATCTCTTTAGGATGTAAGTACCCTGCTTGGTTGCGTTTTCTAGCAACTTTTCGTCTCTAATAACGTCAATAACTGCGGTCGCTGCAACACATGAAAGCGGATTACCGCCAAAGGTGTTCGCATGAGAACCACCAACCCAGTCCATTATCTTTGCCTTAGCGATGGTTGCGCCTAATGGAAGCCCAGAGGCTAGTGCTTTTGCGCTACATATGATGTCTGGCTCAACATCCCAGTGTTCAATTGCAAACCATTTTCCAGTCCTACCCATACCCGCTTGAACCTCATCATCCACAAACAATATGCCATACTTGTCAGCAAGCTTCTTTAACCGCTGAAAGTACTCTGGCGGAGGAATAACATATCCGCCCTCGCCTTGAATTGGTTCAAAGAGGATTGCAGCAACATCCTCTGGAGGCACATATTTCTGTAAAACAAACTCGTCAATGAAGTCTACACACCAATAATGACATTCAGGATAAATCAACTTGAAGGGACAACGGTAACAATATGGATACGGCACGTGAGTGACACCCGGCATCAACGGGGAGAAATACCGCCTTTGAGTAGGCTTACTCGCTGTAAAAGACAAAGCGCCTATAGTGCGCCCATGAAAAGCACTTATGAAACCGATAAAAAGTTGTTTGCGAGTGTGCCACTTCGCAAGCTTAATCGCCGCTTCAACTGCTTCGGCTCCACTGTTGCCAAAGAAAATTTTCTTCCCACCGCTCCCGGGTGCGATTTCTGAGAGTTTTTCAGCGAGGTCAACGACTTGATTATAGTAAAAGTCCGTGTTGGAATAATGTAGAAACTGGTCGCATTGATTCTTTATTGCTGAAATTACTCTGGGATGGTTATGACCGACATTTAGGCACACCAAGCCAGAATTGAAATCTATGTATTCGTTTCCATCAACATCCCTTACTATGCAGCCCTTGCCATACTCAACCACAAGCGGATAAAATCGCACATAGGAGGGTGAAATTAGGCTTTCGTCTTTCTTAACTAATTCTCTGGCTTTGGGTCCCGGTGGAGTGACAACTATTTTCGGATAGGCACTCATCTTCACATCACCGACAGAGATTAGGAGTGGAGAAGACTGTTTTATATAATTACCTATGCCTTTTCCATAAAAAACATGGAAAAATCAGCCAACCACCTAGAGTCCTTAATATGCTGATCAACATCGACGGCAACGCAAGGCAGACTGTATCATGAAACTTAAGCGTCTTATATTTTTCCATATGGTGAAGAATCAGACGTACTATTTGACGCTCGTTTGCGGTATTGTTCCCAGTCTTCTTCTACCCATTTCTGGATTCTTTCGGTATCCTCGTCAGTTAAGTTGCGGAATCTTCCCTGGGAAGCGAAATATTCCTTAACTGGTTTACGTTTGGTCTTATCAATCAACCGGTCGCTAGGGGGATTGAGCTTAAACTTTCCATACTCAATTTCAAAAAGAGCCCACAAACCAGTTAGCACGGCAAGCCTTCCCAATTCAACGGTTTTGCTTGTATCATAGCGCCATCCTGTTGGGCATGGTGCTAAAATGTGAATGTATTTTGTACCTTTAATCTCCTTAGCCTTTCTAAGCTTGTTCACCAAATCTATGGGGTAGGATGGACAGGCTGTTGCAACATAGGGTATTCGATGGGCAGCCATAATTAAAGGCATATCTTTTTTCCGCTCCCTCTTTCCAGAAGGCGTCGTCGTGGTCCACGCACCGTAAGGTGTTGCCCCACTCCGTTGCATTCCCGTATTGCCATAAGCTTCGTTATCGTAGCAAATATAAATGAAGTCTGTTTCCCTTTCAGCAGCACCAGACAACGCTTGGATCCCAATGTCAACGGTTCCACCGTCTCCGGCCCATCCGACAACCGTTATGCCTTCAAGATTTCTTTGACGCAGAGCGGCGACAATTCCTGACGCTGCAGCAGCAGTTGATTCGAACAATATGTTTTGGAGCGGAACTACAAAAGAAGTGTAGGGATAAGGTCCTTGAATCACCGTTGTGCAACAAGCAGGAACTACTAAGACAATTTTGTTTCCCAATGCTTTGAAAAGCAGGCGAAGTGAAATGGCTGTGCCACAGCCAGCACACGCGGCATGACCCTTAAGTAAATATTCTTCTTTTGGAAGTTCTTTTATTGTTACCACTAGTTTCACTCCCTCAAATCAACCCATTCAGTTTCTCTTTCCAGCTTGCCACCACGCATCCATTTTAGCGATTTTTTAGCAATTTTTTCAATTGTCTCATAGGTTACATCTCTTCCCCCTAAGCCAGCAATAAACCCCGCAACTAAGGGCGGGTCTTTTTGATTCAAAAGGGATGCCTTGATTTCTGTGGCAAGAAAACCCTCCATTCCAAATGATATGTGACGGTCTATGGTTGCAAACATCTGCGCTTGCTCTGCAAGTTTTCCTATTTCT
>Ga0209314_10001312_pt1 | contig 11043 bp, 8 predicted proteins | sample I19B2metaG_FD_184146 | JGI IMG/M metagenome (GOLD analysis project Ga0209314, IMG submission 184146) | Lake sediment bacterial and archeal communities from Gulf of Boni, Indonesia to study Microbial Dark Matter (Phase II) - ​I19B2 metaG... | ecosystem: Environmental > Aquatic > Freshwater > Lake...
GGACGGACCAAACAAAGGTCTTGAGGAGGGATATGTGTTGCTCACCGCAACAAATAATGAGATTAGCTGGAAGTATATTGATTTTGGCTGGGAAGTAAAGAAATAGGTATGGGAAATAAAATTAAAGCAGGACTTTTCGGAATTGGACTTGATACTTACTGGAGTCAATTCGATGGCCTTCTCAAAAAGCTAATATCCTGCCAGGAAAGAATAAAAAAGAGGCTTGAACAATCGGGTGTTGATGTTATTGATGCAGGAATGGTTGATACTGTCGATAAAGCTGTTTCATCAGCAGAATTTTTCAGTAAAAACTCTGTTGATATCGTCTTCCTGAATATTTCAACTTATGCCCTTTCACATACAGTTCTGCCATTGATCCGGAGGATTGCCTGCCCTGTTGTTGTTCTTAACCTTCAGCCTGAAAAGGCTATCGATTATGAGAAGTTCAATTCATTGGGTGACCGTGGAAAGATGACCGGTGAGTGGTTGTCATATTGTCAGAGCTGCGTTACTCCCGAGCTGGCAAGTGTTTTCAAAAGAGCCGGAATAAAATACCATTTAATTACGGGTTTTCTGGAGGAGGATTATGTCTGGAAGGAAATAAAGGATTGGGCAGATGCCTGTACAGTAAAAAATTCCATTATGAATTGCAGAGTAGGAATAATGGGGCATTATTATAACGGCATGCTTGATGTTTACAGCGACGTGACAAAACTTGCAGCATCATTTGGTTCCCATTTTGAGCTGATCGAATTTGGAGTACTGAAGAATTTAAGGGATAAGGTAACTTCTGACGATATTCAATCAAAACTCAGGCAGTTCAATAACTGGTTTGATGTTTCCGGTGAATGTTCCAAAGAGGATATGGAAGAGGCCGCCAGCACCTCTGTAGCACTAGACCACCTTGCAGAAAAATACCGGCTTGGTGCTCTTGCATATTATTATGAAGGAGAGGGAGATGCCGGCTATGAGAAAATTGTTACTACACTTATACCTGGTATGACCCTTCTTACAGGTTCTGATATTCCGGTTGCCGGAGAGTGTGAGGTAAAAAATGTTCTTGCTATGAAGATCATGGACTCAATGGGATCGGGCGGCTCATTTTCAGAATTTTACGGACTTGATTTTAATGATGATATAGTTCTCATGGGTCATGATGGCCCTGCCCATTTCAGAATTGCTGAGGGAAAAGTAGGACTTGTACCTCTACCTGTATTCCATGGAAAACCCGGTAAAGGTTTGTCTATTCAGATGAAAGTTGCCAACGGCCCTGTTACACTGCTTTCAGTTTGCGAAAGCGGAGATGGTAAGGTTACCCTCCTGGCCGCAGAGGGAGAGTCTGTTGAGGGGCCTACACTTCAGATCGGAAATACAAACAGCCGTTATAAGTTCAGTATATCAGCCCGTGATTTTATTGATAACTGGTCGAAAGCAGGACCTTCGCATCACTGTGCAATAGGGATAGGAAAAAGGGCCACGGCGATTGAAAAACTTGCACTATTGTTAGGAATCGAATTCAGGAGGATCTGCTGAAATGAAGCTCAAATCCGTTTTGAATTTCCGGGATGTGGGTGGTATGCCATCCAGTGGTAATGGTAATATCAGGAAAGGACAGATTTTCAGGTCTGCAACTATTGACAATATTAAAAATGAAGATATTTCAATGCTCAGGGATTTTGGGATCAGAACCATAATTGACCTGAGGGCACCGAAGGAAGCAAAAAAGTCCAGAAAAACAGTTAATGATATAGTTGCTCTTTCTCTTCCGCTTGATTTTCAGCAGACAACCAGGGAGAGACTGAAACCATTTCTTTATAAAAAGGGATCGGAAGAAATTCTTGCAGATATCTCCAATAAGCTTTATCTCGACATACTTGATGCTGCAAGTCCTGTATTAAAACAGATAATGGAGTTACTTGTTTCTGATAACGGAGCACCTGTTCTTATTCATTGCCAGGCTGGAAAAGACAGAACAGGCATAATCATTGCACTGGTATTACTTGCCCTGGGGGTTGACCGGCAGTTAATAAGTGAAGATTTTATGAAGTCCAACGATGAGTTGCTTCCTTATTTTAAGAAACTTCTTCTTATCAGGAAAATTATCACCTTTGGATATTTCCCGGCAAAAAGGATGCTCTATGTAATCACTGTGAAAGAGCGTAATATAAATTCAGTTATTGACAGGGTGGATAGTCATTACGGAGGCATAGAAGGATACCTTGCATTATCAGGATTTGAAGTCTCAAAACTGGTGGATCTGAGGAAGAAGTTTTGTACAATTTAATCTTTATCTTTTCACCAATGAAAGCAAAGGGAAGAAAGTTCAGTTTTGGTGACAGACTCCAATCATTCAGGTATGCCTTCAGAGGGATAACTGAACTTATAAGGGGGGAGCATAATTTCAGAATTCACCTTGCAGTTTTAGTAATTGTCATTGCCGCAGGTTTTTTTTTCAGTATATCATCAACCTCATGGTTAACAATTATTCTTGTCTCGGCTCTGGTCCTCGTGAGTGAAAGCTTTAACACATCAGTTGAAAAACTGGCAGATATTATAAATCCTGAACCGGATGAAAGAATCCGCAAGGCAAAGGATATTGCGGCAGCAGCAGTTCTTATTTCAGTAATAGCAGCTGTTATTGCCGGTCTGCTGATTTTTGTTCCTCATCTTAAAAAGCTCTTCGACTGAAACAGCATATAACATTTTAGAGGATTTATTAAATTTGATTAGATAAACCATTATTGCCATGGGAACAAAGCTTTTAATACTGGCCATATTTGGAATTGCAATGGCACACTTCGAAGGTGTTGTTGTTGTTTACCTCAGAAAAGCTTTAGGAATGCTTGATACAGACGGGAATAAAGAATCGGTTGAAAAGATCCCTAAAAGATTCCTGCAGATAGAAATTTCACGGGAAGCTGCAACAATAGTAATGCTTGTTGCCATTGCCCTGGTGACAGGATCAGGATGGCTGGAGTGGATAATCTACTTCCTCTGGACCTTTGCTTTCTGGGACCTTTTTTATTATCTCTCGCTGTATATTCTTATCAAATGGCCACCAAAGCTTACTACAATTGATGTTCTCTTCCTTATCCCTGTACCCTGGATAGCACCGGTATGGTTTCCGGTAGGAGTATCTTCTGTTACAATCTTAACAATATTTATCTTATATATTTCCCGCATAATTTCATGAACAGTTAAACACCGGTACCAATGAATTTGATCTACACCCTAAGGATTTAATAACTACCCCCAAACCCCCCAAGGGGGGCTTTTCAAAACAATATCTTTTTAAGTCCCCCCTGGGGGATTTAGGGGTGGAATTCCGGGAATAAGCTGCTAATACACCGGATAAATTTTTAAAACAAGTATGATTAGTGGCAGGAATATATCGGGAGAGATTAATCCTTCACTTCCGGAAAAAATTATTTAAAACCTATTACTTTTAATCCTTTAAAATACATTGTAAAGTGTTATGCCACTTTTCCATTTCAGAAAGATTCCGGGTTATTTTCAGATCCCTAAAGTACCGGAATTACAGGCTGTTCTTTTATGGTCAGAGTATTTCCCTGATAGGTACATGGATGCAAAGGATTGCCGTTCCCTGGCTGGTATATAAAATGACAGGATCTGCAATGCTTCTTGGAATATCAGGATTTGCAGGACAGGTACCTTCTCTTTTCCTGTCACCCTTTGCAGGGGTGCTTACCGACAGGATGAACCGGTATAATGTTCTTATGTGGACACAGATCCTTTCAATGCTTCACGCTTTTATTCTGGCCTGGCTCGTACTTTCGGGGAATATAGTTATCTGGCAGGTTATACTTCTTAGTTTTATTATTGGGTGTATTAATAGTTTTGAAGTTCCTGCACGTCATTCATTTGTTATCGAAATGGTGGAAAAAAAGGATGATCTGGGCAATGCTATTGCACTTAATTCACTTATGTTTAACGGAGCCAGGCTTATAGGCCCTTCTATTGCAGGAATATTGCTGGCATCCGCGGGAGAGGGAATTTGTTTCCTTATAAACGGTTTCAGTTTTGTGTGTGTTATTTTTTCGCTTATGCTTATGCGGCTTGAAAGGAAGGAACCTGTAATAAATAATACCGATCTGAAGAAAGATATTACAGATGGTTTTTCTTATGTTTTCGGATTTCTTCCGATCAGACATATTATCCTGCTTCTTGCTCTGGTTAATATAATGGTAATGTTCTATTCAACCCTTATGCCTGTTTTTGCTAAGGAGATCCTGGGAGGGGACTCACATACTTATGGTTTCCTGATGGGTGCAGCAGGATTTGGAGCACTTATAGGTGCTATATTCCTTGCCTCAAGGGAGACTGTTCTTAAGCTTGGGCGTCTTATTCCGGCAGCCGTGATCCTTTTTGGAACAGGTCTGGTTGTACTTTCATTTTCAAGGATATTTTCTCTTTCACTTGTAATAATGATTTTTGTAGGTATGGGGCTAATGTTGCAGGCAGCATCGAGCAATACTATTTTGCAGACCATAACAGATGATGATAAGCGTGGCCGGGTTATGAGTTTTTATACTATGGCAATTATGGGGATGGCTCCATTTGGCAGCCTTTTGGCAGGATGGCTTGCAAAAAGTATCGGAACCCCATCAACAATATTTACCGGAGGGATAATTTCAGTTGCAGGGGCTTTACTCTTTTTGAGGAAGCTTCCTGAGCTTAGGCAGATAGTTCGTCCTATCTATGTTAAAATGGGAATTATTCCAGAGGTTGCAGAAGGAATTCAGAATGCTTCGGAATCTGAAATGCCTTAATCTGCTGATATTTTGTGTTTATAACAGTGCAACCTCTTGTTTCACATTTTTGTCTTATTGATTAAACACATTTCCCGAAGAAAAAGTTTCAAATCACCATAATTATTCAGACATTATGAAAAGATACCTTTGTTTATCATTGCTGGCAGTTCTTATTATGACTTCCTGTGAAAAAACAGATGAGAATGCGAAAAATGATAATAATGCAACTGGATTGATAATCGATCATAATTGTATAAAGCTCTCATCCATCCCTGGCGAATATTTAACTCAGGCAAAGCAGGCTCTTCATATTGCTTACAGTCACACGTCCCACGGAAGTCAGATTACTTCAGGTATGACCGGATTAGTTAGTTTCAGGGGATCATTATATTCATGGAATAACGGAGGTGCCGGTGGCGCTCTTGATCTGCATGATTATGCTATTACCGGAGACCTGGGAAATCCCGACAGGACATCATGGGCATCACGCACCCGATCCTATCTCGATGCCAATACCGACGTAAATGTTGTAATGTGGTCGTGGTGCGGACAGGTATCAAATAGTACCGAAGCTGATATCAATACCTACCTGAACCTGATGGATCAGCTTGAAAAGGATTTTAATAAGGTTAGATTCGTGTATATGACTGGTCATCTGGACGGAAGCGGTCTTACCGGAAACCTCCACCTGAGGAATGAACAGATACGGAGTTTCTGTAAATCAAATAATAAAATATTGTTTGATTTTGCGGATATTGAATCTTACAATCCTGATGGTGTGTATTTCGGAAATAAAAGACCTAACGATGCATGTGATTACGACTCGGACAACAATGGCAGCCTTGATTCCAACTGGGCAACCGAATGGCAGAATTCCCACCGGCAGGGAGTGGACTGGTATCAGTGTTCTTCCGCTCACAGCCAGCCGTTGAATGCAAACATGAAGGCATATGCTGCATGGTGGTTATGGGCCAGAATTGCAGGCTGGGATGGGAAATAAGATATTATCCCGGTAATTAATGTGAAATAAGCATTAAACATTTCACACTTATTAACTATTTTATCTGTATCAATTGAGTCTTAAAAAACTATTTTTGGAAGTCTTTATTTCTTATATATCTGATGGGACTCAATGCAATCAAGATAAAAATATTTTTAGTATCAGCAATATGTTTGACCTTCGTTAAAAGTACTGGATTATTTGCGGCAGTAGATATAATCTTATTACAGGATACACTCAGGGCATCACATGATCCTAAACAACCTGTTTATACTACAAAAAGGCTTACAACCAATAAACCTGTCATTGATGGTAAACTTGATGACGATTGCTGGAAGACAGGAACCTGGGCAGGTGATTTTCACCAGTATATTCCAAATGAAGGTGCCACTCCCACATGGCCCACTTTTTTTAATATACAGTACGACGATAAATATATCTATGCAGCAATAAGAGCCTTTGACGGAGAGCCTGAAAAGATGCAACGCTATTCCGGTTTGCGCGATCAGTTCAGTGGTGATATGGTTGGTGTAAATTTTGACAGTTACCACTCTTTTAAAACCGGGTTTGAATTTACAATTTCCTCATGGGGTCAAAAGGTTGATCTTATACTTTTTAACCCGGAAAACTGGGATCTTAACTGGAATGCTGTTTGGCGGGGGAAAACAGGTATTGAAGATTCTGCCTGGGTGGCTGAGTTTGAGATTCCTCTAAGCCAGCTCAGGTTTAGTAAAGAGGACGAACAGGTATGGGGTCTTCATGTCTGGAGATGGATAAGCAGACTCCAGGAGGAGAGTGACTGGGAATATCTGACTAAAACGGGGCCTGGTGTCATTTATAATTTCGGGGAGTTGAGAGGTATAAAAGGACTCAAGAAATCGCAGCGGCTTGAAATTATGCCATATGCTCTCGGATCACTCGAAACTATGAAGAAAGAACCCGGGAATCCGTTTACAGAATCAGGAAGGAACTGGTCAGGAAATGCAGGACTTGACGCAAAAATAGGGATCTCAAGTAATTTCACAGTAGATATGACTGTAAACCCTGATTTCGGACAGGTCGAATCAGATCCCTCTGTAATGAACCTTACAGCATTTGAAACTTTTTATGAAGAAAAAAGACCATTCTTCCTGGAAGGACTGACAATATTTGATTATAAATTTGATAATCAAAGCCTCTTTTATTCAAGACGCATAGGTCATGCACCTTCATATACATATAATCCTGCTGACGGATCATATGTCGATTCACCCGACATGACAAAAATACTGAGTGCGGTAAAGCTTAGCGGAACAACATCTAATGAGCTCTCTGTCGGACTAATTCAGAGCATTACCGCTAATGAATTTGCTACAGTTTATGACAGCGATGGCAACAAGAGTCATACAAAAGTTGAACCCCTTACCAATTTTACTGTAGCAAGGATACAGAAAGGTTACAATGGAGCCAATACAACTATAGGCGGAATGGTAACTTCTGTTAACAGGAAAATTGATGAAGCTCAGCTTGATTTCCTTGTGAACAATGCATTCACAGGAGGCCTTGATCTGATGCATCAGTGGAATGGAAAGGAGTATTTCCTTGATGCCCGTCTAATCGGTAGCTACCTCAATGGTTCCATTGAATCAATAACCAGGCTGCAGGAATCTTCAGCCAGATATTACCAGCGTCCCGGAGCCGATTACCTGAGATATGATACTTCAATGACCACTCTTGGTGGTTATGGAGGAAAAATCAGGATAGGGAAAGGGTCTAAAGGATTCTGGAGGTACTCAACCGGAGTGACGTGGCTATCACCCGGAATTGAACTTAATGACCTTGGATATATGAATACGGCTGATGAGATTAAAAATGAAAATGAAGTCGGATATTTTGTGACAAACCCTGTCTCCATATTCAGGAATTACAAGATAAATTTTGAACAATTCAATACCTGGAACTTTGAAGGGAAATACCTCGGCCTGGGAAGTCATCTCTCATTTATTTCTGAACTTAAGAATCAGTGGGGAGTTAACCTGAACCTTATTTATCACTCTGAAGCAATAGATACCAAGGTTCTCAGGGGAGGCAATGATATGATGATGCCGTATTCACTTTTTACTTTTGGATCCGTACGAACAGATTATTCAAAGAAAATTTCTGCAGGTATTGAATACAGCTATGAGTACGGAGGGAATAATTCAATATCCAGATACCAGATTAATCCAGGTATAACCCTGAGGCCTTTTGGTGCTGTGAAAATAATTATTTCAGCAGACTATGAAAATAATATGAATGACCTTCAATATATTACAACACTTGATTATCAGGGTGGTAAACGATATATACTTGGCACAATAGATCAGAATACTTATGGACTTACATTCAGGATGGATCTGAATATTACACCTGAATTCTCTATACAGTATTATGGTAGTCCCTTTATTTCAAAGGGAACTTATTCGGATTATAAATACGTTACAGATCCGGAGGCAGATTCATATAACTTTAGGTTTGAACTATATGATTATGAAATTATGGAGGATGGCAGTATAAGATTTGATGAGAATAGGGATCTGGTAACAGACTATTCCATTGGAAATCCCAATTTTAATTTTCATCAGCTCCGGTCAAATTTTGTGGCAAAATGGGAGTACCGTCTGGGATCATTTATTTACTTTGTGTGGTCAAGAGAAAAAACAGGACAGAGTAATTTATCTGAAGTGTCATTGAATGAATCATATAAGCAGCTTAAAGATGTTTTTCCTAATAATATTTTTCTGATTAAACTTAATTACTGGTTCTCATTGTGAATAATACAAAGTCTATAAGAGGTCTTCTGCTGTTTCTGGCCTTGTCTGTTTCCATTACCGGGAGGTCCGGTGATCCGGTCAGCATCGGGGAGGCTGTTGTCATCAGCAAAATTGAAAAGCCTGTAAGCTTTGACGGAATACCTGACGAGAAAGCCTGGGAAAGTGTGATCCCTCTTAAGATGGTAATGCATTCGCCTGTTTTTGGAAAGGATCCAACGGAGATCACAGATGCCAGGATCTGTTATGACGACAAATACCTTTATATAGGTGCCCATCTTCGATACAAAGATGCTGAAATGATTAGTTCAGCCAGTCTTAAAAGGGATTATATGGGAATAGGAGGCGACTGGTTTGGGATTATACTCGATACATATAATGACAAGGAAAATGCACTGGTTTTTCTGACTACTCCCGACGGTCTCAGGTTTGATGCCGCTATTCAGAAAGATGCTGTTGTTGCCATGCCTGACCAGTTGCCCATGAATATCAGCTGGAATACTTTCTGGGATGTACTTACAAAGAAGAGCGATGAGGGCTGGACCGCTGAAATCCGTATTCCGTTTTCAAGCCTCAGGTTTCAGGATGTAAATGGCGAGGTGAAGATGGGTCTGATTACCTTTCGCTGGATGCCGGCTCATAATGAAACGGATCTTTTTCCTGCAATTCCGCCTAACTGGGGACAGGTCTCATTTATGAAACCATCTCAGGCTCAGGAAGTGGTTTTGAATGGGGTTAAACCTTCAAAACCGGTCTATATTGCGCCTTATGCATTAACTGGTTGGCAAAGTACTAACGATATTAACAGTACAGGAACCTCATATGATAGGAGTGATAAGCTTAAGTTTGAACCCGGGGTTGACATCAAATATGGACTGGCAAACAATTTGATCATGGACCTGACTGTTAATACAGATTTTGCACAGGTAGAGGCAGATGACCAGCAGGTAAACCTGACCAGGTTCAGCCTTTTCATGCCTGAAAAGAGAATGTTCTTCCTGGAGCAGGCAAGTATTTTTGATTTTTCATTCGGCGGGAACAGTAACCTTTTCTACAGCCGAAGAATTGGACTGAGCGATGACGGCGATCCTATCAGAATATATGGAGGAGCCAGGATGACAGGAAGAATAGGAAAGTGGGAGTTGGGATTCCTTGATATGCAGACAGGCCCGTTGAAACTTACGAATTCCTCAGGTGTTGAAGAGGAAATCCTTCCTTCCGAGAATTTTGGAGTACTCAGGTTCAGAAGGCAGATTTTAAATGAAAACAGTTATGTTGGCTCCATGTTCACCAGCAGGATCGGGACAAATGGAAATTACAACCTGGCTTATGGACTTGACGGGATAATTAAGATATTCGGCGATGATTACATCGACCTTAAATGGTCCCAGTCATTTGAGACAGGAGTCAATAACACTTCAACCGATGAGCATACAAGAATAGCTGCAAGGTGGGAGAGAAGGTCCAGGAAAGGATTGGGGTATTATTTAGGTTATTCCAGGTCAGGAATCCATTATAATCCCGGAATTGGCTTTGAAATGATGGATGATTTCGCAGCAGTCAGAGCCAACTTAAGGTATGGATGGATACCCGGTGAAGATAAAAAACTGTACAGCCATTCACCGGGTGTCAGATTTATGCAAATGAATTTTATTGATGACGGTTCATTAATGTCCTTAAATGTTGAACCTGAGTGGAATTTTACAACTAAAAGCCAGTGGGAAGGCCATTTCAGTATTGCTTACAATAAGGAGTATCTGAGAGACAGTCTTGAACTTCTGCCCGATGAGCTTTATTTAAATCCCGGAGAATATGAGTTTGTAAATTTCACCGGTATGATAATGACTCCGCGCAGTAAACCGTTCTATATGATGGTAATGAACCACACCGGACCTTTTTTTGACGGACAGAGATTCTCAATGAGGTTTGAACCAACATGGAATGTATCAAAGCATCTTGAACTGGGAGCGGTAGCAAACTTTGACTGGCTTGCCTTCAGAAAGAGGGATATCTATGCCACAAACCAGATAATTGGAACGAAAATAGTCTTTATGTTAAATACTGCTTTTTCATTCAGCAGCTATATACAGTATAATACTTCGGTCAATGAGATAATGACAAACCTCAGGTTCAGGTATAATCCAAAGGAAGGGAATGATCTGTATATTGTTTTCAATGAAGGCAGAAATACCGATCTCGACCGGGAATCTCCAAGGCTGCCAGTGTACAGTGCAAGGTCCCTGTTATTGAAGTATACCTATACCTTCAGCCTGTAGATAATAAACTGGTTGATGAAGATCCCAAAATCCTTTAACCACAGAGATCACAAAGAGTATTCATAGAGGTCACAAAGAATTATTAGTCAAGGTTTTACCTCTGTGTGCTTTGTTTGTGCCGTGAAGATAAGAATTTAACTTAAGTTCTTTAACATGCTGTAATGAAGATGATACAATCAGGCTTAGTGTTATACCTGATGAAGTAT
>Ga0209314_10001313_pt1 | contig 11036 bp, 12 predicted proteins | sample I19B2metaG_FD_184146 | JGI IMG/M metagenome (GOLD analysis project Ga0209314, IMG submission 184146) | Lake sediment bacterial and archeal communities from Gulf of Boni, Indonesia to study Microbial Dark Matter (Phase II) - ​I19B2 metaG... | ecosystem: Environmental > Aquatic > Freshwater >...
GGGCATCCCCCTCCAGCACCCCATAGCGCACTTGCGGCGACCCGTCCGGCAGCGTCGGCTCGGCAAAGCGGTTCAGGCTGAATCGGACTCGCTGGGGCATGGGCGTCTTCTCATTATCGACCGAGCGGCTGCCGCTTGCATCGCCCCGCGGTTTTCGCTACATTCGGGGTGGGCTTCCTCCAGGACTTCTAACGCTATCAAAACCATCGGCAAGGAGGGTAATATGGGGGTCCTTAGCAAGCTGCAAGCGTTTCTGGATCAGAATCAAGTCGCATATCGTCACACAAGCCACCCCACCGCCTACACGGCGCGCGAGGTGGCTGCCGCGGAGCACATTCCGGCCTCCGAGATCGCCAAGACGGTAGTCTTTCTCAGCGAGAACGGCTATGGTATGGCGGTCCTGAGCGCCGACAGCGTGGTGGACCTGGAGCAGCTCCGCCTCGCGCTGGGCCTGACGCGCTTGCGCCTGGCCACCGAAGCCGAGCTGGGGGAGTTGTTCCCGCAATGCGAACTGGGGGCCATGCCCCCCTTCGGCAACCTGTACAATCTCCCGGTCTACGTGGACAGCCGGCTGAGCACGCAGCAGGAAATCGCTTTCAATGCCGGCACCCACCGGGATGTCGTGCACGTCCGTTTCCGGGATTTCGAGCGTCTGGTTAACCCGGCGATTCTGCCCTTCGCCCGGCACGCCGCGGCGACGAAGGGGTGAAGAGGTTAGTAGTGAGTGGTTAGTGGTTGGTGGTTTTGGGCGTCGTCAACCACCCACCACCAACTACCAACCACCCTCAGTGCTGCGCCTCCATGGCGCGCCGGTGGTGGTTCGGCCGGCCTGTCTCCACGGGGGCCCCGAGCTTGGCCAAGCCGTAATCAAAGCCTCTGTCGAAAGCCCGCAGGTTAAGCTCCCGCGTGGCCGGCGGCACCGAGTCGGCGATGGCCTGCCGCAGCGCCTCCGGATCCAGCAAGGCCGTCACGGCGGCGAAGAAGCCCACCATCACCACGTTGAGCACAATCTTGCGGCCCAGTTCCTCCGCCAGCCGGGTGGCCGGCACGCTGTGCACGCGGATGCCGCTTCTGAGGTCCTGAAGCCGCACCAGGTCTTCCTCGACGATCAGCAGGCCCCCTTCCTTAAGCTCCGGGCAAAAACGCGTGTAAGCCTCCTGCGACATCACCACCAGCACGTCCGGCTGGGTCACATAGGGGTAAAGGATCGGGCTGTCCGATAGGATCACCTGCGCGCTGGAAGCGCCGCCGCGCGCCTCCGGCCCGAAGCTCTGCGTGAGCGTGGCAAAGCCCCCTTGATGGATGGTGGCGGCCTTGCCGATGACCATGGCCGACAGAATCACGCCCTGGCCGCCGAAGCCGGCGATGCGGATCTCGGTTAGCGGCATGTGAGGGCCTCCGTTTCCACGAAGCGCTCACCCAACTGCTGCTGGAGCTGGCCTCGCATCACCTCCAGGTAGTCGGGCCGCTCGCGGTCCACAAACTTCCCCACGATGATGTCGCCATCCTTGCTCAGGGGCACTTCGCTGGTGGGCGCGCCGTGACGCACCTTGCTGCGCTCTTTGTAATACTTCATGGTGTCCAGGCCGTCCCCCAGCCGGTTGCGCCGCTGGTACAGCGTCGGGCAGGGCGACAGGATCTCGATGAAGCAGAAGCCCCGCTTCTTAAGGATCTCGCTCATCGAGCGGGTAAGCTGTCGCACGTGGTAGGTGGTCCACCGCGCCACGTAGGCCGCCCCCGCCGCGTCCATCAAATTGGGAAGGTTGAAGGCCGGCTCGTAGCAGCCATATGGCGCCGTGGTGGTCAGGGCCGTCACCGGCGTGGTGGGTGCGGTCTGCCCGCCCGTCATCGCGTAGATCAAGTTGTTGATGCAGATGATCTTCAGGTCCAGGTTGCGCCGCGCCGCGTGAATGATGTGGTTGCCCCCGATGGCGAACAGGTCCCCGTCGCCCGAGTACACCACCACGTGCAGCGAGAGGTTGGCCAGCTTGAGCCCGGTGGCGAACGGCACCGCCCGCCCGTGCGTGGTGTGGAAGGAATCCAGGCTCAGGTAGCCCGCCACGCGCCCCGAGCAGCCGATCCCGCTCACGATGGCCACCCGGTCCAGGTTGACCTGGGATTCCAGCAGCGCCCGCGCGAAGCAGTTCACCATCGTGCCGATGCCGCACCCCGGGCGCCAGATGTGCCGCATCCGCTCCATGCGCAGAAACGGCTCGACCGGGTTGATCACGGGGGTTGCCGTCGCCATCGCGCTGCCCCCAGGATGGCCTGCAAGATCGCTTCCGGCCGGTGGACCCCTCCGCCCGCGTGGGCCAGCGCAGGGATCAGGTCTCCCTCCGGCAGATACGGCTTGTACTCGGCCCGAGCCAGCGAGGCGTGACGTCGCGGGCGAATCTCGAGCCGGAAAACCACAGCGTGGGCGGATCCAAGTGGAGCAAACGCGGCGGTTGCGGGACCGCCTAGCCAAACTGGAAGCGGAGCTCGATGGTGTTGATCGAGATTCCCGAGGGACGCCTATGGAGCAGATCCCTCGAGCCGCGCGATCCGCGCCCGAATCATCTCGCAGGCCTTTCCCACCGCGGCGCTGACCTCGGCGGACAGGCCATGTTCCACCTCGCGCGGAATGTGGGCCGGCTGGCACGCAAGGATCTCGACGGTCACCCCGCGCCCGTCGCGGAGCTCGGCGAGGAGGTTCGCGGTCGGCGCCTGGTGGAGAGAGAAGTCGTCGGCTTTCTCGGCTGGCACTTCGCCGATGTCGATCCAGAAGAGATCTCCCGGCGGGCGGCCTCGATCTACTGCATCGACGACAATGACTAGCGAAGGCGTGCGTTCCGAGAGCATTAGGTTGAAGAGCACCTTGCGCGCGCCGGTGCCGACGTCCATCGCCCAGGCCCCCTCCGTCACGCCCTCCGCCTCCAGCCTCGCAGCCACAGCCGGACCGAAGCCGTCGTCCCCATAGAGGATGTTGCCGCAGCCGAGGACGAGGCACCTGGCCTTGACATAGAAAGGCACGGGGGATCGGTCTTGTCCGCCCTTCATCCCGTGAATCATCCCGGTGAGGGCTTCGAGGGAACGCGCCGCTGGTCCCAGGACACTCGCTGCTTAGCTGGGGAGGGCATTGGCTAGGCGTTGCTCAGCACGTCCCGGATCCGGCCGTCTGCATCCAGGATCGTGAGCTTCACCGCGATGCGTCCATCCAGTTGGTGGGTGGCGCAGGAGAGGCAGGGATCATAGGCACGGATGGCCATCTCGACCCGGTTGAGGGTTCCCTGGTGGTACTCGCCCGCCTTGATCAGGTCCTTGGCCGCGCGCTTCACCGACATGTTAATGGCGGCATTGTTGTGGGTGGTGCCCACGATCAGGTTGCAGTCGGTGACCACGCCGTCCTTGTCGGCCGCGTAGTCGTGGATCAGGGTTCCACGGGGGGCCTCTACCGAGCCCACACCGCGAGCGGCGCGCGGTGTGCAGGCGACTCGCGTGTTGCCGTCACAGATCTCCGGGTCGTCGAGCAACTGATTCAGGTGCTCGGCGCTGTAAAGGAGCTCGATCAGGCGCGCCCAGTGATAGAGGAGTGTGAGCTGAGCCGGCCGGCCAAAGCTCTGGCGGAACTCCTCCAGCTCGGCTTGCGCCAGCGGGGTGGGCATCCGGTCACAGACATTGATCCGCGCCAGCGTGTTGGTCCGGTAGATTCCAGATGGATTGTCGAGGTCCATCGAGAAGGGCTTCGACTTGATGTAGGGGAACTTGAGGTAGGACCACGGCTCGACATGCTCCGAGATGTGGTCGGTGTAGTTCTCGGCCGGGAAGTCCACGAAACTGCTATCGGCCTGCATCAGCCGGAAATTGCCGTCGTAAACGTCGTAAGCGCCGTCCGGGGTGACGGTGCCGAGGAACCCCGTCGAGAGGTTGGCGAAGCTCTTCACTGTGTCCAGATACTGCGGGAAGACATTCTCCTTAGCGAACCTCATCGAGAAGATCGCGAAGTCGAGCAGACTCCTCCCCATGGGCTTGAGTTCGCTCCGCTCCGCCTCGGTGAGCGGCTTCTGGAATCCGCCAGGCACACTCACATCGGGGTGGATGGACTTGGCCCCGATGATCTCCAGCATGTGAGCGGCGGTGTGACGAGCCTTTACCACCCGTCTCGCGATGTCCGAGTGCTTCTGCACGATGCCGACGATATTGCGGACCGCCGGATCGGCGTCCGGGCCCATGACGAAGTCCGGGCCGCTGAGGAAATAGAAGTGGAGGATGTGCTCCTCGCAGTAGGCCGTCGAGTTGCAGAGCCTGCGCAGCTTGACGCCCGCAGGCGGCGGCTTGACCCCGTACACGGCGTCGCAGGCCTTCGAGGAGGCCAGGTGGTGTGACCACGGGCAGACGCCGCAGATGCGGGTCATGATCCGCGGCAGCTCCTCCACCGGCCGCCCGATGGCAAACCGCTCGAAGCCGCGCAGCTCGATCACGTTGACGTGTGTGTCGGCCACGTTCCCGGCGTCGTCGAGCTGGATGGTGACCTTGGCGTGACCCTCGATTCTCGAGACGGGCTGAATGGTGATCGTCTTCATGGGCTCTCCCTTTCTGGGCCTACTTCTTCGCGGGTATCGGGCGGAGCCGGTTCTGTCCACCCACAAAACGATTGAAGGTCGGCGCCCGGTCCAGGATCTGGGCCGGCGGTATGCCGATCGTCGAGAGAGCGCCCATCATATCCACCATCGGGTTCGCGTCGTGGCGGACCGGACCGAAGCACCCCCGGCAGGGCATGTAGGCCTTGATGCAGCGGGGGGTCTTGGTCTTGCCACCGCACCCCGAGCGCGTGGCTGGACCCTGGCAGAGGAAGCCCTGCTCCATGAAGCAGCGGGTCTGGGTGAGGTCCGCGCCCTTCGTGCAGATCATTTGGAGCGGCCGCTTGAGGACCATCCCCACCGCGGTCTTCTTCTCGCGCCTGGTCGGGCACTCATCGCACACGCTCCTATCCGACAGCTTGAGCGGCGCGCCGCCAAGAAGCCAGGAGAAGGCGTCCACCACGATCTCGGGGGGCGTCGGACAGCCGGGGAGCTGGACGTCAACCTTGACCAGCTCGGCGACCGCCATCACCCGATCGGTCAGCGGCGGGAGCTCGGCTCTCGGGTCCTCCGCTTTCTCAGTGGTCATCGAGCCGCGATACACTTTGTCGAAGAGATCCTTGACCGTGAAGAGGTTGCGCAGGGCCGGGACCCCGCCATAGCAGGCGCAAGCGCCCATGGCGATGAGTGTCTTCACCTTGGCGCGCATCTCCTTGGCAACCTCTTCGTTTTCCTTGGTGTGAATCGATCCGCTGATGATACCCACGTCGGCCTGCGGGATCTCCAGCTCGGTTTTCTCGCCCAACTGCCCGCGGAGCTTGTGGTCGTGCAAGACCGGCATGTGCACGAACTCCAGCTTCGGGAGGAGGTCGAGAAGCGGCTCCCCGATGTCCAGGATCGTCACCTCGCACCCCCCGCAAATGGCGAGCCACTCTTGAGCTACTTTCACGGCCATCATTACACTCTCCAACACCGGGATAGCTGCTGGCTATCCCTGAAGAATCCACACAACGAGCACAGGACCCTACCTCTGGCCTGCGGCCTTTATGATGCACTCGAGGATGGCTTCGGGATCGTGGACCGTCCCTCCGCCGTGATCCACCAGATGGACGTCGCATTTTCCTGCCGCGAGCCTCTCCACCTCGTAGTAGATCTGCCCGTAGTTCATCTCGACCACGACGAAGGCCTTCACCTGGCTGGCCAGCTCTCTGATCCGTTTCTCCGGAAAGGGCCAGATCACAGTCGGCCGATGCATTCCGACCTTGACCCCGTGTGAGCCCGCCATCTCCATCGCGGCATAGGCCACCCTCGAGGTGATCCCGTAAGTGACCACCGCGACATCCGCGCCCTCGATGCTCGTCTCCTCGTAGCAGACGATCCGCTCTGCGTTCTTGCGGATTTTGTCCACCAGCCGGCGCACGCACTTCTCCTGGCACTCCGCGTTCATCTGCGGGTAACCCCTCTCATCGTGGGTGAGGCCGGTAACGTGGAGGAAATAGCCGTCGCCGGCCTTGACCATCCCCGGGATCCATCCGTCGAACTCGGGCTCGAAGGGGAGGTACTTGTCCTTGGGCTGCTTGGTCCAGCGCCGAGGAAAGACCTCTATGTCTTCCGGCTTGGGGATCACGACCTTCTCATACATGTGCCCGACGCATTCATCCAGCATCACCATGACCGGCACGCGGTACTGCTCCGAAAGGTTGAAGGCATGCACGGTGAGATCGAAGGACTCCTGGGGAGAGTTGGGGCAGACCGCGATGACCTCGTAGTCCCCGTGAGAGCCCCAGCGGGCCTGCATGACGTCAGCCTGCCCCGGCAGGGTGGGCAGGCCCGTCGAGGGCCCGCCCCGCTGGACGTCCACAAAAACACAGGGCGTCTCCGTCATCGCGGCCAGACCGATGTGCTCCATCATCAGGGAGAAGCCGGGCCCGGAGGTGACCGTCATGGCCTTGAGCCCCGCCCACACCGCTCCTTGAATGGCGATGGAGGAGGCGATCTCGTCCTCCATCTGGATGAAGACTCCCCCCACGATGGGGATCCTTTGCCCGAACCTCTCCACAGTCTCAGTGGAAGGAGTGATGGGATAGCCGGCGACGAACCTGCAACCCGCGGCCAGCGCCCCCTCGGCACACGACCAGTCGCCGTCAAGGAAATGCTCTCCGGTCAATACTCCCTTGGGATCTGCTGTGGTTTTCATGGGACTCAACTCTCCGAACCAGTTGTCGCGGAAGCACCCCAGGGAACGTAGCGATCCTTCAGCACCTTGGCGAGCTGCGCGTTCATTCTATCAAGATAGGTGGGGGCCTCCTTGTTCACGAACGTGCCGCAGACGATCTTCCCTTTGAAGCCGATGTCTATGGTATGGGTGTCGGCGCCATTCCGAATCTCCGAGTTCTCGCGGAAGAACTTCAGCATGTCCAGCCCATCCCCCAACCTGTTTAGGCGGCCATACAACGTGGGGCAGGGAGCGATGAGCTCGATGAACGAAAACCCCTTCTTGGTGAGCGCCTCGACCATGGAGTTGGTCATGTTCCGGATGTGCAGAGCTGTCCAGCGGGCCACGTACACAGCGCCACAGGATTCGGCGAGAAATGGGAGATTGAGGGGGGGCTCGTAGCAGCCGTATGGGGTGGTTGTGGCCCGCGCTTCCTCGGGGGTGGTGGGCGCCACTTGGCCCCCGGTCATTCCGTAGATGAAGTTGTTCACGCAGATCACCGTCATGTTCACGTTCCGACGGGCGGCGTGAATGAAATGGTTCCCGCCGATGGCCATGATGTCGCCATCGCCGCTATAGACCACCACCTTGAGGCCCGGGTTGGCCAGCGCGAGGCCAGTGGCGAAAGGAATCGGCCTTCCGTGGGTGGTGTGGAAGGAGTCGAGCTTGACGTAGCCGGCCACCCTGCCGGTGCAGCCGATCCCCGAAACTATCGAGATCTTCTCCCTCTCGATGCCGCACTTCGCCAGCGCCGACGCGAAGCAGTTTACCGTCGGTCCAATGCCGCAACCGGGGCACCAGATGTGAGGCATGCGGTCCATCCGCAATAGCGCGTCGGCCACATGCGCCGTCTTTCGGGTCTTCGCCGCGGTTTCCATCGTTCATTCCTCCGCGGAACTCGTGAGGACTACGCTGTAGATCGAGAACTCCGGGCAAACCAGCTCGCAGAACCCGCAATCCAGGCACTTCTCTTCATCCGCCAGGGGCGGATGGTAGCCCTTCTTGTTGAACTCCGCGGAGAGCTTGAGCGCCCCCTGCGGGCAGAATTCCACGCAGAAGCTGCATCCCTTGCACCGTTCCCACTCGACGACGATCTTCGCCCGCACCGGCCGGGGCTTGGGTGCCCCGAAGGCTCTGCTCCTCGCTCTGAGCGTGGCGACTACTGTTTGGTCTGCCATGGCTGGTGCTACCTCAAAGTCCCGAGATACCGGCTGGTGAGCTGCCGCTTCTTGCTCTCAGCGCTGACGTAGTCCGGAAGTAGCATGGGCGCCACGGCATCCGTCATGATGCCCGCGTCCTCGAGCTCCTTGTGGTACTGCCGCACGTGGTCCAGGCTCAGTCTGCGCGGCCCAGGCCTGTTGCGCGCATACTCGACCGCGCTCTTGCCCGCGATCCGCCCGAAGCACACCACGTCCAGGAGCGAGTTCCCCATCAGCCTGTTCTCGCCGTGCACGCCGCCGCCCACCTCACCAGCGATGAAGAGCCCGGGGATCTTCGTCTCGCAGTTCGCGTTGTAGACCAACCCGCCGTTCTGGTAGTGCAGCGACGGATAGACGAGCATCGGCTCCTTGGAGATGTCGATGCCGTGCCGACGGAAGAGGATGTGCTTGCCCGGGAACTGCTTCCGGACCGAGCCGGGACCGAGCAAGGCCTCGATCATCGGGGAGTCCAGCCACACCCCGACCTTGCCCGTCGGCGTGGGAACCCCTTTGCCCACGTCCTTGGAGCACTCGCGGATGAAGGCTGCGGACTCCACGTCCCGGGGCTCCTTCTCATACACGAACTGCTCCCCTTCTACGTTCAGCACGTTCGCCCCCGCCCCGCGGAACTTCTCGGTGATCAGCAAGCCCTCCACCTGCTCCGGGAAGACCGCCCCCGTGGGGTGAAACTGGACCGTGTGCAGGAAGCAGAGCTCCAGGCCCGCCCGGTAGCCGATCACTAGCCCATCCGCGGTGGCGCCGTAGTGATTGGTGGTCATGAAATCCTGGATGTGCAGCCGACCGTAGCCTCCCGTGGCCACGATCACCGCCTTGGCCTTGACCACCAGGTACTCCTCGGTCTCCAAGTTGTAGAGGACCGCCCCAGCACAGCCTCCCTCTTCATCCAGAATGAGCTCCACCGCGGGCGAAAACTCCAGCACCTTGATCCTGTCGGGGTTGTTTCGCACCTCGTCGCGGAGGGTGCGCATGATCTCGGCGCCGGTGATGTCCCCGGCGTAGTGCATCCGCTTGCGGCATGTCCCGCCGCCATGAAGCGTCTGGAGCGTGCCGTCCGGAGATTTCGAGAACATGCATCCCAGGTCCAGGAGCCACTGGATCACATCCGGGGCCCCGGTCGCCAATGTGTAGACGAGCTGGGGCACGTTCTTGAAATGGCCGCCCCCGATGATGTCCAGGTAATGCAGGTAGGGAGAGTCCTTGTCGAGCTTGGTCGCGGCCTGAATTCCTCCCTCGGCCATCATCGTGTTTGCGTCGCCGTTGCGAAGCTTGGTGCAGAGGAGCACCTGCGCTCCGTTTTGGGCCGCCAGGATCGCCGCGGAGTTGCCCGCTCCTCCCCCCCCGATCACCAGCACGTCGGCCGTGAGAGCAACATCCTCGAGATCGATGCGATCCGGATTGACGCGGCTCTTCGCCTCCAGCAGGCTCACCAGCTCGTTGGAGACTGAATAGCCTTTGCTGGGGCCCACCCGGATGGGGCGCTTGGCGCCTTTGATGAAATCGGGATGGTATTTTTCGAGGATTTTCTCCCGCTCCTCGAGGGACATAGCAGGAAACTCCTCGCCGGCTTTCTTCCTCTGGATCCGGGCCGGCCGGGTTCTTTCCACCCTTTTGATCAGCTCTTGCAATACTGGAGGATACGGCATGTCTTTCGGTCTCCTGCGCTGCGAGAATCAATGAGGCCCATACCCGCGAGGCCAGGCCTGCTCACAGATCCTCCCTCGCTTTGGGCTTCCAGCTCTCGTCGGCCATATCCGGCTCGGTCTCGCGGGCGACGTAGCGTTTCTTCAGCTCCTTCACGTCGGCGCCCATCAGCTCCCGCAGCTTCTCCTCAAACTTGCCTGCCTGGACCGTCGATACGGCCTCCTCGAGGTGGCTGGACTTCGGGGTCAGATGTTTTCCGTAGATCCGCCGGCAGAGGATCGCTACCTGGTACTGGACCTGCTCGGCTGGACACCTCGCCGTGCACAGGCCACACATCACGCAGTCGAAAGAGAGCTCTGCCGCTTTCCTGACGTTCCCGCGCAAGGCCTGTGACATGTACTCCATGACGTCGATGTCCATGGGACAGCTTTTCGTGCAGGTGTTGCAGCCGAAGCACTTGAAGATCTCCGGATAAAGAGCTGCCACCGTCTCCCCGGTGGGTACGACCGTGTTCAGGTCATAGATGGCCTTGTTTGCCGGGAAGAAGGGGATCTGCGCGATGTACATGTCCGGCTGAACGATGGTCTGGCAGGCTAGCCCCACTTGGATGCGGTAGCTCCCCGGCTGGCGGTACACGGTGCCGCAGGCACCACAGATCCCGCCGCGGCATCCGCAGCCCCTGATCAGTTGGTAGCCGGCATGCTCCATCGCCTTCTGGATGGTCAGCTCAGCGGGGACCTCATACCTCTTGCCCATGACATAGATGGGGACTAGGCGGGGCTGAGTCCGTTCTTGTTGCTCTTCTGCGACCATGTGCTTTGTCACCTTCCTGCAATCAAATGCCCGCTCTTATGACTTCCGGTAGGGGCTGGGCCCCAGGGCCTTGATCTTTTCTGTCATCTCCTTGGCGAACTTCTCGAACTTGGCCGACTCCGCCGCCGAGATCCATTCCAGTCGAAAGCGATCCCGCTCAATGCCCAGGTCGTCAAGCATCAAGGTGATCGCCTCCGCCCTCGCCTCGGCTCTGACGTTGCCGTCCCGATAGTGGCAGTCGCCGATGTGGCAGCCGCACACCAAGACGCCATCCGCGCCTCTCATGAAGGCCTCGGTCACGAAGCTGGCATGCACCATTCCTGAGCACATCGTCCGGATGATGTGCACATTCGTCGGATACTGCATGCGCGCTGTCCCCGCTCCGTCCGCGGCGGCACTGGTGCACCAGTTGCAGCAGAAACTGATTATTCGCGGGATGAATTCCTCTTCCATGGGCTAGTCCGTCAGCATGGCGTCAACCATGCTCAAGAAACGATCGGTAGTAAAGTTCCTGACGGCGATCCCCTTCTTCGGGCAGGTCGCCATGCAGACACCACATCCCAGGCACAGGGCCTCGTTCACCTTGAC
>Ga0209314_10001314_pt1 | contig 11029 bp, 9 predicted proteins | sample I19B2metaG_FD_184146 | JGI IMG/M metagenome (GOLD analysis project Ga0209314, IMG submission 184146) | Lake sediment bacterial and archeal communities from Gulf of Boni, Indonesia to study Microbial Dark Matter (Phase II) - ​I19B2 metaG... | ecosystem: Environmental > Aquatic > Freshwater > Lake...
TGTGACAGCTGCGATAACGACTATGATTCCTAATTTTTCGGCAAATCGGTCAAGTTTAAGTTTAAGCGGTATCTCTTCCTTCTCGACTACTTGCACCATTTCAGCGATTTTTCCAAACTGTGTATGCATGCCAGTTGAGGTTACAACAGCCTTTCCTCTTCCATAAGTTACATGAGTGCCCATGAAAACCATGTTCTTTCTATCCGCTACTGAAGTCTCAACCGCTAGAACATTCGTATTCTTACTGACAGGAGCGAATTCACCTGTTAGAATCGCTTCATCAACGCTTAAGTCTACAGCTTCCATTAATCGCCCATCAGCAGCTACACGGTCGCCTGTTTCCAGAAGAAGGATGTCTCCTGGAACAACTTCCCTCACGGGAATTATGACGTCTCTACCGCCACGTAACACTCTGGCCCTTGGAGCGGTTAATTTCTCCATAGCTTCCATAGCCTTTTCCGACCGATACTCTTGGACAAAGCCAACAACTGCGTTAAGAGCAACAATCGCTCCTATCGCTATTGCATCCACAAAGGTCTCGAGCACTACGTGCGGTTCAGCGGTAGCCCGCGCTTCATACAAGCCAACTATAACAGAAATTACGATAGCGCCTATCAACATAAGCACGAAAATGTTCTTAAATTGAGCCAAGAAAATCTGGAGCGGAGATGCCCTCTTTCGTCTTTTTAACTCGTTATATCCAAACTCACTCAGTCTCCGCTTAGCTTCTTCTTCACTCAACCCTTTCAGAATAGATTGTAGCTTATGGATAACCTCTTCTACTCCAATTGCATGCCATGTCGAATCCAATTTTACCAGAGTACAATTCTGCTTGTCTAATTAAAAGCGTTTGTCAAGTTTTTAAACCATAGAGAGATGGGAAAGAATAAGTTGCCCATCCTGCAAAAATCCCGAGAATTTAAACCGAAGTTTAAACCTAACCCCCCGCACCAGAAACGAGGCTTATTTCGGAGCCATTTTTACAAACGAAGCTTGACTCGGTCAGTCGTAAGTGGGTGGCTAGAATTCAGCACGAGTTTACTGCCAAGCACGCGACACCAGTCGCCGAAGTATACGCAAATATCGGTTTAAATCATCGGGGTTATCACTCTTGCATAACAGTACTCGCAAACAACGAACTATGTCAAACTGGAGCCATTCTATCTTTCAAGAGGTCAACTTCAGCCCCGGCGTCATTATAGCTTTACGTTTAGCTTAAACTATAAAGTATTTAGGGCAGAGTTCTGCTTTCTCGACCCAAAAGGATACTCGCAAGTCCTTCACTCCAGGAATTTTCGCTATATCGGCGCCTATCTCAATCAAGTGATCGAAATCTCTGGCCACGCCGATAGCCAATAGATCATGGTCTCCCACAGTCTTTGTAGCCAAGATTATGTTCCGCATTTGAATCAACTTTTCCAGGATTAGTGACGAGTCGGTGGCAGTAACCTCGGTTGCTAAGATGTGTGTGGGTGAGGTGTCTATCATGAATACGGCCATGCCGTGATAGCCAATTTTCTTCGGATTGATTACTACAGTGGATCCTCGGATTACACCCTTTTCTTGCAGCGCTTTATATCTATTTATTATAGTATCTGGCGAGACTCCAAGTTCCTTCGCGATTTTTCTAAAAGATGCACGAGCATCTTCCGTCATTCTTTTAATTATAAATAAATCAGTTTCATCCATCTCCATCACTACCTATCGAGATGCCCAAATTCAAAATTCTCAGGGCATAGCAATATTTCATCAACCCAAATGCTCGTAGTGACCTCTCTAACTATGGGGTGCCCCTTTATCAAATCTTTCAACTGGCTGAGCCGACCAACATTCTTAAGAACTGCAATGCAGAATATGTCATGCCTGCCCATAGATGTAGTGCAGAACACTATCTCAGGCATCCTTAGTATCAATTCAACAACCTCCCTCAAGTGTGGATAGCTAACGTCAATGCCTACGCTTGCAACGCAGTCATAGCCGAAGCTTTTCGGGTTCAAGAGTACTGTCGTCCCTCTGATAATGCCATCCCTCTTCATTTTTCTGAATCGCTTGCTTATCGTGTCTGTGGACACACCACAGTCCCTTGCTATGTCCGCAAAATTGGCGCGGGCATCTTTTTGTAGAGCTCTGATAATGTTTACGTCAATATCATCAATTCTCACCTTAGAGGTCATGTGTATACCTTCTATTCCAAATCATGCATTCAGAGCTTTTAAATTATACTATTTTTCACGAAAAATCTTAGGATGTCGAGTATATGTGAGCCGTCTCGCTTTAATGCTACGATATAAGGCGATTAGAGCCTTTTTCCTTACAATGTCGATAAAAAGCTTAATATTGCAGACAAACGAATGAATAATTCATCGGTAGACTTAAGCTGTGGGATCTTGCTTGGAAATAATAGAGATCATTAAGGAGATTGAAAACAGAAAGAATACAGGAGAGTTGAGTAAGAAGAGAGTTGCTTGTGCTCACTGTGGAAGCACTTGGATTGAGCTGGTTGGGTTGATTATCGGACATAAGGAAGGAGCCGAGGATTTGTGCCTTCGTATCGGTATGGAAGCAGAAAATTGTCAAACGTGTAGGTTTCGACCTTGGGAATGTCAAGAATGTGGCTCAAAAGATGTATATGAAATTAGGTTTGCTGAGGAGGTTTCCGAAGAGGTTCCACTTAGCTTCAGGGAAATAAAGAAAGTTAGCAGAGGCTCAAACACCGAACGCAGATGAACACTCACTATTGGATGCACCTTAAGGTTGAGACTTTGCGCTCCTCAGTTGGTGGTGGTGAAACGATTCCGAAGGGATTTATGGAAAAATTGTTAGATGAGCAGAAGCTAAAGTATTGCTTAGAATGTGGCGCTTGCACCGCAAGCTGCCCAGTTGCGGAGGTTCTTCCGAACTACTACAATCCCAGAAGTCTTGTTGACAAAATCTTTTTTGACCCAGAGAGAGCCTTGATGGAGGATCAGTTGTGGCTCTGCGCATGGTGCTATCGATGTTACGAAAGATGCCCACAAGGAGTGAGGTTGCCAGAGATTTTTGCATCAATAAAAAGCCTCGCCACGGAACGCGGCATTTTTCAAGGTTTTAGGGAAGCTGTGGAGCTAATTAAGAAAGAAGTCCCACTACCAGCGGTTTGTAGTCAAGTCTGTTTTCATTTTGAGCGTGGCAATTTTGATGAGTTCCTTGTTACAAACACATTAAAGAGTTTCGTCGAGGATTACGAGCTCAAGAAGAGGGAGGTGTTAGTACCAAAGGCGCGTGAAGAAAAAATAGCAATAGTTGGTTCTGGTCCCGCTGGGCTCACGGCTGCATATGAATTGGTTAAGAAAGGATATGTAGTCACGATTTTTGAAGCGTTGTCCGAGCCCGGCGGAATGTTAAGAGTGGGCATACCGGGTTATAGACTATCTAAGGATTCGCTGGACGCAGAAATTGCATATCTACAAAGTCAAGGAGTGGAGATTAGAACTGCTGTTTCCATCGGCAAAGATTTGATGATGGATGATCTCACCCAAAAAGGCTACAAAGCTATATTTATCGCCACTGGGGCTCACAAAAGCCGAGAGCTTCACATTGAGGGTGAAGGATTAAGCGATGTCTTTCATGCTCTGGATCTTTTAGGAAAAATAAACATGGGGAAGAAGGTTAAACTGGGAAATAGAGTTGGGATAATCGGCGGTGGAAACGTTGCCGTAGATGTTGCGAGAACCGCCCTCCGACTTGGGTCTAAAAAGGTCGTCATTCTATACCGAAGATCAAGGGAAGAGATGCCAGCAAATCCTTGGGAAGTTAAAGAGGCAGAGAAAGAAGGCGTGGAAATCCAGTTTTTAACGGCGCCAAAGAGAGTTTTGGGCGAAGACAAAGTCACTGGGATAGAGTGTATTCGGATGACGTTGGGGGAACCTGACGAGACTGGAAGGAGACGCCCGATACCAATCGAAGGTTCCGAGTACATTTTGCAATTAGATACCGTGATACTTGCCGTTGGAGAATCGCCAGATCTCTCTTTTCTGCCTAAGGGAATTGAGGTAAATGAAAACAACACAGCCGTGTGCAGTCCAGTCACTTTGGAAACAAGTTTGCCTGGCGTATTCGCTGGTGGGGACGTAGTTACAGGACCTGCAACGGTGATTGAGGCGATCGCCGCTGGTAGAAAGGCTGCTCTCTATATCGATCGCTACATAAGAGGTGAACATGTTGAGTGAAAAACCTTCAGTGCTGGTTATTGGCGGGGGGATAGCCGGTATTCAGGCCTCTTTAGACCTTTCCAGTCAAGGGTTCATGGTGTATCTTGTGGAGAAGTCTCCCAGCATTGGAGGAAGAATGGCTCAACTTGATAAGACCTTCCCTACCATGGATTGCTCCATCTGTATACTCGCACCGAAAATGATTGAATGCTTTCGTCATCCCAACATTAAGTTGCTCACCTGCTCTGAGGTCAAAGAGGTCACTGGCTCAGCAGGTGACTTTAGAGTCAAAATCTTGAAAAAGCCCAGATTCGTCGACGAAACTAAGTGCACAGGCTGTGGCATCTGCTCTGAAAAATGCCCTATCAAGGTTCCCAGCGAATTTGAAATGAATTTAGGAATGAGAAGGGCCATATACATTCCTTTTCCACAGGCTGTGCCTCGAGTTGCAACTATCGATAAGAACGACTGTTTACTGTTCCAGAAAGGCGTATGTAGGATATGCCAAAGGCTTTGTAAAGCTGGAGCTGTAGATTTTGATCAACAACCGGAAGAAACCGTTCTAAGTGCCTCCGCCATAATCATTGCGACGGGCTTCAATCCCTTCGACCCATCCACAATCAGTGAATACGGTTACAAACGGTATAAGAACGTCATAACGTCTCTAGAATTTGAACGTCTGGTAAATGCATCGGGTCCAACGAACGGGGAGCTCTTGAGACCATCGGACAACGAACCCCCGTACAGAATAGCCTTCATCCAATGCGTCGGCTCCAGAAGTCAGAAGGGCTTTCCCTACTGTTCCAACGCATGTTGTATGTACGCAACAAAAGAAGCAATATTGACAAAAGAGCATAAACCCACATCCGAGGCTTACATTTTCTACATCGACTTGAAGGTCTTCGGAAAAGGTTTTCAGGAATTTGTTAACAGGGCTATGAGTGATTGGGGCGTAAACTACATTAGAGGTCGACCAAGCGAAATCAAGGAGAATCCGAAGACCGGGGACCTTGTGATCTGGTATGAAGATCCGACTGATAGAAAAGTAAAAACAATGTTAGTGAGTATGGCCGTGCTTTGCACGGCTTTAGTTCCAAGGCTAGATAACAAGGAACTTGCTGATATCTTGGGAGTGGAACTTGACGAATACGGTTTCTTTAAAGCTAAGGACCCGTTACACGCGCCTGTTGACACAACTGTTCCTGGCATTTTCATATGCGGATACTGTCAAGGTCCAAAGGACATTTCTGAATCGGTAGCGCAAGCGAGTGGAGCGGCTGGCAGAGCAACAGAAGTCATCATGTCTACAGTTGCCCGGGAGGTTATCGTTTGATGGAAACGGTCACTGAAGAAGCTCCGAGAATTGGCGTTTTCGTATGTCACTGCGGAATTAACATTGGAGGAGTTGTAGAGGTCCCAGAAGTTGTGAAATACGCCAAAAGTTTACCAAACGTCGTTTACGCCGAGGAAAACCTTTACACGTGCTCTTCAGAAGGTTTAACCAAAATTAAGGAAGCCATACAGAAATACAACCTTAACAGGGCTGTTGTCGCTTCCTGCACTCCCAGAACCCACGAACCGCTATTCAGAGTCACATGCGAAGAGGGAGGCCTAAACAAATACTTCTTTCAAATGGCGAATATCCGTGAACACTGTTCGTGGGTTCACGCACATGAACCCGAGAAGGCAACTGAAAAGGCCAAGGACCTCATTAGAATGGCTGTGGCAAAAGCCCGTCTACTTGAAGCACAAGAAGAACCGGAAATAGAGGTGGAACCTTCCGTATTAATTATTGGCGGCGGAATCGCAGGAATGACAGCTGCTCTCTGCCTGGCTAATCGAGGTTTCGAAGCCTTCATTGTTGAGAAAGAACCGGAGATGGGAGGTATGCTACGACAATTGCACAAGTTATTCCCTACTGGAGAGGGAGCCAACGAAGCTTTAAAGGATATTATCAACAACGTAAAGGCCCACAAGAATGTCCAAGTATTCACATCTGCGACCGTAAAGGATGTAAAGGGATTCATAGGGAACTACAACGTCTCTATTGAAGTTAAAGGGAAAGGCAATGTTGACGTTAAGGCTGGCACAATAATCGTTGCTACAGGAGCGGCTTATTTCGAGCCCATCGGAATCTACGGGTATGAGGAATATGGTAACATAATCACGCAGCTTCAACTTGAAGAGCTTCTTAAGTTTGGGGAATTGAAAAAGCCGGAAAGGGTTGTGATGATCCAATGCGTTGGAGCCAGGGAGGATGAGCATAGGACGTATTGTTCGAGGATTTGTTGCACCGTTGCTCTCAAAAATGCAATGTTCATCAAAGACATGTATCCGGACACCGACGTTTATATTCTCTTCCGTGATCTCCAAACCTATGGTAAGGAATACGAAAAATACCGCTGGAAAGCTCGAGAGAAGGGCATCAGGTTTATTAAATACGTTCCAGAAAGGCCTCCGCTTGTCATTCCAGAGGCGAAGGAAAAACTCATGGTCAGCGTATATCACACTCTCTTAGGCGAAGAAGTCAAAATTGGTTGCGACTTGGTTGTATTATCGACCCCTTTGATTCAGCGTGAAGAAGGAAAAGAGCTATCTCGCATACTTAAGGTGCCGCTGGGACCCGACGACTTCTTCTTTGAAGCTCACGTTAAGTTGAGGCCAGTAGACTTTGCAACCGACGGAATCTATGTTTGTGGAACCGCTCAAGGCCCCAAAGATGTAGCTGAAAGCATTGCCCAAGCATATGCTGCCGCTTCGAGAGCAGCTATCCCTATGGCCTCGAAAAAGATGCGAACAGAGGCGATAATGGCAGTAGTTGACCCAGCGAGATGTGGAGGATGTGGAGAGTGTGAAACTGTTTGTCCTTACGGCGCCATACAACTCGCTATAGTTAATGAACATCAAATTGTATCAAAGGTTAACCCGATCCTCTGTAAAGGGTGCGGTGTATGCGCCGTTACTTGTCCAACACGCGCCATCGAAATGCAAAACTTTACTAATGGTCAAGTGACCGCCCAGATCAGCGAGGCTCTTGCAATTCCAACACCTAGCGGGGAGCCGATAATTGTTGGGTTCTGTTGCAATTGGTGCTCTTATGCGGGAGCTGACATGGCTGGAGTCAGCAGATATCAATATCCACCTAACATTAGGATCATTCAAGTTATGTGCTCAGGCAGAGTTGACCCCATGCACATTCTTTGGGCTTTTCTTAAAGGAGCAGATGGGGTGTTTGTGAGCGGTTGCCATATAGGCGACTGTCACTATGTCTCGGGCAACAAACATGCTGAACAGAGAGTGGAAAAATTGAGGGAAATGATTGAACGAGCAGGCTTTGATTCCAAGAGATTGCGACTTGAGTGGATTTCAGCGAGTGAAGGAAAAAGATTCGCCGACTCGGTCACGGAGTTTACGTCACAAATCAAAGCTCTGGGTCCGAGCCCAATCAAACTGGTTGCTAACCCACAATCACAAATTGGAGGCAGTTGAATGTCAGAGAAGCTCAAAAGGGAAGTCTGGGATCTGGAAAGATGCGCTGGATGCGGGATGTGCGTAGCTTCATGTTTCAAGGGCGTACTCGACTTTCTGAACGGGGAAGAACATCCATCGCTGGAAAGGAAACGAAAGATTTTAGGTTTGTCCGAAAGAGAACTCGACCCATGCTATCTTTGCAAAGCGCCCTGTATAGAAAGTTGCCCTCGGCTTGTAACATGGGAAGACGGAAAGATTGAAAGCATTTTATCTGGAAGATCACAAATGCCACCAGAGTCGGGGCAACCATTCGATATAGCGGTAACTCTTCTCTATGCCGCATTTGAAAGCGGGCTCATTGACCGCGCGCTCTTAATCGGTGTAGACAAATGGACTTTTAAGCCGACCCCCAGATTCGTATACACACCAAAAGAATTAGCGGAGTCTCTGCTAAACCCGTATGTTTGGGCCCCACTTCTCAAGCCATTGAGCAGTGCCCGTTCACGAAAGGTAGCAGTTGTTGGGACTCCTTGTGTAGCCCAGGCAGTTAAGAGAACAATGGATTCATCAGCCAGTGAGCTCGAAAACTTTAGAGAATCAGTGCGATTAGTCATCGGGATGTTCTGCTCTGGTACTTTCCCCTATGATTTTGTGGCAGAAATGATAATAAAGGACATGCATATCCCAGCATGGAAGATTAGAAGAATAGATGTGAACCATAAGACTGGAAAAATACTGGTTACGCTTCATGATGGTTTCAGTAAAGAAATTTCTTTAACAGATGCTCAGAAGTACACTCTGCGCGGATGCGCAGGTTGCGGTGATTTTGCAGCCGAGTGGGCTGACATATCGATAGGAACTGTAGGGTCAGACAATGGATATAGCACCATAATAGTAAGAAGCCCTGTGGGAAAGGAATGCTTACTCAATGCTCAAGAAGGGGGATTTTTAGAGACAACACCTAAATTTAACAAAAAGGAACTGGACATCTTCATTGAAAGCAAGAAGAAGAGAAGTAAGGCCCAGGAAGTAGATTCCCTTCTTCTTCATATGTTAGATGCTTTGCACAAGCCCGAGAAAGTACCTGAGGTGGAAAAGGAGTTCCGCAACACGTTTTTGAAAAAAGACAGTTAAACGAGGAGGTGCTCAAATTGGAGTACAAAATTGATGCAAAAAACAAGGACTTAAGAACGGTCAACGAAGAGATCAGGAAAGCGGTAGAGAGCGGAGATTCCGTTTCCATTAAAAATGCCGAAGGCTTGCATGGTCTTGCGGCTGGACTGAAAAAAGGAACAATTATAGTTAATGGGCATGCCGGGGATTATGTCGCTGCGCTAAATGATGGAGCCACCGTTCTCGTAAATGGTAGCGCTGGAAAGTTTGTTGCTGATAATATGACGGCTGGCAGAGTCATTATCATAGGCGATGCAGGGTATGGCGCCGGCGAGTACTGCTATGGCGGAACATTAGTCATTAAGGGCAACACAGGAGATTTTTTGGGAGCAGTAAACAAGGGAGCAACAATAATCGTGACGGGGAACGCTGGGGATGACATTGGAACATACATGGTGGGAGGCGACATAATAATCATTGGAGACTGTGGAAAAAACTTGGGTAATTATTTTCTTCGAGGCAATATCTACGTGAGCGGAAAATGGTCGAGCTTGGGCCACAATACCAGGGAAGAACAGATGAAGGGCGAGGATGTAAAGAAGCTCGCGAGGCCCTTAAAAGAAAATGACGTTAATGTTGATCCTAATCGCTTCAGGAAAATTGCTCCCATATCAATAAAGCCGTTCTATTAGGAGGATGAGAAATGCCAATAGTAGGTGCCTACTGGGTTTATCACGAACGCGGGCGCTGCTTAAGTTGGAAACAGTCCGGGAAGTGTGGTGCATGCATGGATACATGCCCAAACGCGGTCTTTGCAAGAGATAAAGACGGGCGAATTTACATAGTCAACGAGCTGGCTTGTGTAGGTTGCAGAATATGCATGGACAATTGCCTGTACGATGCAATTAATGTACGTTCGGCAAATCCTGAAGATTTTGCTCGAGGGCTCTGGAACCTTCAAACAATAGAAGAAATCCATTACAAAGCTAGAACAGGAAAATATTTTGTAAGAGGATTCGGGACAGCGGGTCCCCTGCCTCACTTCGATAACCTACTCGTCGTACCTGCTCAGTTAGCTCCACCTGCCCCTCGAGACAAATACCGAGAAGAATGCAATATGGAAGTTGTAGTCGGAGAGAGCCGTGTGGAAAAACCTCTCAAACTCAGCATGCCGATTTTTTTTGCTGCAATGTCCTACGGGGCGGTGTCAAAAGAGTGTAAAATGGCTTTGGCTATTGCTGCAGCAAAAATGAGAACAGCTACAGACACTGGTGAAGGGGGTACATTTCCAGAAGAATACTACCTTGCACATGGCTACAGAAACGAGGAAGAATTTAGGAGAGGCATCAAAAGGTACGAGCCGGGTGGATACCTAATCGTTCAATGGGCAAGCGGAAGATGGGGGGTTTCTGCAGATTATCTGAGAAAATGTGACGCAATAGAAATAAAAATTGGTCAAGGAGCCAAACCTGGAATGGGCGGGCATCTTTTGGGCGAAAAAGTTACGGAAGAAATCGCCAAAACACGTGGCATTCCAGCGGGCACAGACTGTCTTTCTCCTTGCAGGTTTTATGACATAGATGACGTTAAAGAAGACTTAAGGAAACAAGTTGAGCTTCTTCGTGACGTCGCCGGATACGAGAAACCCATCATTTTAAAACTGGGTCCAGGTCGAATTTATGATGATGTGCGCTTGGCCGCTGAAGCTGGAGTCGATGCAATTGCCATAGACGGAATGCAAGGTGGAACAGGCGCAGCTCCGGAAACGGCAACGCAAGATGCTGGTATCCCAACCATAGGATGTGTCCGGCCTGCAGTTAACGCCCTGAAGGACTTAGGTCTCTATAGAAAGGTGAAGCTCATTCTTCTTGGCGGAATCCGCAATGGAAGGGATGTTGTGAAAGCTCTGGCACTGGGTGCAGACTGTGTAGCAATAGCTTCGGCAGCACAAGTTGCTATGGGATGCCGCGTTTGCATGTCTTGCCACAAAGGTAAATGCCAATATGGAATAGCTACTCAGGATCCCAAACTACGAGCGAGGCTCAAACCCGAGGAAGCTTCGCATCAATTAGTCAACTTCCTCAAAGCCACAAGCGAAGAGATCAAAATTCTCACAATGCTCGCCGGTCACGATGACATACGCCAACTTTCCGTAGACGATCTACGGGCCTTGGATGTAAATACCGCGGCCATGACAGGAGTCAAACTTGCCGGAATGGAAGGTTATTTCCCTGTGAACTAAACACAGAAGCTTA
>Ga0209314_10001317_pt1 | contig 11021 bp, 6 predicted proteins | sample I19B2metaG_FD_184146 | JGI IMG/M metagenome (GOLD analysis project Ga0209314, IMG submission 184146) | Lake sediment bacterial and archeal communities from Gulf of Boni, Indonesia to study Microbial Dark Matter (Phase II) - ​I19B2 metaG... | ecosystem: Environmental > Aquatic > Freshwater > Lake...
GGGACCGGTTAATGCAGTTACCCCAGCTACCTGCACTGCTTGAAATACACCGGAATCAAAATTATCTTTTACCGTGGCTAACCCTTGAATAATTTTTTTGTTCCCCACAACAAAACCTATCCGCCAACCGGTCATATTGTAGGTTTTAGAAAGCGAATGAAATTCAACTCCTACATCTCTTGCCTCGGGGATGGAAAGGAAACTTAAAGGCGGGCTAAAGCCCTCCGCTACTTCGGAAGGAAAATAAATTTCTGAATATGCCGCATCATGGGCAACAATAATACGATTTTTTTTTGCTAATTTAACCACTCCATAAAAAAAATTTTCATTCGCACAAGCAGTTGTTGGATTATTCGGATAATTGAGGAAGAGTAATTTCGTTTTTTTTAATATTTTTGCTGGAATCTTTGTAAGGTCGGGCAAAAAATTGTTTTCTTCTTTTAAAGGCAGGAAAGAGGGGACACCGCCAGCAAAAATTGTACTCGCTTTGTATACCGGGTAACCGGGTTCGGGAACAAGGACTACATCCCCGGGATTAACAAAAGCCAACGGCAAATGCCCGATACCTTCTTTGGAACCGATTAAAGAATGAACCTCATTGTCCGGGTCTAAATCTACTGCAAACCTTTGCTTATACCATTTTGCTACTGCCTGGCGAAATTGTTTAAGCCCTGCTCCAAAAGGGTAACGATGATGGATTGGGTTAGCCAGCGCTTCCTGTCCTTTTTTAACAATATGTTCTGGGGTAGGTAAATCCGGGTCACCTACACCAAGATTGATAATGTCTACGCCTTTCTCTTTAAGTTCTTTTGTCTTCCGGTCAATCTGCACAAATAAATAAGGTGGCAGTAGACCTAACCTTTGGGCATAGATTTCACTTTTTTGTTGATAAGCATAACGCCGGTTTGTTTTCTTCATCTTCTCAACCCCAAAACATCTATCATATCGTATAAACCCGGAGGCTGTTTAACTACCCATTTTGTTGCTCGTAAAGCGCCACGGGCAAATGTATCACGGCTATGGGCACGATGAATTAACTCAATTCGTTCCCCCTGAGTAGCAAAAATTATATTATGTTCCCCAACGATATCACCGGCACGAAGAGCGAAAATAGCAATCTCGTCCTTTTTTCGTGGTCCAACAATTCCCTGACGACCATAAAGAGCAACTTTACCTAAATCGCGGTTTAATTCTTGTGCAATAATTTGCGCTAATTTCAATGCTGTCCCTGAAGGTGCATCTTTCTTCTGGTTATGATGTGCTTCAATAATTTCTATATCGTAATCAGGGATTACTCCCGCTACTTCTTTAACTAAACGGAAAAGTAAATTTACACCCACACTCATATTCGGGGATATAACCAAGGGTATATTTTGTGCTATTTTTTTAATTTTATTCATTTCTTCCTCAGTAAACCCAGTTGTCCCGATAACTATTGCCTTTTTTGCTTTACTGACAATCTCTAAGTGTTCCAATGTTGCCTCTGGAGTAGTAAATTCAATTAAAACATCAGTTAAATGAACAATTTTTTCTAATTCTGAAGAAATTTTTACTCCACCGGGAAGTTCTTTACCGATATCCGGATGTCCTTTCTTTTCTAACCCAGCAACAATTTGTAGTTCTTTATCTTCACCTGCTAAATTAAAAATCCGTGAACCCATACGACCGCATACACCCGAAACAATAATTTTTACCATTGCACTTTCTCCTTAATACTACTAAACTTTTTTTGTTTATTTCTTTTCTGAACTACTTTTTCTAACTATTTTTAAAATTGCTTCTTTTACTGTCGGCTGGAATTCTTTACTACTCTTATAGAGAAGGTCAGTAAGAACAGGCAATGCTCTCCGGTCACCTAATTGACCTAATACTTTGACCGCAAGCGTCCGAACTTCAGGACGGTTATCTTCTTTTAAAAGGCTAATTATTTCCGGAACCGCAGATTTATCATCCAGGATTTCTAAGACATTAAGTATCGCCAGGCAGGATTCTAAACTTTTATTCTTCAGTCCTTTCGCCAAAACTTCTACTGCTTGGGAACTACCAATTGCTCCTAACGCATTTATTGCTGCGAATTGTATCTGCACATCCGTGTCAGTTAAGGCTTGACCAAGCGAAGGAATTACCGTTGCGTCACCATTAACACTCAAGAAGTCAACTGCCAGACGGCGGATTTCCCCCGATTCGTCTTTGACTGCTGAGGCAATGGAAAGTAGAGCCGAAGCACTCTTTATTTTTGTTAACTCTTCAAATGCGCTAAGCCGTACTTTTTTATTTGTGTCTTTTATAGCTACACTTAGATTAGGTATTACCTTTTCACCACCGATGCGACCTAAAATTTGTACACTTAACATTCTTACTTCAATATCACTGTCCTTCACTGTTTTATCTAAAGAAGGGATTATCCTTTCTCCGTCAAGGTCAGCTAAACTGTTTAAGGCTAAAATTCTCACTTTTGTATCCGGGTCAGCCAATGCTTCATCTAAAAGTAGAAGAACGTAATCCGCACGTATCTTAGAAAGGGTCTCTACGGTTGTCAAACGTACCTTTGTTTCTTTATCTTTAAGAACTTCACTTATCTGAGGTGCTGATGTTTTACCTCCTATGCGAATTAAAGATTTAACTGCATTTATACGCACAGTTGTATCTTTATCTTTTGTTGCTTCAGCCAGAGGAGAAATAACCATTTCCTTGCCGATGTTGGTCAATCCATCAACTACCGCTAATCTTACTTTTGTATCCAAATCAGTTTTAAGAACCTCGGTAAGAATTTTTATTGCTTGCTCATCACCAATTTTGCCTAAGGCGTTTACTGCTTGAATTCTTGTTTCCGTTTTTTTGTCTTTCAAAGCATTCTGAAGTTTTTCAATTTCAGTCAGTGGTTTTTGTTCAACCGTTCTTTCCTCCGCTTTGGGCTGGGGTTCCGGTTTTTCCTCTTGTCCGGGGAGATGAACAGAAAATAGAAGAACAACAACTAAACTTAGAAAAAACTTTTTCTTGAACATATTTTTTCCTCCTTTTATAGAAATTTTTTGTGTTTTATTTTACTATATTTTTAATTCAAAAGTCAAATCTTGACAATTTATCCCTATTTTATTACAATTTCGCTATGTTCGGTTCCTGGAAAAAAACAAACCCTAACGAGAATAAAGAAACTACGAAAGAAGAAAATCAAAAAAAAGTTTCTGAGTTAGAGAAAGACCTTGAGGAAACGCGACGGAAACTCTGGGAAGAACGCTTAAAAAAGAATGTAGAAAATAAAGGAGAAAAAAAAGAACCTCTCCAAGAAATAGAACCTACCCCCGAAAAAAAAGAGGAAATACCTCCCGAAAAACCACTCACTCAAGAAGAATTAAGCGCATTTTCACGAATACTGGAAAATAAAAATTTAGGCTGGGGAAAAGTTTTACGAGAACTAAAAAACAAAGAAGAGCAAAATAAACTTCTCCAGGCACGCTTAGTTATTCAGGAAGCACAACTGAAAACCGAATACCAAAAAAGGATTCTTGAGTTAGAAAGAAAACAACGCCAACTGGAAGAAGAATTAGGTAAAGCACAAATTCCAGAAAAAAAGTTTAATGAAGAAAAAACACAACTTCTTACCGAATTGAATAAAAAAGATAGAGAAATTGAAAGCCTTAAAAGCAATTTGCGGTCTTACGAAGAAAAAATCCTGCGCTTACTCCGTAAGAAAGACGAAACCGAAGAAACACTCAAAATACAGTCCAATCAACAAATTAAAGAGTTAGAGACGAAATTTGAAAAAGAAAAAGAAAATTTAATTAGCCAACTTGACGAAGAAAAGAAAAAAGTCGCTGCTTTAAAAATTGATTTATTGAAATTAGAAGGGGAAAGAAAAGCGGAACAACAAAAACATGAAAATGAACTACTTTTTCTTCGCATGCAACTGGGAGAAGAGATAAATAACTGGCAAAAAAAATTGGAAATTGAGCAAGTAAATTGGAATAATAAGTTCAATTTGCAGGAAAACGAAATTAAGAAATTACAATTGGACATTAGCGAAAAAGACAAGCTGCTTAGAGAAAAGGATGAAAAAAACCAAGAATTAGAATCACGAATAATTCAACTGGAAGACAAAATCAAAGAATTAAACAGGCAGACGGAACAATGGCAAGAAAAAGAAAAAGAATTAAAAAGAGAAACTGAAAACATTAGGCAAGAGCATAATAAATTGATTGAAGAACATAAAAACGAACAGAACCGTTTAGCCCAGGAAATTAAAGAAAAAGGAGAAGAAATAAGTAAAATTTTTCAGGAAAAAGAAACTCAGGCACGACATCTACTGAAGTCCAATTTACATCTGGAAGAAATTAACCGGGTTAAAGGACAGCTGGAGAAAATAATTGACGAACAAACAAAAAAACTTGACCATTTGGAAAAGGAATTGAACGAATTACGTATACGCATTATCCAGTCAGAGGAGGAAGCGAAAAATTGGCAAATAAGATTTGTTGAGGAGCAGAAAAAAAATATTACTCAGGAAACGGGATGGAAGAAATTGTTGGAAGAAAAGGAAACTAAAATTTTTTCTTTAGAAAAGGATAATAAAGAAAAGGAACAGGAAATAAATCGTTTACAAAAGGCTCTTAATGAAAAGGAAGCTGTATTTGCGGAAACTAACTACCAGTTAAAAAATGAAATTGGTCAGTTGCAAGGAATTTACCAGCAAGGTCTGGCAAAATTAGAACAGCGTATCGTCCACCAAGAAAAAGATATTGTTAAATTGAAACACGACCTCGAGGAAAAGGAGTATCAGTTGGAACTTGTAGAAAAAAAGAAAGCAGAAGAAATTTTGATTTTAGAAAAGAAATTTAATGAACAGGGAAAAACATGGCAAGAAAGGATAGCGAAAATAGAGTTAGAAAAACGAAATCTTGAAAACGAAATTGCAAAACAAAAAGAAGACCTAAGAATTAAAACTCAGGAAGAAAAATATTGGGAGGAACGGCTTAAGAAAGAAGAAAAAGAATTCACTCAATTACGTCAGCAACGACAGGAAAGAGAACTTAATTTACAACGACAATGGGAACAAAAAGAAAGGAAGTTTCGTGAGTTATCACGCAAAACCGCTCTTGCCGGAACAAAAGACGAACGCTTGGAATTGGAGAGAAAACAAATCGTTAAAGAACTTGAAGAACTTGACCGGCAGATTGACCTGGAATTGGAAAATTGGGGAGAAAAAGAAAAAATTAAACTTGCCGAAATTGAACTGATTAAAAACCGCTTGGGGAGGTAAACACAGATGGAAGAAGAAAAGATTTCAGGACTGGAGAAAGAAATCAAAAATTTGCGAGAACAATTAGCCCGGGAAAAAGAAGATTACGAAAACCGTATAGCAATTAATCACAAGTTCTACCAGGAAAAAATAGGCTTCTGGGAAGAAGAACGAAGGGCCCTCCAGGAAGAAAAAAAACGCAAAGAAGGAGAGTTAGAAAATCTTTATCGCCAGATAAAAGAAGAAGGCGAACGACACGAAGAAACACTCGCTACATTACAAAAGAAATCGGAAGAAGAACAACGGAATTGGCAGAATAAACTTATTGACAAAGAAAAGGAAATTGAACTGGTAAAAGCGGAAACAAAACTTGAACTTGTAGAGTTGAAAAACGAACTTGATAAAGAAAAAACACAACTTTTGCTTGTTCGGGACAATCTGGAAAAAGAATTAGATGAACTGCGAAAACAGTCTTCAGAAGAAGAAAAAAAATGGAAAGAAAGAATATATAACTTGGAGAGAGAAAAACATATCTTAGAAGAACAGCGTTCAGACCTTGAAAGAAAATATAACCGGGAAATTCAGGTTAAGGAAGACGAAATGAATTCGCTAATCCGTAAATTTAGCGAAGAAGAAAAAGTTTGGGATAACCGCCTGAGACGGGTAAATCAAGAAAACGAACAAACAAGAGCGCAACTTTTGATTCAGGAAAATTCATACCAGGAAAAATTAGTTGAAAAAGAAAAAGAAATTGAACAATTACAAAAAAGTTTGACCGAAGAACGCGAGTTGTTGAGAAAAAAATTTGCTGAGAACGAAGAGAAATACCTTACTACGATAGGAGAAATGAATCAACATCTTCAAGAAATGAAACTTCAACTGCAAACTAAAGAAAACGAATATAACGAATTGGAAAAAAGGTTAGATGCAGAAAGAAGGCAACATTCAGAAAAAGAACGAGTGTTGAAAGAAGAGAATAATCTTCTTAAAGCTGACTTAAGTATTAAAGAAACTGAATTGCGGGAAAAATTTGCACAAGAAAAAGGTAATTTGGAAAAAGTACTGCTGGAGAAAGAACAGGAACTAAATAATTTGGACGAAAAATTGCATCTCAAAAACGAAGAACTCATGCGTCTGCAAAACGAATGGATAACCAAGGAAACACAAATTAAAACAGAATTCCAAACTAAAGAAACGGCATTGTTAAACACAAAGGCGCGTCTGGAGACAGATTTGGAAAATCTTAAAAAACGTCTTGAGGAAGAAAGAAATTTTGCCCAAGAAAAATTTGCTAAACAGGAAGACGAATATCGAAGATTTAAACAGGAATATTCGGACCGTGAAAAACAATTAAAAATTGATTACCAGCAAAAAAATCAGGAGTTAAATGAATTTGCTCGACGGACAGAAGAAATACGGACACAATTAACTGAAAAGATACAAATGCGTGATGCAGAAATCGGACGATTGAACGGCGAACTGGGGGCAATACGCTCAAAGGTCAGCGAAGAAAAAACATATTGGGAAAAAGAACTAAAAACTAAAGAAGATGAAATACTTACTTTAAAAAATGAAATTATTACACAAGCAGGCAAACTCAAAACTGACTATGAAGAAAAAATACGTCAACTTGAAAATGAAAAATCTGCTCTCGGACAGAGTCTTACCAATCTGAACAAGAGTATTGAAGAAGAACGCACCCGTAATGAAGAATTAATTAAAACAAAAGAAGAAGAGTATAACCGTATAAAACTGGAATTTGTTCAACAAGAAAACGCAATAAAAATTGAATACCAGACGAAATTACAGGAGTTAGAACAAAACCGGATACGGTTAGAAAATGAATTGACTAATTTGCAAAAAGAATATATCCAAAAAAAGCAAGAAGCAGAAAATTTAATTCGCTCCAGGGAAGACGAAATTAGCCAGATTAAAATTACAATGGCAGCGAAAATAAACGAACTGGAGATTGCGCTGCGGAGAAAAGAAGAGGAATTTAACCTAATAAATCTGCATACAGAAGAACTGAGAGGAAACCAGCAACAACTACAATCGCAAATTGCAGAAAAAGAAAGCGAACTGGAATTGTTTGAAGAGAAGAATGAACAGGAAAAACTTATCTGGGAAGAAAAATTACGAATTAAAGAAGAAGAAAAAAATACAACCAAACTGGAATTAACCGAGAAATTAAACCAGTTGGAAAATCTTTCCCGAAGTAAAGAAAATGAATTACATACAATAAATGTCAACCTGGAAAATAAACTCAGCGAATTGCGACAAAAATGGGATGAGGAAAGAAGTCAATGGCAAAATAAATTACAGGAGAAAAGTGACGAAATTGCCGCTCTTCAAAGAGAATCGGCACGACATTCGTTAGAACTGGAATCGGATTATAACGAGAAAAAACGCGAATTGGAACTAGTAAAAATGCGTTTAGAACAGGAACTGAGCGGAATGAAAGCAAGGTTGGATTTGGAAACTATAAACTGGAATGAACGACTGCGGATGAAAGAAGAGGAATACGCTCGCTTAGAAAAAGAATTTGTTGAACGGGAACGCGAATTAAAGGAGGGGTTAGAAAAAAAGGAGCAGGAATATTTAACCCTGAGAACGAACCTTGAAGCCGAACTAAAAGAAACGAAAAAAATGTTTGAAGAAACGCGAATAGCGACTGAAGAAAAACTAAAAATTAAAGAGGAAGAGTTAGCACATCTGCGCACGGAAACAATTACACGAGAGGCAGAGATAGAAAGCGACTACCGCCGTAAACTGGAAGAGGGTAAGCGAATTGAAGAACGATTGCGTTTTGAACTTGACGAATTGGAAAAAAGAATTGAAGAAGAAAAAAGTTTCCTGGAAAAACAAGTTCAGGAAAAAAATGAAGAAAATAATCGTTTGCGTGTGGAAATGTTAAAGTTGGAAACCAATCTGCGTGGTGAATACCAAAGAAAAGAAGCAGAATTTGAAACTACACGGATACGTTTAGAAGAAAATTTACAAAGGTCGCAGAGGGAACTTGAGGAAGAAAAGAAACTCGGTCAGGAAAAAATTCTTGCTAAAGAGGAAGAAATTCGTGACCTCAAGAATAAACAGGAAGAAAGAGTGAAGGAATTGGAAATTGATTATCAGCGTCGTGAACGTGAACTAAACGAGTTACGTGTCTGGTGGGATGAACAGATCAAAGAACTAAACCGGCGACTGGAAGATGAACAGATGAATTCGCGCAAAGCACTTCTAAAACAAGAAGAAGAATATCGTCTCCTTATCCGGGAAAAAGATAGCCGTGAAAATCAACTCCGTGCTAATCTTTTAGAATTAGAAACGCAAATTAAAGAAAAAGGGAAAGAATATGCGGAAAGAGAAAATCGCCTTGAAGAAAAAGAACGTGTATTAATTGCTCAAGAAAAAACTTTAAAAGAGGCGAATTATCGTTTCCTTGAAGAAAAAGAAATCTGGGAAAAAGAAAAGCGAGAATTAAGAGAGAGGGAAGAAAAACTTAACAAAGAACTTTACGAGCGAGAAAGAGAATTACAAAATTTGCGTGTCCAGTTAGCCCAATTAGAGACAACCTCTCAACAACAGTTAACCACTAAAGAAAAGGAACTGGATTCATTAAAAGCGGAATATTTAACCCACCAGGCAGAATGGAAATCTTTACTTCAGGCAAAAGAAGAAAGATACTTAATGGAAAAAAATTTCTGGGAAAAAAGATTGAATGAAGAACAAGCCATCCGTGAAAAAGAAGAAAAAGAATGGAAAACTCTGCAAACTGAATCGGAAGAAGAAATACATTCTTTGCGTGACCAGATTGAACAAAAAAGGAAAGAATGGGAAGACAGACTAAAGATTAAAGAAGAGGAAATTCGCGCTTTATATTTAGAAAAGAGTGAAAAAGAAGCAAGTTTACAGACCGAATTACGAGAAAGAGAAAAGGAATTGCATCATCTACGTACCGGGTTAGAGGAAATTAGTGAAAAACTAAGGAAGAAAGAAGATGAAACGAGTGAACTTAAGGCAGTTCTTGCCCAGAAAGAAATTCAATGGAAGACACAAATTCACGCACGGGAAGAGGAAATCAATACTCTTCTAAAAGAACTGGAAAACGAGCGTAACCGTTTCTTTAATAAGATTATCCGACGAATCCGCGGGGAAAGAAAAATTTCTCAGCCACCAAAGGAAGAAGCGGGTGAGCGGGTAAACAGGTAAGGGGTTAAGTGATAAGGAGTGGTAGAGTGCGGAGGAGTAAAAATGAGAAGAAAATTGGCTTTAGTTTGGATAATTATGATTTTATTTTCCAGTTTTATTTTCGGTAAGGAGAAGAAAAAAATGGAAACTTTGCCTTTAGAAGGAAAAAAAGTGGTAATGGTCATTGCTCACGAAGATTTCCGTGATGAAGAATATCTGACTCCGAAGGAAATTCTTACTCGTGAAGGGGTAAAAATTATTACCGCCTCCTCAAGTCTGGAGATAGCAAAAGGTATGCTTGGAGCAAAAGTTAAACCAGATATACTTTTTTCCGAGATAAAAGTCAAAGATTACGACGCTATAGTCTTTATCGGGGGAGTAGGTGCTTCGGAATATTGGAACAACCCTCAAGCCCAGAAAATTGCTCAAGAAGCGGTTAAGGAAGGTAAACTCCTTGCGGCAATCTGTATCGCACCGGTAACTTTAGCCAATGCCGGCGTCCTGAAAGACAAGCAAGCAACTGTCTTCCCGAGTGAAAAAAATAGATTAGTCGCTAAAGGAGTAAAATATACTGCTAAACCGGTGGAAAAAGATTTCGACCCTGCCGCTAAATCTAAAATCATTACTGCCCAGAGTCCCAAAGAAGCAAAAATTTTTGCTGAGGAAATCAAGAAAGCATTATTAGAAAAATGAGACTGTTGAAAAAGTCTAACAGTCTCACCCTGAACGAAGTGAAGGGTCTCAAATCCAGACGAAAACCGAGATTCTTCGTTTCACTCAGAATGACAAATCAATGAATAAGTTTCTCCAACATTTAGGGAAAGAATTAGAGAAACATTTACCTTATACAATTTTTAGTGTCTCGTTAGGATTAATTCTTGTCGGTATTCTTACTTACCTCGCTTTCATTTTCAAAGCGGAAAATTTTCCTCAGGGAACACAAAGTTTATTTCACGTTTTTCACCCTTTACACATGCTTTTCAGTGCTACCGCAACTACAGCAATGTTCTGGCGACATGAAAGAAATCTCGCTAAAGCAGTAATTATTGGTTTTATTGGTGCGGTAGGAATTTGCGGAGTGAGCGATATAATTATCCCCTACGTTTCTGGTTTTCTCTTAGGGACGAGAATGGAATTGCATATTTGCATAATCAGACACCCCGCTTTAATTTTACCTTTTGTTTTCTTTGGCATTTTTACCGGTTTAATTGTTCCTAGAACAATAGAAAGTACAATTTTTTCTCACAGCACACATGTAATCTTAAGTAGTATGGCTTCTATTCTTTACTTGGTTTCTTTTGGATTAACTAATTGGATAAGTGTTTTTGGTATGGTGTTTGTTTATACAGTTTTAGCGGTAACGATTCCCTGTTGTACCAGCGATATCGTTTTCCCCCTTCTTTTTACGAAAGACGAAGAATCTTCCTCCCACCTTCATTAATAACTCCAGTTTATGCCGATTCCAAGCCAGCGTCCCGGTTGAGGCACACCGATAATTTCTTCATATTTTGTGTTGAGAAGATTTAATCCGTCCAAATAGAAAGTAGTAAGACCAAATTTCCTACTCAGACGGCTATTGAGAAGAAAGTATCCGTCTTCC
>Ga0209314_10001318_pt1 | contig 11012 bp, 11 predicted proteins | sample I19B2metaG_FD_184146 | JGI IMG/M metagenome (GOLD analysis project Ga0209314, IMG submission 184146) | Lake sediment bacterial and archeal communities from Gulf of Boni, Indonesia to study Microbial Dark Matter (Phase II) - ​I19B2 metaG... | ecosystem: Environmental > Aquatic > Freshwater >...
GTATAACACTAAGCCTGATTGTATCATCTTCATTACAGCATGTTAAAGAACTTAAGTTAAATTCTTATCTTCACGGCACAAACAAAGGTTCACAAAGCAGAAATCTCAATCGCTTCAGTATTAGGGCGTGCCAGATACATAACGTAAGTACCCTTTTCATCCTTCTCCGTGTTAAGCTTTACAGAATTCTCACCCTGTTGCACCGATACTTCCTTCCAGCTTCTCCTGACATAAGTCTTAAGTGTCAGGGGTATATCATACATTGATTTGTCAAGTGAGTGAGTAAGTTCAATAATGATTTTACCTTTACTCTCAGTAGATTTGATATCTGCATTCATTCTTTCCCTCATGTATTTTGTTGCATCGGCGAATGTTGCTACCCAGAGTTTGTCCTCCTTTGACTTTATGTACTGAAAATATTCATCAACACTTTCACTTGTAAGCGCTTCCCATCCTATTCCATCAATCCCATGAATTACAAGTACAAGCCAGATATTTTCCATTGTGGCAGTAGTATCAACCCATGCCTTCATCACCGGTAACGGTGTTTTAGTGGTTGCCCCGCGTTGCCACTGGACATATTCCTTATCAGAATTAACAGGACTCTTTTTGCTTGAACGGTTAAGTTCATCAAGAAATTTTTCCGGCATCCTGTTCCTTAGAGCAGGATATATTTTATGAGCATATTCCATTGCTCTTTCATTTTCTGTTCCGTAAGGACATTCAGCTGAGAAGGTGTAGCGGGGTCCGAGTTTTTCCAGTATCTCGTCCCTGCTTTTCTCAAGCTCATACATCAGATTAACCTCATCAAGGGCTGCCACATACGGATGAGTAACCATATGGCTGGCAAATTCATGTCCCTGGGAGACATACTCCCTGATCATATCCCAGGTAAGGACATCATTTCCAGGGTCCTCTCTTTTCACAGGAGATACCTTTTGAAGTTCTCCTTTATTAACTTTTTGATAGAGTTCATCGATAATCTTCCAGGCTTCTTCCGGTTTATCAGCATCCATCCTTGCTCCTGCCCTGGTAAAATATTCGCCCGATCCTTTGTAGCCAATGTATCTGGCGGCAGATGCCCTTTCAAGGAAGTTGTCTGCACCTGTAGGTACAGTCCTGGTTTCTTTAATAATTTCTGTCACAGGCCGGCCAATAAACTTTCCCTGGTATGTTGAACCCGGAACAGAACCTGTATTTATAAAAAAGGTTCCGGGTATATTCAGCCGGTTCATTATCGGAACAGCTTTTCGGAACTGATTAATTGAGCCATCATCATAGGTTATGGATACAGCACCATTTCTGTCATATTGCCATCTGGCGATCTCAGTCTGTCCTGTTGGCTGGTTGCACTGAGTCAGTAACATTATTACCGGCAAAGAGACAGCAACTGACGAAAATCCTTTAAATAAACCTGATCTTTTCATCTCCTTGGTTTTATTTCTGATGTGAAATTTATCAATATTAAATTAAAAATCAACATCCATCCTCCTCATAAAGAGGAATTAACATTATTTAGCAATTTGAAGGTTCCGGTCTCTATATAAGAAATCTGTCGTACATTTGTTTTATACCATTAAAAGAGAGGAGGCAATTATGCATGATTTTTTATGTCCGAAATGTGATGGTAATATCCGGGTTGGGGATAATGTAATTTTTAAGGTAAAGAACCAGAAGAAACAGACAGGGCTTTTTCTGCTAAGTCCTCATATCGGAAATTACACAAGTGTGAAGCACCCTAAGTTTGAAATAGTAAAGGATGAATATCTTGAATTCTTCTGCCCGCTTTGTAACGGTTCACTGGAGTCAGATATTCACAAGAACCTTGCGCATGTGATTCTGTGCGACGAATCGGGAAAATGCAATGATGTATATTTTTCACAGGTAGTTGGTGAGCACAGTACTTTTAAGACAGATGGTGATTCTGTTCATATTGCTGGTGAGGATGCAGGCAGATATACTTATTTTAAAATTGGTGATAAGTTTAAGAAGTACTTTTGATTTTATTATATTTATCGGGCAGTTCCTTACTTGTAGGGACGTTCTACTTTTAAAACAAATTCTTCATACAAAATGAAAAGACGTGAATTCCTGGGAAAAACAATTGTTGGTTCCGCTGGTATAGCAATTGGAACATCCGGTTTGCTTATGTCATCATGCAAAGGGGCCAATGATAAAATAGTCCTGGCACTAATCGGGGCTGGAGGCAGAGGTGTCCCAACCATTATTAACTGTTGCAGGGTGAATACCGGTGTGGAAATAAAAACCATCTGCGACGTGGATGATAACAGATCCTCTGCTGCGGCTGCTGAAGTTGAAAAACAGCTCGGATACAAGCCGGCTACATCCCGCTACATGAAAGAGATTATGGATGACAGGGATATAGATGCTGTATGGATAGCCACCCCTGATCACTGGCATGCGCTTGCAACAATCTGGGCCTGCCAGGCAGGTAAGGATGTATATGTTGAAAAGACACCCTCACTATGCATCTGGGAAGGCAGAAAAATGATTGAGGCAGCTAAAAGACACAAACAAATAATTCAGGCCGGATACCAGAACCGAAGCGGAGCCTATATTGCCAAAGCACGCGATTTCATTCAGTCAGGTAAGCTGGGACAGGTAATTCACATAAGGATATTCAACCTTCTGCCGGGTACTAAATGGATGCCGGAACCTGATTCGGATGCACCATCCACAATCGACTGGAATGAGTGGCTGGGACCTGCACCATCCAGGCCGTATAACAGGGGTGCTCAGACAGGATGGTACTATTACTATGCCTATAACCCGGGAGCGCTGAATGATGCCGGTCATCAGCTCGATCTTATCAGGATGCTTATGGGAAATCCGGGTCATCCTAAATCCGTATACGGCTGGGGAGGCAATTTTGTGTTTAACTCCGAAAGAGAGACTCCTGAATCACAGGCTATTACATACGACTTTGAGAAGTTTACCGTAACTGTTGACAGTTGCAATGCAACAAATTATATGGCAAAGGCTTCCCAGGAGATCAGAATGGATCCCACAAAATTTCCTGAATGGAAAACCAATGCCGACAAGGTGGAGATATACGGCACAGAGGCTATGATGTTTATGGGAAGGACAGGCGGAGGATGGCAGGTATATGGCCCTGGTGAACAGATGATTGCCCTGGAGGGAGGTATTCATCCCGATGCAGAGCATCAGAAAAATTTCATCGAATGTCTCAGAAACCGTAAGCAACCTAACTCTGATATGGAACAGGCTCACATGAGTGCAGCACTTGTACATTTCGGAAACATAGCATACCGGAGCGGCAACAAACAGCTGTTAATAGATTCACAAAAGGAGCAATTTATAGGGGATGACGTTGCCAATAAATTCCTGAAAACAGACTACAGGGATAACTATATTGTTCCTGAAAAAGTCTGATACTAATTTATAAATCTATTCTCTATTTAATATGGCAAGTGCAAATGATAAAGTAATTCTTGCGCTTATTGGCGCAGGAGGCAGAGGAACACAGGTTATCCTGGGCATGCAGAAATGCCTTCCCGGGGTAGAAGTTAAATATGTTTGTGAAGTGGACCAGGAAAGAGGCGGCAGGGTGATAGATGAACTGGGTAAGCAACAGGGTTATAAACCTCAGCGTGTTGAGGACATGAGGCGTACTTTCGAGGACAAGGATGTTGATGCAGTTGTGATCTGCACCCCTGAACACTGGCATGCACTTGCAACAGTTTGGGCATGCCAGGCAGGAAAAGATGTATATGTTGAAAAGAATATTTCCCTTAACATTCCCGAAGGGAGAAAAATGATCAATGCTGCAAAGAAATATAACAGGATTGTTCAGTGCGGTTTCCAGAATCGAAGCGGAGCATACAATTTACATGCAAAGGAATATATCCAGAGTGGTAAGCTCGGAAAGATTGTACATCTTAAAGCTTATTGCATGCTTCCGGGAAATAAGCCATGGATTTATAAAGAAGATGAACCGGTACCCCAGGGCCTGAACTGGGATATGTGGCTTGGTCCGGCTCCTGAAGTTCCCTATAATGTGAGCAGACACAAAGGATACAACGAATTCTGGGCATACTCATGCGGATTACCACTGGCCGATTGCTGCCATGTTATAGATCTTGCCCGCATGGTTCTTGGTGATCCCGATAATCCAAAATCTGCTTTCTGTGCAGGAGGAAGAGTAATATATAATGACAACAGAGATATTCCCGACAACCAAACTATTACATTCGACTTTGGCGAATTCCCGATGACTGTAGAAGCATCTATTTACGGAGAATATCTGCAAAAAGCTCCACCCGAAGTAAGATATGGCAGGAACAAATTTGCCAACTGGCCATTCCTCAGCGACAGGATGGAGATTTACGGTACTGAAGGTATGATGTATCTGGCCCGTCATGGTGCAGGATGGCAGGTGCTTGGAGCAGATTCAAAGGTCCTTGCGCAGGAGTATGGCTATTTCCCTGATGATGAGCATCATCAGAATTTTATTAATTGTATCAGGACACGCAAAACCCCAAATGCAAACATAGAGCAGAGTCATAAAAGTGCAACCCTGGTACATCTTGCCAATCTCTCATACAGGGTTGGTAAAAAGCAACTTTATTATGACAGTGAGAAAGAGCTTGTAACAAATTCCGATGAGGCTAATGTTATCTCTAAAGGTACTTACCGTCCGGGATTTGAGGTGCCTGAGGTCTGATTCCCCCTTTGAAGGGGGCAAGGGGGATGTTCAAACGAAGATATTCAATGTCAGAAAATTCAATAATTCCATATAATCCAAAACTCAAAAAGTTAGCCCGCGAACTCAGAAACAATAGTACATTGGCTGAAGTTATTCTTTGGCAGAATCTCAAGGGCAGGAGTTATGGCCATGAATTTCACAGACAGGTTCCAATAGATGAATTCATTGTTGACTTTTATTGTCATGAATTAAAATTAGCGATTGAAATTGACGGAAATACTCATGATTATAATTTTGATAAGGATGAAATCAGGCAATCAAAATTGGAGAGCTTTGGGATAACATTTATAAGGTTTAATGATAATGATGTGAAAAAAAATATAACTGATGTCTTAAGATCAATTGAATTTAAAATAACAGAGATTGAAAATAGGTAAATTGTGAAAGAACATCCCACAGACCCCATTCAAATGGGGAATAAGTACTTACAGAATTTGCCAAAACCATGAAAAACATTTTCCACTATTAAAACATCCCCCTGGCCCCCTTCAAAGGGGGAATTAAGAACCAAAACCCTTATAATTAATACGATTTCATTTCAACAAACCTGAATTCCAATATGATCTTTCCAAAAAACAAACTGTTTAAGAAATTATTGATTCTGTTTTCCGGAGGATTGATCCTGGTCGGAATAATTGCCGGCTATGTTATCATAAGAACCTGGGGCAGAACAGTTATTCAGATTGACATACATCAGGATAAAAAGATAATTCACCTGTCAAATTTTGCAGAGCCTCCTCAGTTTGCAATTTGGCTTGAAAACACCGTCACAAAGGAACTTAAAACGGTTTTTGTAACTCATCGCGTTGCTAAAGGTGACTGGGAAGGAAAAGCAAATGTACCGGTTGCCCTGCCTCAATGGTTCATGCTTTTCAAAGGAAAGAAGGATAAAGGAGAGAAGCCTGATAAGGGAAAGAATTCTGATATGGCCATCTCAGGAGCTACTCCAAAAGCCGATTATTTTTCATTAAGGGTTGAGGTTGAACCCGGATCAGAATGGATCTGCTGGATTGAAATGAACCTTGCAGGAGATTTTAATGATGCCTATCCTGAAATAGATGTTGAAACACTCCGTGAAGATGAATACAGCAATGGTCAGCCGGCACTTATCTTCAGAGCTGACGTGAAAGCTGTTGAAAACATGAAATTCAATCCTTCAATTGTCTCACAGTCAGTATGGAATAAAGGAATCGTAAGCGTGGAACCTGTAAGTGAAGGTATCACAACTGCAAAAAATGTCTTCGATGATATACAGATTTCCGTTATAAAACCGAAACCCAAACTGATAGATAAAACTAAGGTTCAGGATATATAATTAATGGCGCAATGGCACAAAGGCGCAGAGGCGCAATGGCGCAATGGCGCAAAGGCAGGAAGTAATTAAAAGCATTTAAAAAATATGAAAAAAACTGTATCATTCAGATTGCTCATTCTTGCAGCATTTGTTGTTATCGGAGTTCCAAGAGGCGAACTTCTTTTCGGAGAACGTTATGTTACGATTGCCACAATCGGGAATACTCCATCCTCAATTAAGAGTGACAACAAGCAGGAGATTGTTGATCATGTGATAAAATTCTGGGACAGTGAGCTGAAACAGGTGCTTCCTGATAAGCCCGATCTAATAGTGCTTCCTGAATTCTGCGACCTGTCGGGCGAAGGCGAGGAATATCTTAAGGTCAGGAAAAACCAGGTTCTCGACTTTTTTTCATCAATTGCAAAAAGTAACAGATGTTATATCGCCTTTGGTACTCAGCGGAAGGATGATAACGGAAACTGGCGGAATTCCTGTATCGTTATTGACAGAAGTGGCTCTGTTGCCGGAATATATGACAAAAATTTTCCTACCATTATGGAAATGGAGTCAGGTATCAGGGCGAGTAACGAATCCAAACTGATAGAGTGTGATTTTGGGCGCGTTGCAATAGCTATCTGCTTCGATCTGAACTTCGATGAACTGAGGTTAAAATACACAAAGGAAAAACCTGATCTTATAATTTTCTCTTCGATGTATCATGGTGGAAATGTTCAGAGTACATGGGCATATACATGCAGATCTCATTTTGTGGGTGCTGTTTACAGGGGCAACCCCTCAGAAATAAGGAATCCAATGGGTGATATAATTGCCTCCAATACCAATTATTTCGATTATGCTGTAGCAAGGATAAATCTCGACTGCAAACTTGTACATCTCGATTATAACTGGGAAAGGCTGAGAGCTTTAAAAAACAAATACGGAACATCGGTTAAAATCAGTGATCCGGGAAAACTGGCCTCCGTTCTTATAACAAGTGAAAACAGCACGGTAACTTCGGAAGAGATGGTAAAAGAGTTTGAGATTGAGATGCTTGATGATTACATGAAAAGAGCCAGGGATTTCAGGATGAAACCTGGGATTTTAAAATAAATGTAAAATGTTAAATATGAATATATTCCGCAAGTTTATTGTTATTTATTTCACAATAACAATCCAGGTAATAATAACAGTATCTGCTCAGAATATATCTCCTGCTGATCAGAAACTTGAAACTGAGCGTACGGATGCATATGCTGCCCAGCTTGAGAACTACCTCAGGCAATATCTTGTTGATGAATATGACATTAGGGCGTCATCTGTCTGGCACCGCGATTACAGCAGCATTGACGCCTTTGAAAGGAGTGTTGCTCCAAACCGCGAAAGATGGGCTTCGGTAGGGATGTTCATAAAGAAATGGTTAATGCCATAAATGATGTAGGGACACGCCATGGCGTGTCCCTACGATCATTAAATGTATTTGCAGGGTCATGCCATGGCATGACCTTCCTTTTATACCCCTGCAATTCTTCTCTTATACTCAGCAAGGGCAGCATCAAGCCTATCCCTAGAAGTTGTATCTCCCGGAATGTTATGTGAAGGATGTATATATAGCTTAACACCCCTGTCGGCAAGTATCTCGGCAACTGTTGTTACAGTCATCCAGACACATGTAATAAATGCCATAGTTGACACAGGGCCTACCTTATCCTGGTGATTCTTAAGTGGAACTGATGCATCCTGAAGCGGCGCGCAGGTATCAACAACATAATCTGCCAGATCAAAGATAGTCTTACCGCAGGAATGTCTTGTCTGCTTTCCTTTTGCTTCTGCAGCAGAGCCGAATACAATAACCTTCATACCACTTTTTTTGGCTTCAAGGGCAACATCGATATTCACATTATTAATCCCTGTATGAGAAAATAGCCACATTGTATCGTCTTTGTGGAACTCATAGCTTTTCATAATTGCCGATCCGTAACCTTCAACCCTTTCAAGAAAAAGAAACTGGTGGACACCCATTTCACCGGTGATCTTTGTGAAGAATGTTAGCGGTAGTTCAACCATGGGATGGAAACCTACAAATCCTCCGATACGCGGATACATCTCCTCAATAGGTATGGTAGCATGTCCGCAACCGAATGTATGAACCCATCGTCCCTTTTCAATTGTATCCGCCATCACTTCTGCAGCCTTGCGGATGTTTTCCATTTGAGTATTCTCAATACGGGACATAATATCCCTTGCATTGTTAAGCCATTGTAGTGCTAACATAATTAACTGAATTTAAATTGTTTATTTAACTTGTTTTGATCTTTTCAATATCAATATGGCAAGAAAAGCCATAACTAAAACTTCTGCCATGGCAAATGTAATTAAATGTGCAACTCCTGAATGCTGGGCAACAAGTCCCATCAGGAAATTAATTATCGTATTCCCGGCGAGTGCAATAAAAAATATTATGCTGAAGGCAGTTCCAGATAAACCTGCAAACAAGGAGCCCGCTATGCCAAGCATTATCGGGAATCCTCCTGCAAGTCCTGCGCCAAGGGCAATAAGGCCAATTACTGACAGATTATACGAACTGCTCATTTTTAAAATAATAAGTCCGGTAAGGGTGAGTGCAAAAGAGATTATGAGAAGCTGTTGTGGCGTTAAAGACCTGAAAATACTCCCGGTCAGCAGTCTCATTGCCACAAGACCTGCAACAAACAGTGTCAGTGCATAGAGCGCACTGCTCTGCTCAACAGCAAGAGTGCTGACCATATATGTTGTTGTCCAGTTATTTATTATTCCTTCAAATCCGCTCTGAAAAAACAGGAAAAAGGCTATAAGCAGGAGTGCCTTGTCCTTTGCAAGGTCAATGGTCTGGCTGAAGGGAGCACTTTTTGCAAGCTTGGGAGGAGGAAATTTTATGACAAGGAAAAATATAGCAGTTAGTACAGTCAGAATACCAACCGATGCAACAATTATCTCAAAGTCAAGAGTATTTCGTACCAATCCAAGTACCAGAGGCATGCCGAGTGCTCCCACTCCATAAAAGACACCAAGTAAACTTATATTTGCACCTTTTCCTGTTTCGCTAATATCAGAAACAAGTGCATTTGTTGCTCCGTTAATTGATCCTCCGCCAAGGCCTACCAAAAGAATAAATACTTTAAGCATAAACTCCGAAGAAGTATATGCTATTCCAAAAAACCCGGCTGACATAACTAATGCTGAAATAAATAGAAGCATACGGTAACCATTCCGGTCGGCAATAGGACCGAACAAAACAGATCCTGCAATTATTCCTATGGGTAGTATGGAAAACAAAGTACCTGATGCAATCTCATTGAGATTCAGTTTCAATCTCAGATCAGCTACCACGGAACCAAGTGTTATTATACAAATCCCGAAAAGGAGCATGCCTGCACATGCTGACCAGAAAACTACTCTTTTGCTGAACATAAAATCTGATTTATTTTTTCGATCCTGAAATACTTTTAAGTGCCATATAGCCTGCACCATAGACTCCAGCATCACCTTTCAGGGCAGATCCGGTAAGTGTAACCTGTTTCATTCCGACAGGCTGAGCCCATTTCTTTGCCTCTTCACAGATGTCAGGTAACAAGGGAAGTGCAGGCCCGAATACACCACCTCCGAAAATAATTTTCTCGGGATTGAAAAGGCTGACAAGGTTTGCAACAGCCATTCCCCAGAATTCCACACATTGTCTGATAATGCTGACTGCTAAACTGTCATTCTTTTCAAATGCTTCCAAAATATCACGGGAAGTAATGGCATCAATGCTCTTATGCATTAGGATCCCATCATATTCTTCATTATCTGTCAGGTCCGATTTGGTTACCTTGGCAATTCCTTCACCTGATGCGTAATACTCAAAACAACCGCAGTTCCTGTATTTCTCACTGAATGGTCTCTGCAATGCCATCCAGCCAATGCATCCTGCAATATCATTGCTGCCTCTCAATATCTCCCCATTAATAAGAATTCCGGCGCCAATTCCTGTTCCGACCGACAGAAATATAGCATCCCGGCACCCGCTTGCATTGCCCTTCCATACTTCACCAAGAATATAGCATGCCCTGTCGCTGTCAATACTGACAGGTATGGTTCCTGAAACAGATTTAACTTCTTCAAGCAAAGGATAATCTTCCCAGCCCTCTATGTTTGGGACCCATGTGGTTCCTGTTCCCGGGTGTGCAATCCCGGGAACAGATATCCCGATTGCTTCGACAGTATTTCCTTCAGATTTCCCTTTCTCAAGAAATTTAACAACCTGTTCTGTAATAAGCAGACCGACATCACTACCGGTTCTTTTTCCTATAGGAACTGTCTCTTTATGAATAATTTCGCCATTTTTTAAAATAATAGCAATAGCAAGTTTTGTACCTCCAAGGTCAATCCCAAGAAGAGCCATACTGATAATTATTTTCCTGTACGTTTAATATTCCATATTTCAGCACCTTTTTCACCTATATCCCCGGTAGTGATTTCCAGCACTTTTTCTTTGTCCTTCTGCTTTAATTTATTGCTGGCAAGCATCTCTGAAAGTTCATAGTTACCCGATTCAGGTACCTTAAGCTTTATTGATGCTTTCTCTGATGTCTTTCCATGATTCAACACAAAAAGCAAATATCCACCGGGATATTCATGCAGTCTTATTATCAAAGGATTAGCTGCATTACCGGGCTGTGATACAGCAACCTGACTCTCAATCCCGGCCCATGAAACAAGTCCAATCAGAAACTTATTTGTATTCCTGTGAGAGGAATCCTGTACAGTTATCCTCTGGGTTGACTGATCCCACTGAGAACCGCGGGAATTTGTCATTGCAAGGAAAGAACCCACAAACATTGTGTGACCCTTTCCAAAATCTGAGGTAACCATAACCGGAGAACCATCCGTTAACCTTGCCAGCACCTTGGATTTAGCAGGATCGAGAACTTCCAGTGATTCAGCAAACTGTGA
>Ga0209314_10001321_pt1 | contig 10993 bp, 6 predicted proteins | sample I19B2metaG_FD_184146 | JGI IMG/M metagenome (GOLD analysis project Ga0209314, IMG submission 184146) | Lake sediment bacterial and archeal communities from Gulf of Boni, Indonesia to study Microbial Dark Matter (Phase II) - ​I19B2 metaG... | ecosystem: Environmental > Aquatic > Freshwater > Lake...
GTCTACGTCTATTCCCATGACTTCTCCTGTTGACTTCATTTCTGGGCCGAGTATGGTATCAACTCCCGGGAATCTATCAAAGGGGAAGACAGCCTCTTTGATGGAGATATGTTCTATCTCTCTCTCTTCTGTAATACCAAGCTCCTTTAATGTTTCACCTACCATCACCTTTGCTGCAATCTTTGCTAAGGGCATACCTGTTGCCTTGCTTACAAAAGGAATCGTCCTCGATGCCCTCGGATTCACCTCGATAATATAGATTTTCTCCTTTTTTACAGCAAACTGTATATTCATCAGACCCACGACGTTGAGCTCTTTAGCAAGCGCCTTTGTCTGCCGCTTTATCTCATCAACAATCTTTTTATTCAAAGAATGTGGAGGAAGGGAGCATGCTGAATCTCCCGAATGAATGCCTGCCTGTTCAATATGTTCCATCACCCCCCCTATAATGATATCTCTCCCATCGGATAAGGCATCGACATCTACCTCGATAGCATCTTCGAGGTACTTATCTACAAGGACGGGATGTTCAGGAGATGCCTTTACAGCTCTTTTCATATAGTCTGTAAGAGATTTTTCATCATAGACTATCTCCATGGCCCTACCACCGAGTACATAGGATGGTCTTATCATCACAGGATATCCTATTCTCTCTGCTGCATTGAGAGCATCTTCAACAGACATGGCAGTATCACTTTCAGCCTGTTTTAAACCGAGCTTATGGAGGAGTTCTTTAAACCTTTTTCTGTCTTCTGCGCGATCTATGGAGTCGGGAGAGGTTCCGAGGATTTTTACACCTTCTTTTTCGAGGGGAACAGCAAGTTTCAGGGGAGTCTGGCCTCCAAACTGGACTATAACACCTTCGGGCCTTTCGGTATCGATAATATTAAGCACATCCTCCATGGTAAGGGGCTCAAAGTAAAGCCTGTCTGCTGTGTCATAATCTGTACTGACAGTTTCAGGGTTACAATTTACCATAATCGTCTCATAACCGAGTTCCTTAAGTGCAAATACTGCGTGCACACAACAGTAGTCGAACTCGATACCCTGTCCTATTCTGTTCGGACCGGAGCCGAGGATGAGAATCTTCTTTCTCCTGCTCGGACTTGCTTCACATTCAACAAATCCCCCCTCGCCCCCCTTTGCTAAAGGGGGGATGGAGGGATTAATGAACTCGTTACTCGTAATTGAATAAAACGGCTTTTCATATGTTGAATACAGATACGGTGTATATGCAGCGAACTCTGCTCCACAGGTGTCAACCATCTTGTAAACAGCATGCATAGTTTGTTGGCGCCTCAGATGCCTAATATCAGACTCATCTACATTAAGGAGTTTTGCAATCCTTCTATCTGAAAAGCCATATCCTTTTGCCTCCATGAGAAGATCCTTAGGAATGAGATATGGTGCAAGGCTCAGGCTTGCCTCTTTTTTAATCCCCTTCCCGTAATTCCGTATCCTTTCTTCCATTTCTATTATCTGCTTAATATTGTGAAGAAACCACGGGTCTATCCATGTAAGCTCATATATTTCTTGAATGCTCATACCTTCTCTCAGGGCTTGTGCAATATACCATACCCTTTCAGCGTTTGGGGTCTTAAGTTTACCCTTGATAAGGTTCATATCAGCTTTCAGATCTTCAAGGCCGTAGCTTCCAATTTCAAGGCTTCTCATAGCCTTCTGGAGTGACTCTTTGAAGGTCCTTCCGATGGCCATCACCTCTCCGACTGACTTCATCTGTATGGTGAGTGTTGGGTCTGCTTCGGGAAATTTCTCAAACGCAAAGCGTGGGAACTTTGTCACGACATAGTCAATTGTTGGTTCGAAAGAGGCTGGAGTTTCCCTCGTGATATCATTCGGTATCTCGTCGAGGGTCAGACCAATAGCAAGCTTTGCTGCGATCTTTGCAATTGGGAACCCTGTTGCCTTTGATGCGAGGGCTGAGCTCCTCGACACCCTCGGGTTCATCTCTATTACTACCATCCTTCCGTTGTTCTGATTGAGGGCAAACTGGATATTTGAACCACCAGTGTCAACACCCACCTCGCGTATGATTGCGATGGCTGCATCGCGCATCCTCTGATATTCCTTATCCGTAAGGGTCTGGGCCGGTGCAACGGTAATTGAATCTCCTGTGTGTATTCCCATTGGATCAAAGTTTTCTATGGAACAGATAATAACAACATTATCTTTTCTATCACGCATGACCTCGAGCTCATACTCCTTCCACCCGAGGACTGATTCTTCGACGAGCACCTGATTGATGGGGCTGAGCTTCAGCCCTCGTTCAAGCAGTTCTCTGTACTCTTCTCTGTTGTAAGCTATACCGCCTCCTGTGCCTCCGAGGGTAAAGGAGGGTCTCAGGATTGCAGGGAATCCAATATCCTTTACTGCTTCAAGCCCGTCTTTGAGGGAACCAACATAAGCAGACTTTGGGACCTCCAGGCCAATCATTACCATAGCCTCCTTGAAAAGTTCCCTGTCCTCGGCCTTGTTTATTGCACCGAGCTTTGCTCCAATAAGTTCAACTTCATATTTATCAAGGACACCTTCCTCGGCGAGTTCTACAGACAGATTTAGAGCAGTCTGGCCACCCATGGTCGGGAGGAGGGCGTCAGGTCTTTCCTTTTTGATTATCAACTCAAGGATATCTGCAGTCAGAGGCTCTATATATGTTGCGTCAGCCATCTCGGGATCGGTCATTATTGTTGCTGGGTTTGAGTTGACAAGTACAATTTCGTAACCTTCTTCACGAAGTGCCTTACATGCCTGAGTGCCAGAGTAGTCAAACTCACATGCCTGGCCTATGATTATAGGCCCAGAACCTATCAGGAGAATCTTCTTTATATCAGTCCTTTTTGGCATTTAACCTCGTTCCGAAAGTTACCTCTTCTCTTTTTATGTCATTTCGGCTTGTCCGAAATCCTTTTTTCACAGAAAGATTCCCGACAAGCGGGAATGACAATGAATTATCTACGCGCTGAACTATAAGATATTACATTCTTGAATAGTTGTAAAAGTCTGTCATTCCGCACTTAATGCGGAATCCAGTCTATGTATTCTTTCTGGGTTCCTGCTTTTGCAGGAATGACAATAAATAGTAATGATTTAGTTATCAAGTTTTAAAATAAACTATCTTGCTTCCGCCGAGATGCAATGGGATTTCTGCTTTTTCACTCCATATACCTTTCCTGAAATATGTATCATCAGCATACGCAGAAAGGACCTTGCCAAAGAACGCATAACATTCACCTGCATCTACTGTCTTCCATACTTGACATTCAATATGACCAATGCAATCGCGAATGACAGGAGCTTTTACTCTTTTAGGAGGTGCGGTCTTCAGTTTTGCCTTCTCAAATTTATCTATATCCCTTCCAGATGTCCTCCCGCAAATCCATAGTGCCTTTAAAAGTTTCTTTGTTGGAATATTTATCACAAACTCCCCTGTCTGCTTTATTAACATAGCTGTGTAATTTTCTTTTGAGACACAGACAATCACAATTGGTGGCTCCTCACTTACAGGTGTTGCCCATGCGCAAGTCATGACATTGGGTTTTCCTTTTTTGCTGATGCTTGTCAGAAAAAACACAGTCTTTGGATGTAAAAGATGGTAGATTTCTGATGTAATGGTTTTTTTCATCTAAAATTTCTCCTCAATCATCTCCCTGAACCTCTTAAAAATATAACCTGCGTCATTGGGGCCAGGACCTGCCTCTGGATGATACTGGACAGAGAATATCGGGAGTTCAACATGTCTCATTCCTTCTTCAGTTCCGTCATAAAGATTCTTATGCGTGAGTTTTACCTGTCCCTTAAGCCCCTTTGTATCTACACAGAAGTTATGGTTCTGGGAGGTAATCTCAACCTTCTCAGTCGCCAGATCCATTACCGGGTGGTTTCCTCCGTGGTGACCGAATTTGAGTTTGTATGTCCTTCCTCCCATTGCTAAGCCAAGAAGCTGATGGCCGAGGCAGATGCCAAGAATGGGCTTTTTGCCGATAAGCTTTTTTGTATTTTTGACAGCATAGGTAACTGCCTCGGGGTCTCCAGGGCCGTTGCTGAGGAGTATCCCATCGGGTTTCATATTAAGTACTTCTTCGGCAGGAGTCTTTGCAGGCACGACAGAGACATCAAAATGTGTGTCCACAAGGTTCCTCAGAATGCTGAGTTTAACTCCAAAATCATAGACGACAACCCTCTTCAGAGCTGAGAGCTGAGAGCAGAGAGCTGAGTTATTGTCTTCAAAACTTTCAACTTTTAACTGTGAACTTTGAACTCCTGCGTTAGCAGGCTGCCATCTCCACAAACCTTCTTCCCATGAATGTGCTTTTTTTGAGGTTACCTCTTTCACGAGGTCAATACCTAGAATCCCTGGATGTTTTTTTACCTTTTTGAGCAGACTCTCAGGGTTTAAATCCTTTGTTGAGATTATCCCCATCTGTGAGCCATAGTCTCTTAAATGCTTAGTAAGGGCTCTGGTGTCTATCCCTTCTATACTGACAATCCTGTATTGTTTTAAATAATCTGATAATGAATTTATGCCCTTGGATTTTGACTTTTGGACTCTGAACTTTTCAGCTCGCCAGTTGTTCGGGAAAGGCAGGTATTCTTTAACAATAAAGCCTTCTACCTTCGGGCCCCCGAGGGATTCTATATCCTCGTAATTCACTCCATAATTTCCTATCTGGGTATAAGTCATAGTCACAATCTGCCCTTTGTATGAAGGGTCTGTGAGGATTTCCTGATAACCTGTCATAGAGGTATTGAAAACAACCTCACCAATAGTCTCACCATCAGCACCAAAACCTCTTCCTTCAAATACAGTCCCATCTGATAGAACGAGTAATGCCTTTACGTTAGAAAGATTAGAAAGATTTTCTAACGAAGAAGGCCTGAACTTTCTAACGGGGTTTAGCGCCATTCGTATATCCTTGCTTTCGAGATTGTCATAAAGGGGACTCCCTTGAGCACCCATCCATCAAAGGGCGTATTTTTCCCCTTCGAGACAAATTTCGAAGACTCAACAGTGACCTCTTTTTTCGTATCAATAATTGTGACATCTGCATCAGCTCCTTTTGCAAGGGTACCTTTTGGACCGGTGATAAGTGATGAGAGATGGGGGGTGAGTAGACCAAGAATCCGTGCTGGATTGAGAGACATCTTCTCTATTAGTTGACTTATTGTCAAAACTCCTTCATCGACAAGCTTCATACTCAAGCCGAGTGCAGTTTCAAGGCCTGAAATGCCTGGTGGTGCAAGGTCGAATTCCTTGAGTTTTTCATCCCGGTGGTGTGGTGCGTGGTCAGTGGCAATCACATCAATCGTGCCATCTTTGAGCCCCTCCTTTATGGCCTCTATGTCCCTTTTTGTCCGCAAGGGAGGGTTTACCTTCGCATTCGTATCATAATTTTTTACAGCATCCTCTGTGAGGCTGAAATAATGAGGGCATGTCTCGGCTGTAACGTTTACGCCTCTTTTCTTTGCATTCCTTATCAATTTCACCGAGCCCTCTGTTGATACATGAGCGATATGAAGCTTTCCCCGTGTAAGTTCTGCCAACAGAATATCCCTGAAAACCATTATCTGTTCTGCCTCAGCCGGTATCCCCCTCAGCCCAAGTGTCATCGACAATAACCCTTCGCTCATTACTCCATCCTCAGAGAGTGTTAAATCTTCGCAGTGAGAGATTATGGGAAGACCAAAGGCTTTTGAATACTCCAGCGCCCTTCTCATAATCAGACTATTCATCACAGGCAGCCCGTCATCAGAGAAAGCAATACAGCCTTCGTCCTTCATTGTCCCCATCTCAACAAGTTCTTTACCTTTCTGGCCTTTTGTTATTGCACCAATCGGGAGGACAGTGCATAATCCTTCAAGGGCTTTTCTGATTATGAATTCTGTAACACTTGCATTGTCATTAATAGGGTATGTGTTCGGCATACAGCAAACAGTTGTAAAGCCGCCCCTGATAGCAGCGGCTGTTCCTGTTTTTATCGTCTCCTTGTATTCAAACCCAGGCTCCCTGAGATGTACATGCATGTCAATAAGCCCAGGAATTACAAACATCCCTTCTGCGTTGATCACTCGGGGTTCAGGGAATAGACTTTCACCTCCTCCCTTGCCCTCCCCCCTCGAGGGGTAGGGGTGTATGGGGGTGGATTTGCTCTCTGCTCCTTGCTCTTTGCTCTTAGCTCTTTGACCTTTGCTTTGTATGTTGACTTCTTTAATCTTCCCATTTTCAATTAAAACATCACCAATCCCATCAATCCCCTGTGAAGGGTCGATGATATGCCCCTTTTCGATTAAAATCATCTCTTGACTCCAGCGAGGAGATACATAACCGCCATTCTGACGGCAAGGCCATTTGTTACCTGTTCGAGGATCACTGATCTTGGACCGTCTGCAATCTCTGAGGAGATTTCAATTCCCCGGTTCATCGGACCAGGATGCATGACTATAACATCATCCTTTGCAAGGAGAAGTCTTTCCTGTGTAAGCCCCCAATTCTTGGAATATTCCTCAGTGGATGGAAAGAAGCCTTTGCCTTGCCGTTCCATCTGTATTCTGAGCATCATTACTACGTCCACATTCTTCAGACCCTCTTCCATACTGTGTAAGACTTTAACACCGAAGTCCTCCATCTCTCTCGGTATTAAGGTTGGGGGACCGATCAGCCTTACGTTTGCTCCAAGTTTTGTCAAACCATAGATATTAGATTTTGCAACCCTGCTATGGATTATGTCTCCCACAAGAGCGATATCGAGACCTTCAATTCTTCCTTTCTTTTCCCTTATCGTGAAGGCGTCAAGGAGTGCCTGTGTTGGATGCTCATTCGTGCCATCCCCTGCATTTATCACAGAGGCCCTGAGTTTTTTAGCAAGAAGATGGGGTACCCCTGCTGAGGAATGTCTTATGATGATGAAATCTGCACCGAGGGCCTGGACAGTAAGGGCTGTGTCAATCAGGCTCTCACCCTTGACAACGCTGCTTGTAGGGACTGAGAAGTTTATAACATCAGTGCTCAGCCTCTTTGCTGCAAGTTCAAATGATGTCCTAGTTCTCGTGGAAGGTTCAAAGAACAGATTTACAGCAGTCTTACCACGCAGGGCAGGAACTTTCTTTATGTCCCTTCCGAGAACATCCTTGAACCCAGCGGCTGTATCAAGTATGAGATTTATATCCTCTACAGAGAGTTCCTTTATGCCGAGTAAGTCTTTATTCAGCACTTTTTAATCCTTTATACCTATCTTTTCGAGGATTATCCTGTCTTCTAATCCTTCTTCTTCAAGCTGGACTTCGACATTCTCACTCAAGGAAGTAGGAATGTTCTTCCCGACATAGTCAGCCTTTATAGGAAGCTCCCGGTGTCCCCTGTCAATCAGAACAGCAAGCTGGATAGAAGCTGGTCTTCCAAGGTCCATTAATGCATCCAGGGCAGCCCTGATTGACCTTCCTGTAAAGAGGACATCATCAACAAGGATAATTTTTTGATCCGTCACTTCGAAAGGAACATCAGTTTTCCTGACAATAGCTTGTGCTTTTCTTATATTCAGGTCATCCCTGTAAAATGCTATGTCAAGTGAGCCAACAGGTATTTCCTTTTTTTCGATCTCCTTTATTTTTGAGGCAAGTCTTTTTGCAAGATGAACTCCGCCCCTCTGTATTCCAACGAGGCAAAGCCTGTCTGTACCTTTGTTCTTTTCGATGATTTCATGTGCCATTCTCGTTAAAGCCCTGTCTATGTCCTTTTTGTTAAAGAGTTCTTTTGGCATTGTTAAAATCCCATAAAAAAACCTTCCCCTCTGAGAGTGGAAGGTTCATTGATTTTTCTGATTTTGCAGCTCACGCTGCCTCCTCTGCCTTTTGGCCTCGCCGGGCCATTCTTTAAGGCAACTTTATTAAACCATAAATTAGAGAGGGCTGTCAAATCACCCGGAAGCATCTCCAATTCTGTGGTAGAAGAAAAAGAGAAATTCACCGTTATACTTCCCCTCCCTTTGACGGAGGGGACAAAGGGGAGGGTGTAGAATGCGAAGTTGAGTTAGTCTGAATGGTTTTGGGATATGCCTCATTCTTATCATGGAAATAAAGATGCTTAAAAATCATTCACTCACCTTGACAAAAATTCAGGGGGATATATAATTGTAGGTGACTGAATGGTGGAAGCGCCTGTAAATTTAGAGAACGAAAAGAAGAAAAACATCAGGCTCGCCTTAGGGGTAGCATCTTTCGGGGTAATCGCGTTTTTCTGTATTTATATCATTTTTTTTGCTATTATATTTTTTTCTCCCTGGACATTCTTTAATGTCTTTCCTATCCCCTCCTTCGCAGAAGGAGTCGTCGGTCTTGATGGCAACCTCTTTATTATTTCTAAGAGCTTTGATTTCAAAGGAGCTTCCTATGAACAACCTCCACGCGAAAAGATGACGTTGAGAATTTATGACGGCAAATCATTGTCTGAACCGGAAGAGATTAAGCCCTTTGCCTCTCTTTATCATACGGAAAACAAAATCTATTTTTTTGATAAAGGGCTTTATAGAACCTTTGATATGAAAACATGGGAGGAATTCAAAAACCCAGAAATAGGAAGTAATCCCAAAGGAGCTGTTGGCACTGACGGTATCTGGGTTTTAAGTACAATGAGAAAGAAGCCAGTCCTTAGGCTTATAACAGAAAGGGAAACTAAGGAAATTCCTCTTCCTGATGATGAACTTGTGGAGGAGATGTACGTTTGTTCTTCTCAACTTCTCTGCCTTGAAAATGAACTCCACCTCTTCTGGAAAACGGGGATACCATCGTGTGGTACAAATATGATGGGAAGAAATGGGACCAGCCTGAAATGTTTGAAGACAGTAGCGAATACAAGGCAATTGTCGTTAAAAATAACATGTTCCTTATACACTTCAGGAGTTTTGGCAATCACCTTGAAATTGCTCTCAGAGGTTATAACAGGTATTTTTGGTCTGAGCCGAAGACTTTTGATATTCGCGGACTATCTATCAGTACCGTGCCGGCTGTTTTTAAGAACAGGTTTATTATTTTTCAACAGGGGCTGTTTTCTGAGAAGTACCACATCCTTGAAGGAGAACACATTGAAGGGCCATTTACTATAAGTAAGCCTTTCTTCTTTACTTTCAATGTATGGAAAGTTTTAATTTTCGGCTTTTCGTTCCAATTGATTTTCTTTGTCTTTATTTTTCTTTTATCCCTTGTCATAAGGAAGTTTAAACTGAAAACATGGAGAATTGAAGCAAGAGAATTTGAATTTGCCAGTCTTTTCAGGCGTACTCTTGCAAAGAGTATTGATTTCCTTCTCGTAACAATTCCCGCAGTTGCTCCTATCTATTTCGTATTAAGTGATGACCCCTTTTTTGAAAATCCCTTTCAGTATATCGGCTTAGCCGTTTATTCAATGACGGTGATGCTATTGGGCAGCTTCCTTTATCATTCTTTGTTGGAAGGTTTGTGGGGAAAGACCCTCGGGAAAAAGATGTGCGGTATTGTTGTCCTGAAGGATGATTTTTCGAAATGCACGATCGGGAGAGGATTCTTAAGAAACGTAATGAGGATTGTTGACAGTTTTTTCTATTATCTCGTGGCAGTTGTGGCAATGGCGGGTACGATGAAATGGCAGCGGCTTGGAGATATTGTCGCAGGTACTATAGTAGTAAGAGATAAGACTTGATAAATAATTGCATTGCAAAAGTTGATGCTTAATACTTACCATCAGACAATGTCTGGGGTACTTAACACTTTTTCCCTAAAGAGTTTTTTTAAATCTGTCTTTAGATTCAGAATTTCAGATATAAATCATTAAAAACTGAAAGCTAATGTGTATGATACTGGAAAAATAAAAGGTTGATAATACCGATAATTTGAAGTATTTTTACAACGCAGATATAAATAAGTTTGGCAACATCGTTAGTATTCGGAGGGACTTAATGACATTAAGAGATGAGTTTTTGAAAACTGGCAATTGGCTTTTTAGATGGCGGAGTTTTGTGCCTTACATTTTTTTACCAACATTGCTTATTGCCTTACAACAATCTGAATATTTGGAGCAAACAGTAATTTTCACTCTCTTAAGGTCTTATCAAAAGCCAGAGCTTAGTCTGTTACTCGACGGGTAAAATTTTCTTAGCAGAAACCTTTTTTAAATGTAGACCATAATGCTGTTTACCCCGTAGGAATGCCTAAAGGTTTGCCATGGGGTGATAAATTAAAGAATCTTCCGCTTCTGTACACCGAGTCTATGCCCGATCCGTTGTAATTTGCTACGGGTTCCGTGTGCAATTCCAATGGGGTTTAAGCTCTAGTAGCCTCTGCAGTGTAACGGGGTCCCTCTGTTTTCGAGAATGCCAGAATGCCGATAAATACAAAGTTTACAATTGGCGCAAGCATTAAGAGTCCAAGCCATTTGTTCCTGCCAAGATTTTCTGTTATGCAGACCCAGAGATAAATGGCTACAATGATATTCACGATCGGGACGAGTAAGAGAAGAGTCCACCACCATGGCTTGCCAGCTGAACTTACAATAGTCCATATCTGAATAATAGGGATCCATGCTATCCAGGGAGCAGGCACGTCGATCTTCTTCGCGATAAGGAACATACATAAACAGAAGTATATATACAGAGCAATCTCTAAGATAATAAAAATCATACCAAAACCAGATAGCAGTCCCATGGGAACTCCCGGAGGAAAACCTGGCATACCTTTTCTCTGCCCTGGCAACAGGGGGAATCCTGCAGGCGGCTGTATCATTCCTTGCGGCCCGACCTCTTGTGGTTTTGGTGATGGCATTTTCTCTTCGGAGGGAACAGCAGGTTCCTGGGTTTTCTGTTGTTGAGTCTCCTGCGGGGATTGCTTTTCAGGAATAAGTTCCTGTTTTGCGCCTTTTTGCTTTCCTTTACTCTGTTTTTCGGGAACTTGCTCTTGCGAAGGCTCTGCAGTCTCTTTCATTCTCTCGTGTGGATATGGTGGAGTGAGT
>Ga0209314_10001323_pt1 | contig 10987 bp, 9 predicted proteins | sample I19B2metaG_FD_184146 | JGI IMG/M metagenome (GOLD analysis project Ga0209314, IMG submission 184146) | Lake sediment bacterial and archeal communities from Gulf of Boni, Indonesia to study Microbial Dark Matter (Phase II) - ​I19B2 metaG... | ecosystem: Environmental > Aquatic > Freshwater > Lake...
GCTTTCAACATAAAGGCCGTTACAGGTTCCCATCCGGTTGGCATGGATTACACCAGATACACCAACAAAAAAGATTATGCACCTTTTTATGAACTGCCGAAAAACATGGTTCTCATGGACGGGAGGATAGGCTGCCTGACATGCCACGACATGCTGGGGAAGAATATGGCCTATCTCTCCACTGACCTCAACAACAGCAATCTTTGCTTTGCATGCCACAGGAAATAATTAGCGGTTATCCAACAAAGTAAGGGGGGAATAGAGATGGCACAGAGATATGTTCCTGACAAAATAAATAATGACGGCTATGGTTTCCGGGCAATCGAACTGAACGGGGCGCTGAAACTGGATCATCTCGGAATAGTCAGCTTCAACCAGGTCTTACTGCTGGATGACGAACAAGAGACTCTATGTTTTATCGAGGCAAACATAAGGTTGATAGTAACTCTGGCATTTATTGCCAAGAAAGCGGAATACAAGGCTAGATTAACTGACGTTTCCGCCATGGAGACCGAATCGCTCAATTCTATCTCTCAGCTTGTTTCTGCTTATGCCGAGAAGTTTGGCTGCAGAAACCTGATTCCTTCCGGAACATTCAAGGGCCAGGTCAATTAGTGCCTTCTCAAGGCCCGATGCAACGGTTTCATAGACGTTGCCGTTATGCTTTCTACAGATACCGTCAATCATAGGTCTGAGTACATTGCGAAAAATTTCTTCGTAGCTCTTACCATCAGATAGCTGCTCAACAATCTTCGCTCCCTGGACACTGTTATTAATGACCGGAAAATCATCCTCTGTGAGAACATTACCGTTTGCCAATACGACAGCAGAGTTGATCGCGTTCTGCAACTCACGGATATTCCCTTCCCAATAATACCCCTTGAGCATTTCCAGTGCCCCCGCGCATATCTCTTTTATCTGCTTGCCATGCTTACGCGAGTACATGCGCAGGAAAAAATCTATAAGCAGCGGGACATCCTCCTGGCGGTCGCGTAGAGGTGGAAGATAGAAGGTTATGACCCTAAGGCGATAAAAGAGATCGAGGCGGAAGGCTTTATCTTTAACCATAGATAAAAGGCTGCGATTGGTGGCAGCTACGATTCTGACATCGACCTTGATTGTCTCATTGCCTCCTACCCTCTCAAACTCCTGCGTCTCGAGCACACGGAGAAGTTTCCCCTGGTTTGCAAGGCTCATTTCACCAATTTCATCCAAAAAGATCGTGCCACCGTTACACTGTTCAAATTTGCCGATTCTGCGGCTATGTGCATCGGTAAATGCACCTTTCTCGTGGCCGAAGAGTTCACTTTCCAACAGGTTTTCAGGAATAGCTGCACAGTTGACCGCCAAGAAAGGTCTATTTCTACGCTTGGAATTAGAGTAGATTGCCCGGGCCAGGAGTTCCTTGCCAGTTCCGGTCTCTCCAGTTACTAGTACGGTGGCCTCCGAATCAGCAACTCGACCGACCATTTTCCAGATCTCCATCATCTCCGGAGAAGAGCCGATCATCAGATCCTCGTTGTGTTCAGCATCGCTCACTTGGATCAGATTGCCAGTGAAACGTACCTTGCGACTAAGTAAATTGCTTTCCAGGGCCTTCTGCACAAGTCTCTTAAGGTTGTGCAGATCGAAAGGTTTAGTAATTATGTCGTATGCCCCGGATTTCATGGCTTCAATGGCGGTCTGTGTCGGGCTGTAACCGGTCATGATTATGACAGAGAGCCCAGGATCGATTTTCTTCGCATCCTTAAGCACTTCAAGCCCGCTTTTCCCAGGTACGCGCATATCCAGAATTGCAACGTTCGGCTGCTCCCTTTTGATACAACTGAGTGCTTTATCCGCATCGTTCTCCAGAAAAAGATCCAAATTGCTGGCAGACAATGCGTTTTCCAGCATGTCGAGCGTCATCGTGTCATCATCTAGAATGAGAACCTTGGATTTCATACCATTCCCCACAGTTGACTCTCTGCAGCATACTGAAAATAAATTCTCCAGTTTATTAAAACACACTAAGCACAATATTCAATTATGCGGTTAAATTATATCTGAGGAAGGAGCAGCAATGAATATCGCCGAAATTACTTCAAGCATCCAAAGATCGCCTATGCTGCCTGATTTGAACGTTTAATCACCGGAGCAATAAGATGCTAGAACATGAATCTCCGCATGCTCACGTTGAGGAGCAGACCAGCCCCGAGCATTGACGTGATCATAGAGGTCCCGCCATAGGAGAAGAAAGGGAGCGGAACTCCGACTACCGGGAAAAGGCCGATCACCATACCCATGTTTATAACAATATGCCAGAAAATCATGGCCGTCACGCCGACAGCCAGAAGGGTGCCGAAGCGGTCGTTGCAACGGCTGGCAACATGAAGCCCCCAGAGAATCAGAGCTGCGTAGAGAAAAAGCATCATGGCACAGACCCAGAACCCCCACTCCTCGGCAAACACGGAAAAAGCGAAATCAGTGTGCTGCTCAGGGAGGAATCGAAGCTGGCTCTGGGTACCGTGTAGAAACCCCTTGCCGGAAAGACCGCCAGAACCTACGGCAATCTTGCTCTGTATCAGATGATAACCGCTCTTCAGAGGATCTCTTTCAGGGTTCAGAAAGTTGAGCACCCTGTTCTTCTGGTATGCTCTCAAAAGATAATGCCACGAGACATAGCATGCCGGCACAGCGGCGAGCAGCATGGTGATTACCACTCTCCATTTGATGCCAACGGCAAGGATTATGGTTCCTGCAACCAGACAGACCATGGTGGCTGTCCCCAGATCTGGTTGCTTCATGATGAGAATTGCGGGGACACTGAGAATCGCCATTGGCAAGACAACCTCCCTGAACCCCATACCTGATACAGGTTGGTGCCTGGAGAAGAAACGTGCAAATGTTATAATGATTACTATCTTCATCGGCTCCGAAGGCTGCATTGTAAAAAAACCTAGATGAAGCCAACGAGTTGCGCCCATGGATGTTTTGCCAACAAGAAGCACCAACAGTAGGAACACGATTAAAATGCCGTAAAACCAGTAGGAGACATCCTCCAGCAGATGGTAATCAATACTGCAGGTAAACAGCAACAGTCCAAGACCAATAATTATCCAGTAGAATTGCTTCAGGGCGTATGGAATCCCGGCAGTATTGTAAGATGCTGAAGCGCTGTAAATATTGAGGACCCCAACTGCAGAAATAAGGAGTACGAGAAGGAGCATTTTCCAGTCAAAGTTGGTAAATAAACGCCTATCAATCATTCCCCATCCCCCGTCTCATCACCCGACTCAGGCTCCTCATCTTCATCAGTATTGCGCCTGCCCCCTTTTATTACCCCCTTTGACTCAAAGTAGCTCCTGAGTATCTGCCCAGCGACTGGCGCAGCAGCAGCTCCGCCATGCTCACCGTGTTCGACGACAACAGCTACGGCTACTTCCGGATTGTCATATGGTGCAAAGGCGACAAAAAGGGCATGGTCACGATGCTCGTAGGGGACAGCTCCCCTGGAATCCTTCAGCTTCACCACCTGCGAGGTGCCTGTCTTGCCGGCAACCTTAACCTCATATAGCCTGGCAGCTGCACCTGTGCCCTTGGGCTCATTAACTACGGCCGAAAGTCCCTCTCTGACCATACGAAAATGCTCCGGTTTGAGATCAACTTGCCTGATGAGCTCAGGTAAAAACTCCTTAACAGTTTTACCATCCTTATCAAGTATCTTTTTTACAAGATGTGGTCGATAAATCTTCCCATTTGTCGCAACTCCGGCTGACATGGCTGCAAGCTGGATAGGGGTCATGAGCAGATATCCCTGACCTATAGATACGGGTAAGGTCTCACCTTTGTACCACTTCTTACCGAATTTTTTCTCTTTCCATTCGGATGTTGGGACAAAACCGCTCTTCTCATTTTCGAGGCCGCACTTCATTGCCTCACCAAGACCGAACATCTTTGCATAACGGGCAATCCTGTCAACACCGAGGCGCTCGCCCAGTACGTAGAAATAAACATCGCAGGACTCTCGCATCGCGCCTTTCAGATTGACATTGCCATGCCCTTTTCTATTCCAGCAGCGAAACTTATTGTTACCCAGCTGATATTCCCCATTACAATTTACCGTTGTTCGTTCATCGATCATACCCTCGGCAAGCCCGGCCAGGGCGGTTATGATCTTGAAAGTAGAGCCAGGTGGGTACTGCCCTTTTAATGCCTTGTTCTCCAGTGGGTGCCTCTTGTCTTTCAGGTACGCATCCCACTTATCCGGGGGCATTCTACCTGAAAACAGGGAAGGGTCAAAACCTGGCGAACTCGCAAAAGCAAGGATTTCTCCACTATTGACCTCCATGACAACTGCAGCAGCAGCCCTGTCACCAAGAGCCTTTTCGGCCTGACTCTGCAAATTCTTATCGATTGTCAGCATGATACTCTGGCCGGGCACGGGCATGGATTCACTAATTGTACGCAGGTAACGGCCGCGTGCATTTACCTCGATCTGCCTCCCGCCATCCTCACCATGGAGGTACTGCTCGAAACTCCGTTCGATACCGCTTTTCCCCAGATAGTCACCTGAGTTGTACTCGCTGAACTCTGGGGAGGAGAGCTCCTTATCCGATATTTCTCCGATATAACCGAGCAGATGGGAGGCAAACGTTCCGTTAGGGTACTCACGCACAGGTTTTACCTCAACCTCTATGCCTGTCAGCCTGATGGAATTCTCCTCGAAAAATTCCATATGATCTCGGGATATTCCCGAGGCGAGAACGATGGGGAAATACTTCGCTCTACCCATCCCCTTCTCCCACTTGCTGAGCAGTTCACTCCTGTCAATTTTCAGGATTCGTCCCAGCGTGTCGAGGAGGCTATCCCTGTCCTTCACCTCATTAGGTATGACCGCGAGGCTGTAGGAAGGGGTGTTATTAACAAGAACATGGCCGTTACGGTCAAGCAGAGTCCCCCTGGATGCGGCGACAGGAATGAAGCGTAGGCGGTTGTTTTCAGACATCTCCTTCAGCCTGTCCGAATCGATGAACTGCAGGAACCAGAGCCTTCCAAGCAGAATGGAGAAGATGATCACCGCGGCGATGGATATGAGATAGATACGTCTTTGCATATCCTGGCCGCCACGCTTGGAGAGATGCTGGTTCACAGGAGTGACCTCCTGCCACAAAAAGGTGTGAAGACAAAGAAAAGAGATGCTACCAAGGCATTGACAGCAGCCTGGGGGAGCAGATTTGTCAGGATTGAGTTATATACCGCAGTAGATGATGAAAAGAGTAGTATGAAGAGCATCGATGTAATTGCATCAACGACAGTTGCAAGGAAGACAACAACTATCATGAGATTATCGCTGTCAGTATAAAGCTGATCGGCAACCTTTTTCAGAAACATGAAGATCAGCATCATTGAGATGCCGGCAAGACCGAAATGAGCTCCGCTAAATGTACCGTGCAGCAGCCCCAGCATGTAGGCAAGCAGTACTCCGGCAAATCCAATATCCTCCCGCAAGGCCAGATAGCAGACAAGAATGATAAGCAGATTAGGTTTGAACGGATCATCCAGGTATGCGGGGAGCAGTGTGAATTGGAGAATGACCGCCATCACGACATAAAGGAATAGATTCAGCCAGCGGAACATATCTTCTCTTTATTTGGCATTCTCGTCGAGCGGGGGGAGATACAACAGGTCTGAGAACTTGTCAATTCGCCAGTCAGCATTTTCCAACTCATCTATATTACCATACCCCCAACTGCAACCGATGGTGACAACCCCGGCAGCGTTGCCAGCTGAAATATCGTTTATACTGTCACCTACCATGAGCGTCTTATCTTTGGAGAATCCCAGAACTCCCATGACATGGAGCAGTGGTTCTGGCGAAGGTTTTCTTGAAGGAAGAGTATCGGCTCCGTATATTTCGCGAAAAAATCCATCGAGTCCAAGGGCAGCCAGCAGTTGTCGGCTTAGGGATTCGTTTTTGTTGGTCACTACTACCATAGTATGTCCGAAGCACTGCAGTTTACGCAATGTTGAATCGACATCCGGATATGGGGCAGTAGCATCAATCAGATGCCTGGCATTATACTCCAGAAAAATCTCCAATGCTTTGCGTATAACATCTGGTTCTGCACCTGGCATGGCTCGCTCGACAAGCTTCAAAGCCCCCTGCCCAACCAGGGATCTAACCCCTTCTCGGCGCAGTAAAGGGTGGCCAAAAGAGCCAAGCATGTGGTTGACCGATACGGTCAGGTCATCAAGCGAGTCAACAATGGTCCCATCAAGGTCGAATATGATCAGTTTACGATCTATCATCATAAAGAATAAAGGGGCAATATGATTGCCCCAATACATGTCTCCTCAATATTGCCTTGATTGGTCACTGCAAATCCACCTTAATTAAGGGTGTAGTACCTGCAACCAGTTCACGGGATAAAATGTTTACTCCCACTCTATTGTTGCCGGTGGTTTGGATGATACGTCATAAACCACACGGTTTACCCCTTTCACCTCGTTAATGATCCTGCCGCTAATCCTGGCAAGGTCCTCATAAGGGAGAGGGTACCAGCCTGCTGTCATAAAGTCCTTGGTTTCAACGGCACGTAGCGCAACCACGTATTCATAGGTGCGGCCATCACCCATTACCCCTACGCTCTTCACGGGCAGGAAAACGGCAAAAGCCTGGCTGATGCGGTCGTAGTGGCCTGACGCGTAGAGCTCCTCGATGTAAATGGCGTCGGCATGGCGTAGAATATCGGCATACTCCTTCTTCACCTCGCCAAGAATGCGGACCCCCAGCCCAGGTCCAGGGAACGGATGTCTCCAGACCATCTGGTGCGGCAGTCCCAACTCTTCACCAATTGCCCTCACCTCGTCCTTGAACAGTTCACGCAGTGGTTCAAGCAGTTTCAACTTCATATAATCAGGAAGCCCGCCGACATTATGATGGCTTTTGATGTTGTGCGCCTTGCCGGTCTTGGCACCTGCAGATTCGATTACATCGGGATATATCGTCCCCTGGGCCAACCACTTGGCATCAGTGATCTTTGCCGACTCCTCCTCGAAAATATCCACGAAGAGACCACCGATGATTTTCCTTTTTTTCTCGGGGTCTGCCTCTCCTGCCAAGGCAGCAAGAAACCTCTCTTCCGCATCTACACGAATTACCTTTACCCCGAGGTTGCTGGCAAATGTTGCCATGACCTGATCACCCTCACCAAGGCGGAGCAGTCCGTTATCAACAAAGACGCAGGTCAGTTGGTCACCAATGGCACGATGAATCAGTGCAGCAGCTACCGACGAGTCAACTCCACCGGACAGGCCGAGAATTACCCTATTGGTACCTACCTGAGAACGAATCCTGGCAATCGCATCTTCAATGATATGCCCCGGGGTCCATTGACCGCTGCAGCCGCATATCTTGCGCACGAAGGTATCGAGAAGCAGCTCTCCACGAGGGGTATGATTTACCTCCGGATGGAACTGTACGCCGTAAAGGGAACGGGACAGGTCCTGTATTGCACATACGGGTGCATTTGCCGAACAGGCCACCACATCGAACCCCTGAGGCACCTCCTCAACGTGATCACCGTGACTCATCCACACAGGGCTCTTCCCTTCGACAAAAAAGGAGTCGAACAGCGGTCCAGGAGCACCGGCGGCAAAGAGGTCGGCGTGGCCAAACTCTCTTTTCCCTGCAGGGACAACCTTACCGCCGAAATGCCTGCTCATGAGCTGCATACCGTAACAGATGCCCAGTACTGGAACCCCCAGTTCGAAAAGATCCTCTGCAACTGCCGGCGCCCCCTCCTCATAAACAGACTTGGGGCCGCCGGAGAGGATGATCCCCTTAGGGTTGAATGCTCTTATCTCATCCATCCCCATGTCGTATGGGTGAAGTTCACAGTACACATGTGCTTCCCTGACCCTGCGGGCGATCAGCTGGGTATACTGTGAACCGAAATCCAGTATAAGTATTTTTTCATTGTGTATGTCGGTCATAATCGAGCCTTTATGTTTAAAGCATGGAATGCGGGTCCACATTTTTTAGCAAGTTCGAGGAGCTTGTAGAAGTTACGCATTTTCAAGAAAAACTCAGCAGGTGAAATGACGAGATTGCGGAAAGCCAATCCCCCTAGTTGCCGCCGACACGGTAATTGGGCGCTTCCTTTGTAATCGTCACATCATGCACATGGGACTCCTTTAGCCCAGCGCCGGTAATCCTGATGAAACGGCCGTTTTTCTGCAGTTCATGAAGATTGGCACTGCCGGTATAACCCATTCCGGCACGTAGGCCACCTATAAGCTGGTGAATATTGGCACCGAGAGGTCCGCGCAGCGGGACCATACCCTCAATCCCTTCAGGAACCAGCTTTACATCGCTCTCCACATCGGACTGGAAGTAGCGATCCTTGCTCCCCTCCTTCATGGCACCGATCGATCCCATGCCGCGATAGCTCTTGTATGTCCTCCCCTGGTAAAGAACCGTATCGCCTGGAGACTCCTCGGTCCCTGCGAAGAGAGAGCCGATCATGATAACGTCAGCCCCTGCGGCGACTGCCTTGGTAAGATCACCGGAGAACTTGATGCCGCCATCGGCGATTATCGGCACGCCGTACTTCTTGGCCACTCGGGAGCAGCTGCTGATAGCCGTAATCTGGGGCACACCAATACCGGCTACCACCCTGGTGGTACAGATGGAACCGGGTCCGATGCCGACCTTGATGGCATCAGCTCCAGCCTTGATCAGTGCCTCTGCAGCTTCAGCTGTGGCAATATTGCCGGCGATAATATCCAGACCAGGGAAATTTGCCTTTGCCGACGAAACTGCATCAATAACACCTTGTGAGTGGCCGTGGGCAGTATCAATCACTATCACGTCAACGCCGGCCTTTACCAGTGCCTCTATTCGGGCTTCCATGTCGGCAGTAGGTCCGACCGCAGCACCGACACGCAGACGCCCGAGAGAGTCCTTGCAGGCATTGGGATATTTTCTAACCTTCTCGATATCCTTGATGGTGATGAGCCCCTTGAGATAACGATCATTGTCAACTACCAGCAATTTCTCTACCCTGGTATGCTTAAGGTGCTCCTTGGCCTCCTCAAGGGTTGTGCCTACAGGAACGGTAACCAGATTTCTCTTCGTCATGCGGGAAGAGATGGGGCTATCGAGTTCAGTTTCGAAGCGAAGATCACGATTGGTCAGAATCCCGACCAGCTTACCATCCGGCTTGGTAATGGGTACACCGGATATGCGGTACTCAGCCATCATTTCCAGCGCCTCCCTGATCTTCTGATTGGGACGCATGGTGATCGGATCGACGATCATTCCGGACTCGCTCTTCTTAACCTTATCCACCTCCAGAGCCTGCTCGGCAATGGAGAGGTTCTTGTGGATAAAGCCGATCCCCCCCTCCCTGGCCATGGTGATGGCGGTTCTCGACTCGGTAACCGTATCCATAGCGGCACTTACCAGAGGGATATTAAGTGATATGTTTTTTGTCAAGCGGGTGGAGAGGTCAACATCACGTGGCAGTATTGCGGAATGGGCTGGTACGAGCAGGACATCATCGAAAGTCAGGCCTTCGACAATATTTTCATCAAGCATGCAAGGCTCCTTGTATTTGGAATTGCGATGTGTAGAAAAATGTCTGTATACGAGAAGTGGGTAAAGTAGCTAAAATTAACAGAAAAAACTAGTGCACAGCACCACTTAAGTCAAGTTAAAATGGTCAAATTCGCGTTTTTTCTGTGCCTGGCGAGAAGAACAATATTTGAATAGTAGAATTAACCCAAGAACTTCACTCTTACAGCAGAGCCTTTCTGATTGTATCTACAACTTCTTCCTCATAGAACGGCTTGTAAATAACCCCCTTTGCACCGGCTTGCATGGCAGCATCCAGGTCCTGATCGAAGCCTACTCCGCTACAGATCAATATTTTAGCCTCACGGTTCATCGCAACAATATCCCCAGTGGACTCAATGCCGTTTCTCCCCGGCATGTATATATCCATGAGGACTACGTCCGGTGAATGTTGTCGGAACATCTCAACCGCATCAGCACCATTATTTGCCTCAGCAACAACGGCAAATCCCGCGCGAGTGAGTATATCGCGCAACAACCCTCTGAAGAAGAGTTCGTCGTCAACAATCATTACCGAGATCGACTGCTTATTATCCATGACTGCCCTCCAGGCAACCTTTTTCGTTTGTATATTAATGATATTACAGGAACATACTGTTTTATCCAGTCATATTTTGCAGATGACCAAACCATTCAATCCTAGGCATGACTCTTCTTATTTCCTCTCCTATTAAAGCGATTATATGTTAAACAATACCAGATGGAGGATAAGTTAATCGTGTCAAAATCAAGATTTCCGCTAAAAAAACTCTTAAATTCAGCCAAATGGATGGCAGGGATCACAATTTCGCTGCCACTTGCATTTTTTGCCCTACTAATCCCTAAATGCATGATCCATCCAGTGGGGCGCTCGTTGGGCATCCTCATATTCAAACTGCTATCACGGGAGCGTAACAGGGCCATCAACAATATCACCCTGGCCATGCCATCGCTACAAAGGGGAAACGGCTGGCAACGATGCGGAACAACTCCCTATATAATTGCCCGCAATGCTTTTGCCAATCTAGGCATCTCTTGCATCGAACTGGTCAAACTGTTCTACGGCAGAGGTGATCACATTCTCGAAAACGTATCCATTTCCGGCAGCGAGAACTATCGACAAGCGGAACAACTCGGCAAAGGGGTAATTCTCATCTCCGGTCACTGCGGCAACTGGGAACTGATGGGGATGACCGTATGCCAGAGGCTGGCCACCCTTTCGGTTGTCGCCAGGCGCCAGCCCAACTCACTGTTCAACGGGACAATCGAGAAGCTCCGCAACAGGTACGGCAGCAGCGTCATCTACAACAAGGGAGCAGCCAAGAAGATATTCTTCGCCCTGCGCAAGAAAGAGATCGTCGGCATCATAATAGACCAGGTTGTCGACCC
>Ga0209314_10001324_pt1 | contig 10985 bp, 9 predicted proteins | sample I19B2metaG_FD_184146 | JGI IMG/M metagenome (GOLD analysis project Ga0209314, IMG submission 184146) | Lake sediment bacterial and archeal communities from Gulf of Boni, Indonesia to study Microbial Dark Matter (Phase II) - ​I19B2 metaG... | ecosystem: Environmental > Aquatic > Freshwater > Lake...
AATATTGTACCTTAAGATAATTTCAGGAATAGATAAAATAGTTTTCAGGAGACCATCAACAAGTGCCATCATAAGATACTTTGCTGGATTATCTGAGTTCAACAAATGGAAAAGTTCAAAAGTTATTCTTTCAGGAGACGTCTTTTTAATCCTTTTATGATGTATTTTTATTGACTTGCGTGTGCATTCCTCTATTGTGCCATTTAACTCAGCTGCAAACCTGTAGGCTCTGAGTATTCTTAAGGGGTCGGAGATTAAGTTCTTATCTGAAAGAGAACGGACCTTTCTCTTTTTTATATCTTCCAGGCCCTTATAGGGGTCTATGATTCCAGTATGAGGAGACCATGCAATTGCATTCACGGTAAAATCCCTTTTTGATAGATCTTCTTCAAGTGGACCCATTGGTTTAGAGAAATCAAATGTAAGGCCATCTTTTAAAGCAAGTCTGATTGTTTCTCCTTTTTTAAACACGACTACGGTACCATTGATAACTTCTCTGATTTCGTTAACAAAGTTTCTTATGTCATGAGTTACAATATAGTCCCTATCTGTAGAACGTAAACCCCTTAGGGTATCACGGATATAGCCTCCCACGAGATATAAATCCTTCCCCCTACTCTTTTGGAATATTATTGCATTATATCTGTCTTTGAGTATCTTGTCGTTGAACTTTTTTGATAAAATTAGCATAGATAATAATATCACATAATATCGGTATCTAAAATCTAAGCTTGACGATGATAAAGAGGGTTTGATACGATTTTTTTAATGAAAAAGGATATTAAATAGGTATAAGTTGTAAACAAAAATGAGTCACTCTGGAGTTCTTTTTGTCGAATTAAGGCATGATAGGGAAGTAGTATATGCTTTGCAGAAAATGATAAGTTAAACAGGGAGTAACAATAGAAGAGTGTGTTAAAGCTATGTGTAAGTGAGGGGGTACAAGTAAGACCTTTCTTGACTTTATAACGCGCTGGTTTATAAAATTTTGTATCGCGGGCGTAACTCAGTTGGTAGAGTGTCAGCTTCCCAAGCTGAGAGTCGCGGGTTCGAATCCCGTCGCCCGCTCTCTATATTCTTTAAAATCAATAACTTAGCTCACGATGTTTTACATAATAACCGCACTGGACCATCACAGAAGGGATAGTAAGGCCCTTCCCTTACCGGGAGATAAATGTAAAGATGGTTTTTTGAAATGGCCAAGGATTGCATTCTAGAGGCAAGGAAGATGTTTATATCATCCTTGAATATTTTTTAATGAATTGTAACTCCCTGTGGTCTTGCCGCAGGGTTACCTTATAGTCCCCTCCCCCTTGATGGGGGAGGGTTATGGAGAGGGTGATGGGAAATTCTTTCTTTCACCCCCCTTAACCCCCTCCTCGGCGAGTCGCCCGAGGCGACCATCAAGGGAGGGGATAGACTTTTTAACTTTTACACCTGCGATAAAAACAGTAATATGATCCTTGATAAAAAGAGAAATCCAATAAGGAGGATTGACTGATACTTTTGAATATCAATAATAGGTAATTATCAATGGGCCGGAGAAATATGCACTGATTCTCCAGCCTTTTTGCTATTAAACGCAATCAATGTAATAACAAAGGGGGTGATAAAAGAAGTGAGAATAAGAAATCAGTCAGGAATCAGGGAGTGTTCCTTAAGTACTTTTATCATCTGGTCAAATTCGGATCGATGTTTAACACCAAGTAAAACAATCGCATCGTAGGTGTCCATTCGTCCATCTATATCAACAATAGAAAGATATTTGTCGAAAAGATCGTTAAAGATCTTTCTCTTATCCTTATCAAGATAGAAATCCTCAAAGGCATTAAAGATCTTCATAGCCATGTCTTGAATCTCGCTCATCTTTTCTCCTCACTTAAGCTTGATAAATCAAAGACATGTAATTATAGCATTTTCAGGGTCTGATTTACCTAAATTTCAGCTTCACCAAATATTGACTTTTGGTATTAACAGAGCTAATCTTAATTGGTATTTTAAGGGGGGGAGAATAAATTTTGTAAGAAAATACCTTAGAAAGTGTTTCTGATCCGAATAAGGGAAATGATTCCAAGAAATCTTAGAAGGAAAGGAGGGGTCTTATGGAAGAAGAAAAAAAGCCCATGGGATGGAAGGAACTGTATCTAAAAGAGGATTGGTGGGCGATATATCTCGGACTCGGGATAGTAATAGCAGCAATAGCATTTTTTTATGGAGGCAACCCTTCCCTTAAATCCCTGAGCGTTCTTCCACCTGCATGGACAGATTTCGGAAAACTTATTGAACATTTTTCTACTAAAATTGGATGGTATGCACTACAGTTTGTTTTTTGGTTGGTAATCTTCAGCATAAGCACCAGAATATTAGGGTTCAAGCAGTCTGAGTATATTCCGTCCTTTATTTTTCTGTATATCCTATCAATAATCACATTCATTATTGGAGAATATAAACCTCTAACCACTTATGGCTTTGAGGCCCCACTTGTTGCCCTGCTACTTGGACTTCTTATCTCGAATGTTGTAAGGATGCCAAAATGGATGGATTCAGGCTTCAGAGTAGAATATTATATAAAGACCGGCATTGTTCTGCTTGGTGCAACACTTCCTTTTACACTTGTTATCTGGGCAGGTCCCGTTGCTTTCATACAGGCAACGATTATTTCGGTTACTACATGTCTGGCAATATACTTAGTTGCAACAAAGCTCTTTAGACTTGACAGGAGATTTGGTGCAGTCCTTGGAGTTGGTGGCGCTATTTGTGGTGTATCTGCAGCAATTGCAGTTGGCGGCGCGGTGAGGGCAAAAAAGGAAGATGTATCTATTACGATAGCACTTGTAACGATATGGGCTATTGTCATGATATTCTTTATACCCTATTTCTCAAAGTTATTGAATTTACACCCTGCGCCAGTCGGTGCATGGGTTGGATCATCTGAATTCGCTGACGCAGCAGGATTTGCGGCTGCCGTTGCCTATGGTAATATGGTTGGCAATGAAGAACCTGCCATTAGAGCTTTTACCCTTATGAAAGTCATTGGAAGAGATATATGGCTTGGCATATGGTCATTTATTTTTGCCCTTATTGCATGCTTGAAATGGGAAAAGGAGGAGTACGGCGCACGGCCTGATATAGCAGAGATATGGTGGAGATTCCCCAAGTTTGTCCTCGGGTTCCTTGCAGCCTCAGTTATTATTACAATAATCGCAGCTGGCTATTCCCTTGAGGAATATGACAAGGTTGTTAAAACAGAGCTCATTAAACCCATAAAGAGTCTCAGGTCATGGACATTTATCTTCTGTTTCTTAAGCATCGGTCTTACTACAAGATTCAGGGAATTAGCTTCTGCTGGTAAAAAACCATTCTGGGCATTTACCATTGGCGTCATCATCAACGTCATATTGGGTTTTGTCCTTTCTATTTTAGTACTGGGAGATTTCTGGATAAACAAAACAGCTCAATAGATTTTAGATTGTTCAATGGGAATTACCTGCAGGGAGTGTAAATATTTCAACAATGACCCGGCATGGCTTGAGAGGGTCTTGCCTGGATTGAATGCCTTAAGCTCTGCATACGGATCTGCAAGGGGAGAGGCAGGAATATGCAATAAGCGTGATCTCTATCTCTCACCTATTAAAAAATGCAAATATTTCGAACATGGGGATAGCAGCCCTCCCCTTATCGATTCATCAGCTTCCTTGCATGATAAATCCGTTGAAGGACAGTAATGTGGGTAAGGAAGAGCATTATCCAAAGGACAGGTAAGAGCCATCCAGTAATTGTAGCAAATGCTAAAAGGATAATCCTCTCAGGCCTTTCCATAATTCCTGTCTGGCACGATGTACTAAGGCCCTCTGCTCTTGCCCTTGCGTAACTGATAAGAAAGGCACCAACTAATGTACCGAGGCTGAGATAAGCACCTGTAAGGTTACCTTTCTCAATGAAATACCATGATATGGCGAGGAACAGGAATGCATCAGCATATCTATCGAGTATAGAATCAAGGAATGCACCGAACCGGGTAATTCCCCCCTTTGTTCTTGCAACCACCCCATCGAAGATATCAAAGATCCCACCGATCAAGATTAATATTCCACCGAGTCTGATACTTTTAGGAATGACTAAGGCTGCAACAACGGTTATAAGAAACCCGACTATGGTAAGGGCATTTGGACTGAAGGGAATTCTTTTTGCAATTTGGCTCAGAGGGGTGTCAAGGAAATGGCCAAGTTTGGCACTTAACACCCTCTATCGTTCCCTCTTCCCAGAAATAAATTCTTCTAGCATGTTCCGTGCTTCCTCGTCCGGGAACTGTTTAATAGGATGTTTCATGAAATATGCGGAAGGAGATATAAGCACTCCTCCTACCCTTCTGTCACGAGCAATTTTACAGCACCGTATAGCATCAATGACCACTCCTGCACTGTTTGGAGAGTCTTCGACAGAAAGTCTGAGTTCAAGGTTTATGGGTATATGTCCAAAACATCTTCCCTCTATCCTGAGAAAACAAATCTTGTTGTCCATAAGCCAGGGAACATAATCAGAAGGACCTATGTGGATATGGTCATTTTTCAATGGATTCTGAAGTTGAGACTGAACTGCCTCTGTCTTAGATATCTTTTTAGATTTTAATCTTTCGTGATTTAACATATTCAAGAAATCGGTATTCCCACCTACATTTAATTGGTAAGTACTGTCTATCTTTACTCCCCTGTCTTCAAAGAGCTTCGTCAGTGTTCGATGAATAATTGTAGCGCCTATCTGGCTTTTAATATCATCTCCTATGATAGGAATATTTTTTTCTTCAAAGCGACGTGCCCAGGGTTTGCTCGATGCAGTGAAGACAGGAATACAGTTAATGAGACTAACACCGGCTTGCAGGCATGCCTCGGCATAAAAGGCTGTTGCCTTTTCAGATCCTACCGGTAGATAGTTCAGAAGAATCTCGGCACCGCTTTGCTCTAAAACCTTTGCAACATCACAAGGCTCCTTCTTGGCAATAATAAATCGTCTGTCATCTGGATAATTTTCCATATGAGGGGCTACACCGTCTAACACATCACCCATTTCAACAGTGACAGGATAAGCAGGAATGTTTCCATTGAATATTTTTGTACAGTTTGGCTTGGCAAAGATGGCTTCTTTGAGGGGTTTGCCTACTTTTCTCTCATCGATATCAAAGGCTGCTACAATCTTGATACCACCTGGTCTGTAACCTCCAAGGTCATAATGCATAAGGCCGAGGGCCCTGTCCGGATGATTCTCGCTTAAGGCATTGTAATATGCAATGCCCTGAATTAGTGAACTAGCGCAATTTCCTATCCCAGCAATCGCAATTCTTATCTCTCTCATTCTTTCATCTTATCCTTTTTTGAGTTCTCTTATATAAGAGAACGATAAGGTCTTCGAGCCTTATGTTAAATTCCTTTAAAAGACTCTCTACCGACTCTTCACAGTTAAGCAGGAATCTTTTCCATATCCTCTGTACAGTGTCCTTATCAAGATCAGATGCAATTGCAGCCTCTCTGAAGCTCATCCCCTCGAGGAGATGATGAATAACTTCCTTTATCGTAGTCTCCTTTGTATGGAGACCGAAAAAGAACGAACTGCGTCGTTCGGAAAATGTTGAGTTACAGGTTTTGCATTTAAGGAGTTTCCGGCGATTCCTTCCATATCTGTCATAGATAACGATATTTCCAAGTCCCCTTTTTCCATGGTCATTGCATGACTCGTTTGGACAGAAGAAATCGGCTAACTTAATAGGAATTTGCATACATCTTTATATAACAAAGCCTTTTTTATGTCAAGAAATTAATCCAGCGAAATGGGGACAGATTGAGGCTATTGCCCGATGTTAACTCCCAGCTTTTTATAAAGCAAAGGGAAGTTCACATTCTCCATAACCAGTCCCACACCGTGCGCTACTTTTGCCTTGTCCCTCAATCTTAACCGAATTGAAAGTTTTTCTAATTTTTTGGCTACAGCATAGGTATCATCTCTGACTACGATAATGGGTATCTCTTTCTGTTCAGCCCTGGATATAATAATTTCACTCGGATAAAGTTCACCCGTAAGGACGAGGCATTCTGTGCCGGATTCTATAGCGGATAACTGTATATCGGCTCTGTCACCGCCCACAATCACCGCATTGTTTTTCGTCCTTTTAAAATATTCCGTAGCCCTGTCGACCTGCATAGCTCCGATTAAGAAACGCTCCACCAGATTACTTAGCTTGTCATGGCAGCATAAAACCTTACCACCCAGCATCTCATTCAATTCCTCTGCGGTAATGGAACCAACTAAGGGATCATGTGGCAAAACACCGATAATATCTACACCCGTTCTTTTTAAAAAGGGAACAATATAATCCTCTACACCTTGCTTATATTCATGCGTAACTTTATTGAAAATTACCCCTATGAAGTGATCTTTAAGATCCTTTTTTGCCTGGAGGATATAATCAACACAGTAATCACCTTCATACTTCACCACAATGACCGCCTTTGCATTAAGGTGCCTTATCACCTTAATGCCTGATGTGCCAAGGATACCCCAGGAATAAATGCTCCCGGAGCCACCAACTATCATGATGTCTTTATCTTTTGATAGCTGCTGGTAGGATTTTTCGATTTTTCCCAAAAGACCCTTAATATCCTTTTTGTATGCTTTAACGGTAAGCTCCTGGGTCATTACGACAGGGCATATTTCAGATAGTGGATCTTTCAACTCCAGAGCTCTATAGATAAACCAGGAATCTTTATCCGAAAGAATATTTTCAATCTTAATGGGTAATATACCCACAGGCTTGATATATCCTACCCGGAAACCGTCTTTCTTAAACTTGAGACCTAGTCCCATTGAGACCAAGCTCTTGCCAGAGTATCCTGATGTGGAACCTACATATAAAGAAACCATTTTAGTTCCCTCCTATAATAAATCGTGCATCAATAGCTACCACTCCTTCACCTCGTTTCTTAACCACGAGTGGGTTTATCTCAGCCTCGATGATCTGGGGAAAATCCAAAGCCATTTGCGATAAAAGCAATATGGATTTCTCTATAGCATCGATATCAGATTCTGCCTCTCCTCTTACCCCCCGCAAAAGAGGAAAGACTTTGGTCTCCCTGATCATTTCGTAAGCGTCCTCTTTGCTTAAAGGCGCAATCCTGAAAGCAATATCCTTCAACACCTCGACGTAGATACCTCCCAATCCAAACATAATCATATGTCCAAACTGGGCATCTTGTGTTATACCGATAATAACCTCTTTACCACCAGAGACCATCTCCTGAATCATCACTCCATTTATCTGGGCCGTGGGCATAATATGTTTAACGCGGGTAGTAATATCAAAAAAGGTATTTTCTACTTCCTTTTTGCTGTTGATGTTGAGTTTGACTCCACCGATATCACTCTTGTGGAGAATCTGGGGCGAAACGATCTTCATTACCACTGGATAACCTATTACTTTTGCAGCGGCAACAGCCTCTTCAGAGGTTCTGGCCATCAAACTCCTTAATTGTAAAAATCCATAAGCGTGTAAAACCTCGTAGATTTCTGAGTCTGTTAAATGCTCACGTTTTTCTCCCCTGACCGTCTCAAAGATGTCCAGGGCCTTATCTTTTAAGCCTTCAAAATTGGGATATACCTTCTCGGGCCTCTTTGTCCATACGTTATATTGATACATAACATTGAGAGAAGAAACAGCATGTTCTGGATAACTGTAATTAGGAACATGGTATTTTGTGAGAATCTTAGATCCAGATTCGATACTCTTTTTTCCCATAAATGAAGTCAAGATAGGTTTATCAATTAAATTAGCAATATTTGCTATTGCTTTGGCAGTACCTTCTACATCCACAACTGCTGTTGGGGTCAAAATAACTATCACCCCTTGTACCTTCTCATCTTGCACTACTAAATAGAGGGCTTTTTCATATCTCTCTGCTGTAGCATCTCCCAGAATGTCAACGGGATTATAAAATGATGCAAAGGGCGGGAGAAAATTTCTGAGCTCATCCACTGTTTCTTTATGTAAGGGAACGAGCTGAAGGCCAAACCTGTCGCAGGCATCTGCTGCTATGATTCCTGGTCCTCCAGAATTCGTTAAGATGGCTACATTTGGGCCCTGGGGCAGGGGCTGATTGGCAAAAGCTACAGCATAATTAAAGAGTTCACCAACGGTACGTGCGCGAATAACTCCGCTCTGCTTGAAGGCGGCATCAAAGGACGCCTCCCGGCCTGCAAGTGCACCGGTATGGGAAGAGGCTGCTTTAATTCCCGCGCTGGTAATGCCTGACTTCAGGATAATAAGCGGCTTCTTTTTAGATACCTGGCTGGCAATCTCAACAAACTTTTTCCCATCCTTTACTCCTTCAATATACCCCAAAATTACTTTTGTATTTTCATCTTCAGCCAAGGCCTGCATAATCTCTTCATCGGAAATATCAGCTTTATTCCCCATGCTGATAAATTTTGAAAAGCCTATGTCTTCAGACAGGGCAAGATCAAGAACAGCAATACCGAGTGCACCAGATTGAGAGAAAAATCCTATATTTCCTTTATTCGGCATACCGGCAGAAAAAAAAGAGGTATTAATTCTCGAGTGGGTGTCAATCATGCCCAGGCAATTAGGACCTATAAACCTTACCCCTGACTCCCTTGCCTTTTTGACCAGTTCATCCTCTAACTTAGTACCTTCTGAGCCGCTTTCTCTAAATCCTGCAGTGATAATTACAGCAGCACTAATCCCTTTTTCTCCGCATTGACCAATAACTTCTAACACCCTTTTTGGAGGGACTGCTACTACTGCTAATTCTATCTCATCTGGTACATCGAGAATGGATGGATATGCCTTAAGGCCCAGAATTTCTGATGCCTCAGGATTAATAGGAAAAACAGCTCCCTGGTAGCCATACTGAATGACGTTTTTAAGAATATCATAGCCTATCTTTCCCGGTGTTCTTGATGCCCCGATGACTGCAATAGACTTAGGATTGAAGAAATTATTCAACATATAATTCAAATTTTTGATGAATTTTGAGAGCTTACATATAATACTCAAAGTTCAGATCATTTTAAAAGGTAAAATTGTTCTTTCATCCGATGTTTGTCTCATGGATAACTTTCTTCCGAAAAGCTGACTCTCCTAAGAGAGAGTAAAGAGCGGAGCATTAATATGAGGTGAAGCCGAACTGCCGAAAGAATCAACATTCGGCAAGTGCGGCTTTTTTTGTTTTGGTTTGATTGACATCCCCAAGGGGTTAAGTGTGTAACAATTTCTTTCATCACTATGGTTGCCGGGGTACTCCTCATACGTTGAGAAACTCAGTCAGGATTAGTGATTTTCTTTATAGCGCGGGGTTAGAAATGACTTCTAAAATTTGCAATCCGAAATCCGAAACTGAGGGAATCTGTGACCAATCTGTAAGTTCTGATGTGGTATGTCTGATGTGGTATGTTTGAAAAATGGAGACTCTTCTTAATTCTCCACTTTAGCAAAGGGGGGATTACTAAAAAATAAATTCAGAATCCGGAGCACGGCTCCGAGGAGCTTTTTGATAATAACCAAAAGAAAATAGCCGAGGCGTCTCGCCTCGGAGTCAGGCAAGTCGGAATCGACTCGTACCGAGATGCCTGACCTATTTTCGGAGAAACCACTAAAACCAAAAAGGAGGTATTTAAAATGGGAGAAAGGAAAGACATAATTATTGCAGTATCAATTTTTATGACAATTGCATTGGCATTGCTTCTGCCGTGCCTTAGCTTTGCCGGTCCTCTGGAGCCTACGCCCAATGCCGTAGACACATACGGAAACCCCGTGCCAACCATGAAAACGCTTGATGAAGTTTTGCCAGCCTGGAGCCAGAAACTGCGGGCCGACGATGGCCCTAACGGCGACTCATGCAACTCCAGCCGCTTCAAATGCGTCCTCGACGGAGCGGCTGTCCTTGACAAAGAGACAGGATTCGTATGGGAAAGGTCTCCTTGGAATTATCAGGGAATTTGGATCGGAGCTCAGTGGCAGTGTTGGGCCTCGAATACCGGAGGTCGTCGCGGGTGGCGGCTACCAACGATTTCTGAGTTAGAGAGTCTTTATAAAAGGATGTCCGCAGGGGAGTCTGCGCAGGTACTGATCAGGGGTTCTTCGACTCTAATGAAGCAATCAACTTTTCCCCAGTCGTAGGCAGTGATGTGTTTGATAAGTTAGGGCTGCAACCGTCTCCTTTCCGCTCATTTCTGACGCCGCTGACCTTCGCGACACTGATCTAGCGGGTGTCTCCTGTGAACAGTCGCTGCTGAAATCCCCAATTGGACAACAAGCTTTAACTCAGCCGTACAACCAAGGCGTAGCTCTGCGCAAATTGCGTGATGCGCCAGGCCCGCACGATAATCTCGACGTCTCCTAAAGGTAGATTGCGCCAGACTACCTGCTCCACATTGTTGAACCGATCGAACTTCTTCGAATTGGCTGACACGTTTCCATGGCGCTCCTTCGAGTTCCCGGAGCGAACGATAAGGTCAAGGTCGTTCTGGAGCGACTCGCCCGGTGGGTCTGTCCATACCAGCGTAACCTTCAGGTCAGTTCCGGCACGCGATATGGAAATAGTTGTTTTCTCTTCCTCTCCGCTGTCGAGTGTTGTACCTTCATCCTTTAAAATAAGTTTGGTACGAGAAGCGAATGGACCTACAGTGGCCGCCATATCAACTCGTCCGAAGCCTTCAGAGTTATTAGGTACGCGGCCGGACTCGGAGGGTACATATTGGCCATCGAGATTCGTCGCACCATTAATTAGTAGCGCCTTTACCAAAGCAGCACTGGGATTCTGGATGCCGTGCTCCTTTGCCAGAAACTCTCGAATTAAGGCCACGCAGCCTGCCACCAAAGGTGTCGCCATGCTCGTTCCTCCTAAAGGCCTCATGAGCAGGGGCCACAGGATCTGGACGGTGGGGGATGATATCGCCTGGATGAGGGTCGACTCTGACGG
>Ga0209314_10001326_pt1 | contig 10966 bp, 15 predicted proteins | sample I19B2metaG_FD_184146 | JGI IMG/M metagenome (GOLD analysis project Ga0209314, IMG submission 184146) | Lake sediment bacterial and archeal communities from Gulf of Boni, Indonesia to study Microbial Dark Matter (Phase II) - ​I19B2 metaG... | ecosystem: Environmental > Aquatic > Freshwater >...
CAATACGAGAATGTCGAAATCATTGCCAGAAGGACGCCGCGGAATCTTGTAGATCTTCGATAGGCGTTCTATAGCTGCCTCAGCCTTCGTCATAAGCAGAGTGCCTCAAATTCAGAGATAGATTAAAACAAGTGGCTGTATATATCTTAAAGCCATTCATTTAGGTCGAGCTACCTTGCGAAGTGATGCGCTTAAACGTGGAATTGAGAAAGCCCCTCACAGAGCTCTTTTAAGAGCGATAGGAGTCACCGACGAGGATCTAACCAAGCCATTCATCGCTATAGCTAACAGTTACTCGTCAATAGTTCCAGGACATTTTCACCTGAACAAACTTGCTGAAGCTATCAAAGGCGCTGTCAAACGCGCTGAAGGAGTGCCCTTCGAATTTAACACAATCGCTATCTGCGATGGACTGGCGATGGGCCATGAGGGAATGCGGTACTCCCTGCCTTCTCGAGAAGTTGTCGCCGACTCGGTTGAGCTTACAATTCAAGCTCACCAGTTTGACGGCATGGTTATGCTTACTAACTGTGATAAGATTACCCCTGGCATGTTGATGGCCGCAGCTAGGCTTAACATTCCAGCAATAGTTGTGACCGGCGGTCCTATGCGGTCAGGATTATTCCGGGGTAAAAAAGTTGGAGTAATCTCAATGTTCGAGGCTGTGGGTGAAGTTAAAGCCGGTAAACTTAGCGAGGCGGAGCTAAAGGAGCTTGAAAGCTGTGCTTGCCCCAGCTACGGGGCCTGCAACGCAATGTTCACTGCAAACACCATGGCATGCATCACTGAAGCCATGGGCATGTCTCTACCCCGCTGTGCTACATCGCTCGCAGAGAGCGAGCTGAAAAAGCAGCTAGCCATCCAGTCAGGTGAACGGATCGTTGAACTAGTCAAAGAGAACCTGAAGCCCTCGAAAATCATGACGCGGAAGGCATTTGAAAACGGGATAATAGTCGACATGGCGCTGGGAGGATCCACGAACACAGTCCTACATCTTCCCGCAATCGCAAGCGAAATGGGAATCCGATTAGACCTAAAACTTTTCGATAAACTAAGCAGAAAAATTTCCCACATCTGCAACATGTACCCCGCTGGACCCTATGATTTGGAAGATTTAGATAGGGCTGGAGGAATCCCCGCAGTTATGAAAGAACTGAGCCAATTCATTCATTCAGACGCCCTTACAGTAACTGGGAAAACAATCGCAACAAACATAGCAGACGCCAAGGTCCTCGACCGAAACGTAATCCGCCCAACTTCCAGTCCAGTGCACAAAGAGGGAGGAATCGCCATCTTAACCGGAAATCTAGCGCTAAAAGGAGCGGTAGTAAAGACCGCCGCAGTCTCACCAAAAATGTTTATTCACAAAGGTCCAGCCAGGGTATTCGACTCTGAGGAAGACGCTCTCAAAGCCATCCTCAACAAAGAGATCCAAGAAGGCACAGTACTCGTAATTCGCTACGAGGGACCACGAGGTGGACCTGGCATGCGCGAGATGCTTGCTCCCACATCCGCCATAGCTGGAATGGGATTAAGCGAATCAGTCGCCCTCATCACCGACGGCAGATTTTCAGGCGGCACTAGAGGGCCGTGCATCGGGCATGTGGCTCCTGAAGCAGCTAGCGGCGGGCAAATAGCAATAGTGAAAAACGGCGACATAGTTGAAATCAACATTCCGAAAAGAACCCTAAACGTGAAATTAACTAACGCAGAGATAAGGCGACGATTAAAAACATGGAAGCCTCCGAAACCCAAAATTAAAACAGGCTATCTCGCCAGATATTTCTCACTCGTGCGTTCTGCAGATACAGGCGGAGTTCTCGAGGCTTAAATTTCACTTTCAAGCAGTTCTGTCACTTGCTTAGAATCTGTGTCTAAGATTGTTATCTTCTCCACAATCCAGCGGCGTGAGACCCAGTCAGAAAAATCACACGCGATCAGTGCTTCTTCCATTCTGTGCTTCAAGACATCGTTACTGGCATGTTCCAATGATGGATCGTTTAAACGCAAGACAACAATGGCGATTTTGCCCATTATTTTTCCCTCAACACACGCTTCCCCTCACACAGCTTCATAACCTGTTCCACTCGTCGCCGCACAGAGTCTTCCACAAAGGACTTGACGCTGCCGTAGCCCAGTTCAGGGTACTCCGTTATTATTCCCCTAACCTTCTCAACCATGTCTTTGGGGAGCTGAACAGTCTTGTATGTCACGGGTATCACACGCATCAATATGCTGTTATCCCAGAAACTATATAAGCACATCTCATAGATGGCATATAAGACTATTATGGAAGCGGACGGAAAATGACTGAGGCTCCCAGAAGAGAGTGGAAGAGTGTGCAGTTACCAGGGGAGCTACTGCGGATGGTAGACGAGGTTATCAAGCAACCTGAGCTGGGCTACACTTCCAGAAGCGAATTTATAAAGGAGGCCGTACGCCTCAGAGTCGAACAGATCGAGAGCCGCCTTCGTGAAAGAGGAGTGAGGCAGATTAGATAAGCCACCCACGCACCTCTTCGGGCATGAACTATTTCTAAAAGACTTTAAATTTCACTGGATTTCTAAGGACGCCTATTCCCTCGATCTCAGCTTCCATGACATCTCCATCTTTGAGACGATATGCCAAGCATCCAGGCGGAGTTCCAGTTGATATGATGTCGTCCTTCTCCAGTCTTACAATCTTGGAAGCAATTGAAACTAATCTAAAAATTGTAACATTCATTTCGCTTGATGAGGCATTCTGGTAAACCTTGCCACTAACCTTCATCGTCAACCGTAAATTCTGCGGATCCGGTATCTCATCAGGAGTAACTATAACCGGACCGCATGGACCAAAGGTTGGGAAACTTTTTGAGATACTATATGGATAGCCGCCTTTCTCAAGGTCTCGCTGCGTGACATCGTTGAAAATCGTATAGCCAAGGATATGCTTCTCCGCCTCCGCCTCGCTGATGTTCTGAACCGTATCCTTCATTACGACTCCTATCTCAACTTCTCCTGATACCCATCCCCAAGGCTCAGGCGCATCAAACCAGCCAGTAAGGTCTGGTAGCATGACAGGCTCATTGTTCCAAATAACCGAGTCCGGAGACTTCAACAACAACAGCGGCACCTTCTTAATCTTACTCAGATCGAAACCGAACTCCTTCGCATGTTCCCCATAAGTAAATGCTGCGCAGAGAAACCGCCTTGGTTTTTGCGTTAACTTCAACTTCATAGCAACCAACCCGGGATAAACAATCAAGTTTTCAAAAAACCATTATAAGACTTATTATCCCCCGAAATAGCCTTTTCCATGGATAAGCAGGCAGTTCATTCAATTTTTGACTGATTTTTTGATATTTTAATCATTTTATCACGAAACTTTTAAATATAAAATCACTATCATTGAACCAGATATTATCAAAATGTAAAGTAGGTGTTGGAAAGAATGCCCTTCAAGATCACCCCTGACGGCAAATACCTGCCGATAAAGAGGACGCCAAAAGAAGCCCTCGACATCATGAAACAAGAAAAAGTGAAATTTGTAGACCTACAGTTCACCGATCTACCAGGTCGACTACAACACACAACAATCCCCATACACATGTTCGACATGGGAATTTTCGAAAAAGGCACCCCAAAATTAGACGGCTCATCGATCAGAGGATTTGTTGAGATTCATGAATCCGATATGGTTCTATTACCGGATCCAAACACATTTGGGATTGTCCCATGGATTCCAGAAGATTTGAAGACTGCTAGGATGATATGCGATGTTCACTGGGGGTATGGAGGCGGGAGGCTTTCTAGAGATCCGAGGTCCGTTGCACAGAGTGCTGAGAAAGTGGCCTATGATAATGGCTTCAACCTTTCCTATTGGGGGGCTGAAGTGGAGTTCTTCGTTTTTGATAAGGTAACTTGGGATGTGATGTCCCCGCATCAGGGAACTAGCTACAAGATAGAGTCCCGGGAGGCGCCTTGGAGTCCGTCTGGGCTAACTCCGCCAATACGATTCAAAGAAGGATACTTCCCAGCACCGCCGCAGGATACATTGGCGGGGTATCGCTCTGAGTGCGTTCACGTGCTCGAAAACTATTTCGGAATAGTTTGTGACGCGCATCACCACGAAGTTGCCACGGGTGGGCAGTGTGAAATCGATCTGCGACGGGACACTTTGACCGCTCATGCCGATAGCGTTATGACTTACAAGTTCGTCGCAAAAAGTCTCGCTCATAAACGAGGTATGGTTGCGACAATGATGCCTAAACCAGTTTTCGGCGACAATGCTTCGGGAATGCATGTTCACGTCAGCCTCTGGAAAGATGATAGGAACATGTTCTACGACCCGAAGGACAAGTATGCTGAGCTAAGTCAACTAGGGCGATATTTTGCTGGTGGGCTTATAGAACATGGAAGAGCTCTCTCAGCTATAGTGGCTCCCACCACAAATTCATACAAACGACTTGTCCCAGGATATGAAGCACCAGTATACCTTGCTTGGAGCCGTCGCAATCGATCCGCAGCAATTAGGATACCAGTATACCACAAAGGTCCGCAAGCGGCTGTTGCGAAAAGAATTGAGTATAGACCTCCAGACCCGGCTGCTAATCCATATCTATGTTTCTCAGCTATGCTTGCAGCTGGGTTAGATGGCATAAAAAGAAAAATCGATATCGGTGACCCTGTGGACGAGAACATCTACAGCCTAACTCCCGAAAGGCGACACCAGCTTGGAATCAAAGAACTGCCAGGAAGCCTCCAAGAAGCAATAGAAGAGCTCAAAGGTGATCACAAATACCTGAAGACGATCTTCCCGCAGGACCTTATCGATAAAATCATAGAAAATGGACTGAAAGAAGCAAAAGAAGTATCAATAAGACCACATCCATACGAGTTCCATCTATATTTTGACGTTTAAAACACACTGTGTACTTTTAGTTTTCCCTCTTTCTTGCATAAAGCGTTAAATTTAAGGTGCATTAAAATAGAATGTCTCGACATCTAGGAACAGGTTCGCCAATACCTTGTGGCTGATGAATATCTATCTCCAAGAGGCCTATAAGCGGAGGAAGAAGCGTCTAACAGAAATCCCAAGTTATTTAAGAACAATTCTAGAAATATTTCAGTTATAATCTGATGAGGGTGAGTTGTGAAATTGGCCTCTAATCTAGAAAGTCCTAGGAGAAACGTGATCTCTTCAGGAATCTCCTCCTTAGACAAGATCATAGAGGGCGGCTTTAACGAGGGAGACACACTCCTAGTCGCCGGTCACCCTGGTGCCGGAAAGAGCACTCTAGGAGTCCAGTTCACGTACAATGGGGCTACACAATACAGTCAAGCCAGCGTCTACGCCACTTTTGTTGAGAGCGCAAGCAAACTGAAACGCAATATGCTCAGGTTCAATTGGGATCTTGGTAAGCTAGAGCAGGAACGTAAAGTTAGCGTTCTTGACCTGATTCAAACGATCAGTGAGGAAGGCGTCGAAGCCAATCTTGAAGCCATAATGAACGCGATCAAGGCCTTGGATGCGAAGCGTCTTGTGATTGACAGCCTCTCTGCCATGATGACGTATATCAAGACGAGGGATGAGGCCCGCAGCTTCATGGCCCTCATGAATAGGTTCATCGAAAATGCGAAATGCACCACGCTCTATATGCTGGAGGTGCCTTTGGGCAGAAGCGATATTGGGATGGGCTTCGAGGAGTTCATGGCTGACGGATTGATAGTCTTGGAAGCAAGCCTTGACCAGTTCAAGGTCAGGAGGAGGCTCTACATCCCGAAGATGCGTGGCGTAAATCACGCCTTAGACTGCTACGACTTCTACATCACGCCTGAGGGAATAAGTATCTCCCCCATACCCGCCGCCAAACGATAACGATGGGGATTGTGGCCGAAAAGCTTGATGAGGCGCCCTAAACTGTCGAGTCAACAAAATAGTTTCGAAGCAACCTTGCTTAACGCTGTGGATGAGGGCTTGATGGCTATCGGCAAAAGCTGCAGAACTTCAATATACTTTTACATAGAGAAGAGTTCCATAAAGAGGGACCAGATCCCGCAGAGACTTGAAGACTTCTCCTCCACGATTCAGAAGATCTTCGGACAGGGAAGCTTGGTCATACAGAGACTGATTCTAAGAAAACTATGCGCGAAACTCAATGTGAACTATGAGAGCGTCAAGGACAGGGAGTTTCAAGTTGCTGTCGGGGAGATTAGGAATAGACAAGCTGGTCAATGTGGGGGAGAGCGTTTACATGCCCAAGATTGAGGAAGAGCTTGAAGGTCTTCCACCTAAGTCGATCGTTTTGTTTGAGATTCCGATTGAAGAGGATCAGATGAGGCTGACAGCGAGCTTCCTAAAATTTAGGCGGAACGACAATGGAATTTATGTGTCCTCGAACAGGCCGGCAAACGATCTTGTCGAGAAACTTCAAACCTATAACTTCGATCTCGGGAATGCTCTTGAAGCTGGCAGGATTTGCGTAATAGACCTAGTGTCCAGGGGCGTCGGCGCCAACGAGGTGAACGGGTGCCTCTATGCCCCCTCGCCCTCAGAACTCTCAGCCGCTCAGATGGCCATCGAAAAGGCTTTCGAACGCGTAAAGGGTGAAGGAGGTAAGATGTGGCTTTTGCTGGACTCGATCTCGACGCTCCTAGTTTTTAACAGTCCAGGCGCCTTGCTTCAGTTCCTCCACTTCCTCATCAGTCGCCTACGCGTACTCCAGTTTAACGGCGCAATCTTCACGGTCGAAGGCTCTGTGGATGAGAAAGTTCTCTCAACGATAAGACAATTCTGTGATAGGATGATCAAACTATGAAGGAGAGTCTGGATTTGGTTGATTTAAAGGAATTGGAATTTTTTTAAAAAAATGAGAAATATGGGATTACTAAAGAGTTGAAAAAGGAGGTGAGAGTAAAGTGTCAAAGCAGAATGTGAAGGAACTTACAGAAGAGCTAAGTGCTCTTCTAGAGCGAAATGCCGACGACATCAGGTTGCAATGGGTCAAAGAAATGCAGCAGACGGGATTGCTTTCATCACTCTCTCCGAGGGAGATAGATGAGCAATCGCGAGCAATCTACGACGCATGCGTTCTATGCCTCAAGAGTGGATCATATGAGGGCGCTGAAAGATATGCAGCAAACATGGCGAGGAAGGGAGTCCTAGAAGCAATGACTGTTGACCAGATAATCGCAGGTTTACTCATACTCAGGGATGTATACGGTCGATTCATCTTCGAATGGTATAAGAAGAATCCAACAAAGTGCAATGCTATTCTCACGATCTATGAGCCAGTGGCACGAAAGATTCTGAACATCGTTGCATTGGCCTTTGTCGCTGAAAGAGAAGCTACTATCAAAGAGCAACAAAAGGTTCTGGCTTTCTCAACTCCAATCGTAGAGGTGGGAGAAGGTATCGTAGCACTACCTCTGGTAGGAACGCTTGACTCAGCTCGCGCGAAGCAAGTTACAGAGGCTATTCTAGAATACATCGCTAAAGCTCAAACAGATGTTGTGTTGGTTGACATTAGCGGCATTGCGGCGATCGATACGAAGACCGCCAACTATATTATTCGCGCAATGCAGGCGGTGAAGCTGATGGGCTCAGACGTCGTCATCACAGGGATTAGGCCGGATGTTGCATCAACTCTCGTAACGATCGGCATAGACTTGACCGGTATTGTGACACGTAGCACGGTGCGAGAGGGACTTGTGTACGCAAATGAGAAGCTTGGGAGGAAGATTACTAGTGTCTCAGCATCTTAGGACTCAGAGGTGTAGATAGAGTTGGAAAGAGTTTCCATTCCAATCTTGAAGACAGGAGACTACTTGATCATTTCTCCACAAGTGACTCTCCACGATAAGCTGGCAATTAAGTTCAAAGACGAAATACTTCAAAGAATCGTTGAGACGAAGGCGAAGGGGCTCATCTTAGACATAAGTGAGATAGATATCGTGGACAGCTTCTTGGTGCGACAGATAGGCGAGATAGCGACAGCTGCAAACATAATGGGCGCCCAAGTAGTCGTGGTCGGTCTAAGAGCTGAGGTTGCCATGACGTTGGTAGAGATGGGCTTTTCCCTCAGAGGGGTCTACATAGCACGCGACCTTGAGAGAGGTTTGGAAATCCTCCGCAAAGCTGGGAAGCGTTAGGTTTGACGCAGAAATCAATTGAGGTCGTAGAGGTTAGAAGTGAGTCAGATATAGTGAGTGCTCGGGTGAGCGCGAAAGCTATGGCAGAGATTTTAGGCTTTGGCTATATGGATCAGACTAGAATCGCCACCGCTGTTTCTGAGCTTGCTAGAAACGCTTTCCATTTTGCAGGCGAAGGCAAAGTGACGATCCAGCCCGCCGACAGGGAAGGAAGAAAAGGAATAGAGATCGTTGTCGAGGATCATGGTCCGGGTATAGAGAATCTGGAATTGGCTTTGAAAGGCGGCTACAGCACAAGTGGCGGCTTAGGGTTTGGTCTCTCTGGCTCCGAGAAGCTTATGGATGAATTCGATGTCAAGACCAAGATTGGGAAGGGCACGACAGTGACTATCAGAAAGTGGCTGTGAGAGACGCTTGAGATTTGGCATCGCATCTAGACCTGCGTCAGGCATGCGCGTGAGTGGTGATGCCTACCTTATCAAGGAATGGAATGGGCAGACACTGCTTGCGGTGGTAGATGGACTTGGTCACGGTGAAGAAGCCTCAATTACTTCTAGGAAGGCAAGGGAGTATGTACTGGAGAACCGCACTAGGGAAGTTGAGCAGATCATTTCAGGTCTTCACATTCACTTACATGGCACTAGAGGCGTCGTTGCGGGACTAGCGAGGATTGACAGAGTTGGACGCCGACTTCTCTTCTGCGGCGTCGGAAACATTGAAGTGCGCATACTCGGTGAGCCACCTATGCATCCCGCTTCGCTGGATGGCATCATCGGTTTGAACTTAAGGAAGGCTATGAAATTTGAGTATCGATACAACACTCTCAAGGCGGTAGTGCTCCATTCCGACGGAATTTCTGGTAAATTTGATCTATCAGATTATCCGTCGGTCTACGAGGATCCGCAGAGGATTGCTGAGAAGATCATGGTTGAGTGGGGCAAGGAGCATGATGATGCCACCATAATTATCGCTGTGGAGAACAGTAGCGTTGAGTCATGATGCGAGAGAGATAGAAGTTTCCAGTGAAGCCGGTGTATTAACAGCTGTGGAGCAAGCGAAGAATTTAGCGAAGAACTTGGGTTTCTCTGAAGCAGATCAGAGTAAGATTGCTATTGCAACCTCTGAGCTTGCTAGGAACATCATTGTCCATGCTCAAGGAAAAGGAAGGATAGTGATCAAGCTTATCACAGAACCTAGTAAGGCAGGCATAATGGTGATCGCTGAAGACAGGGGACCTGGAATCGCGGGTGTGGAGAAGGCTCTTCAGGGAGGCACCAGTACAAGAGGAGGTCTTGGAGAAGGGTTGGGAGGAGCGAAGCGACTCATGGATGAATTCAAGATTGAAACGAAATTAGGTGAAGGAACGAGGATAGTCGCAAAGAAATGGAAACGTTGAGGCGTGAAGTCGGCTCGTAGTTGTTCCTAGGTCCCATGGTTCTTGGGTAAGCTGATTTGAAAGGGTTCTACAGTTTAGAGGATTTCGAGAGCGATAGTTCTATCTGATTAATCTAGAGGACAAGGACTATGGGGCAAGTATCACGTCCAGGAGATATTTTCTTAGGATGGCGACTTCGAGGGGATTAAGGGAATCAGAAGAAGGGAGTCGCTGTAAAGAGTCGGAAGATCTAAGTTGGAATACAACATCCCTGTTTTCCTGTGAATCCGCAAGTGCATTATTCAGAAAAAGTTAACATTTCGTTCATTGTTTATGGTTCTATATGCCCTTGCCATTACCGCAGTTAAGTTTGTCCGAAGTTTGTAGAAGAATTGAAGTTTTCATAAGGGAGAAACTAGAAGAAGCTGACGCTACCGGGGTCATTGTGGGCTTAAGCGGGGGTGTCGACTCTTCCACAGCGGCTTCTCTATGTGCGAGGGCACTCGGACCGGAGAAAGTCCTAGGATTAATCATCCCTGATAAACGAGTTACTCCTAGAGAAGATGTAGAAGATGCCAAACTTATCGCCGAAAGACTGGGGATAGAGTACAAAATCATAGAGATATCCCCGATATGCGATGCCATAACTTCTCTTTTTCCCAATAAAGGGAATCATACAGTTGAAGGCAACGTGAAGGCTCGCGTCCGTATGGTCTTGCTCTATCATGAGGCAAATAGGCTCAAAAGATTGGTCGTCGGTTCAGGGGATCGCAGCGAACTTTTGATCGGCTACTATACAAAGTATGGCGATGGGGGGGCCGACCTACTTCCCTTGGGAGGGTTGTTCAAAACTCAAGTTCGCGAATTGGCAAAGTTCCTCGGCGTTCCACAAAAGATAGCTACGAAACCAAGCAGTCCTAGGCTATGGGCTGGTCATACCGTGGAAGCTGAGTTAGGAATGAGCTATGATGTCATTGACCCCATTTTACATGGGCTTGTCGACCTAGGGATGACAGAGCAAAAAATAGCGAAGGAACTGGGTATCCCTCTCGACATGATCAAGAAAATCCGGAGAATGATTAAAAACACAGAACATAAACGAAGGATGCCCCTAGTGGCGGAAATATAGGTAGGAAGATGAAGTGGACGCTATCCTAGTTCTTGATTTCGGCGGGCAATATTGCCACTTGATAGCGAGGAGAATTAGGGAGGAAAAGGTATACTCCGAAGTCGTCTCTCCCGATATAACCCCCAAAGAGGTGGAATCCTCGAGTGAAAAATTTAATGTTAAAGGACTTATTCTCTCAGGCGGGCCCTCAAGCGTTTACACTGAAGGTTCTCCGAAAGTTGATCCAAAAATCTTCAAGATGAAAATCCCGATTCTAGGCATTTGTTACGGCCACCAGTTAATCGGCTATATGCTGGGAGGAAAAGTAACTCCTGGAGAAAAGGGAGAATA
>Ga0209314_10001328_pt1 | contig 10956 bp, 13 predicted proteins | sample I19B2metaG_FD_184146 | JGI IMG/M metagenome (GOLD analysis project Ga0209314, IMG submission 184146) | Lake sediment bacterial and archeal communities from Gulf of Boni, Indonesia to study Microbial Dark Matter (Phase II) - ​I19B2 metaG... | ecosystem: Environmental > Aquatic > Freshwater >...
AGGGTTAGGCAGGTTCGTGTGGTTGAGAAGGGTGATAGCGGGAGGGTTGTTGTTGTTTCTGTTGAGCCTAGCGATAAGGGGGTTGCTATAGGAAGGAATGGGAGGAAGGCGGAGCGGAATCGTCTTCTTGCGAGGAGGTATTTTGGGGTTGACAGTGTGGTTATCACTTGATCCTCGAATTTTTCTTGTGTGTAGGTGGGATATGGGATTTATAAGTTTCTCCTGATCCTTTGTTGAAGGTGGTGTTTGTAAGGTTGGGTAAGAAGTCTCCGAGGGGTCTTTACGCTGGGAGGAAGCTGAGAAGTACGCGTAAAAAGTTTAGGTGGAAGGATCGATACTATAGGAGGAGGATTTTTGGTTTGGATGTTAAGGCTGACCCCTTGGAGGGGGCTCCCATAGGCAGGGGGATAGTCTTGGAGAAGGTTGGTGTTGAGAGTAAGCAGCCGAACAGCGCTATTAGGAAGTGTGTCCGCGTTCAGCTGATCAAGAATGGTAGGCAGGTGACTGCGTTCCTGCCGGGCGATGGGGCTTTAACGCATGTGGATGAACATGATGAGATTTTGATAGGCGGGATAGGCGGTAGCAGGGGTGGGGCTATGGGTGACATTCCTGGCGTGAGGTATCAGGTTATGAGCGTGAATGGGGTCTCGCTGAAGTCCCTCATCCTCGGAAAGGCCGAGAAGCCCATGAGATAGGGTGCATGGTCTGCTTTAGTTTTCATAAAGAGCTTGCTCGCACATCAAACATATTCTTACACAGGGCGCTCGTTGCGAGTGACTTAACGTTTCTATTTTAAGGTTTCCATAACTCAGCTGAAAAGGGGGAGGTTGTGAGGCTGGCGCGCCGCACGCATATAAGGCTCTAGGGAAGTCTTGCCTTGAGGAAGATTATTACGCTCAAGACACCGCTGGCAAACAGCAGAATCAGCCCGATTATTGAGCCGAAGTATGATGCGAAGAAGCTTCCGGTGGCTATCAAGATTATTCCGTTGAGCAGGGACAGCTCTGCCAGACCTGTTTGGCTCCTCGTTAAGAGGAATGTCAGACCCTGCAGTAGGTTCGTTATGCCCAGAACTGCTAGGCCGAGCCAGTAGAAGACGGTGATCTTGAAGGTTTGCCAGTCGATATAGAACCATACTATGCCGCTGTAGCCTTCAGGTTGAACTACTGGCAGAACCGTGCAGATTGTTAGGAAGATCGTGGTTAGTACGGTGAATATGAGGCTCACCATGCCCATCCAGGTGCCGTACGCGACGTAGATGCCATAGAAGCCGAAGGAGGTGAATATGAGGCCGATCAGGAAGACGATTGAGCTTATTACGGCCACGATGAACATAATGTCTGGTTGGCTGCTTGGGAAGACCCATTTGTAGAATGTGAAGGCGACCATTATTGTGCAGGCTATTTCCGTCAGGATCGCTCCGACGCTGCCGAGGATGAAGAGTGTTCTGTGGTTCCTGACTTCTGCTTCTTTTTCCATGGACTATTTTCTCCGTATGGTTCTAATTCTTAATTGTTCTATTATTTAAAAGCTTCTTTCCGGTCTGAGACCGAAGCTTTAACCATGATCGTTTCTTTGGTCAGGACTTCAGCTTGTTTGGGAAGAGGCGCCTGTTAAGTGGATTTGGAGAGGGGGGTCTTGCGGGGCCGCCAAAATATTTTTTTGATTTCTAATGTCTTCGGAAAATGATTATTTTCAAGAAAGGGGAGTGGAAACGGAAAATCTCACTGGATTTTACTGGAATCTACTGGAATCTGCTGGAAACCACTGGAATCTACTGGAATCTACAGGAAATTACAGGAATTTGCAGGAAATTAAAGGAAAAGGCATCTCACATATCCCGCGTCACCTCAAGGCCTCAGTTAGGCCACGCTTGTTGTATGGACGCTTCAAAATCCAAAGGAAAGAGCTCGGGCTGGATTTTTGATAATGATGTCGTTAAACCTTTATTGAACACGGAGAGCGTGTTTTAAACGATGATCTATACTATAGACCTGTAAAAACTTAGAACAAAGGGGGTAAAATCTGATTTTTGCCGAAGCGCTTGCCTATTCCTAAGTTAGCGGAACTATTGACTAAAGATACGATTTTTATCAAAGCTGCTGCTTCAGATTGGAAAGATGCTATCAGAAAATCAGGAGAATTGCTGGTGAAAACAGGTGCCGCTGAGCCCCGCTATGTTGAGGCCATGATAAGGTTTTGCGAAGAACATCAGGCCTATATTGTCGTGGCGCCGGGCATAGCAATTCCTCACGCTAGACCGGAGGACGGGATGAAGAGAGTGGGATTCAGCTTAGTCACCTTGAAGGAACCTGTATACTTCGGACATCCCCAAAATGATCCCGTGGACCTGCTCATAGCTTTGGGAGGCCCAGACAATAAAAGCCATATAAGAGCACTGGCGCAACTGGCGCAAATGTTGCAAAATCAAGAAACTGTAAAAAGAATAAGAAATTCTCAAACAAAAGAAGAAGCACTGAAAATAATAAACGAGAAGGGGAATGTTGAAGCGGTGTAACATGAGAACGAACGAAACATTAAGAGTCATCAGCGAAAGAACCGGCACGAAAGAAAGCTTCCTTGAGAAATAGATGCTTGATGAATTAATGGACGCTATTCTCCACGCTAGAATTAGAACCTCTTAATTTTGTTACAACCACTGTCATCAGGTTTTCTTTTTGCATAGGTACGCATGCTCCCAACCGTATTTGTTAATTGGAGGCCTGTCTCCTTTAGCTTCTAGGAATTCGTTGATTTTTTCAAGAAAAGATTTGATGATATGAAACACCTTTGGGTTCGAATTGAAGACGTTGGCAATTCTGATGTATGGTATAAAATATGCCCCAGAATGTTTTTGGACATTAAATCCGTGTCTCATCAGTTTTTTTACGAATACCTTTGGGGAATACAGCCTCATAAATCGTATAGGTTTTAGATTGTTTAGAGAAGTAGCGTTTCTGGCAGTTACTACTAATAGGCCGCCTCTCTTTAATGTCCTTGAAGCCTCTTGTAATAGTCGGTCGCCTCTGGAAACGCGTTCAATCACGTTAACACAAATGATGAAATCAAATGTTTCTTCTTTGAAGGGTAGACACATACAGTCTCCACATATTCCACCAGCGTTAATATTTTGACCGATATTCAGATTTAATCGAGCAGCTTTTACATAGAACACCTCTTTATCTACTACCGTTATGTCAGTAGCTCCCTTTGAAGCCGTATCCAGAGAGTAAACTCCACCGCCACAACCCAAATCTAAGACCTTTATGCTTTCAAAAGAGCTGGGAAAAAGCCTAACTACAGAGTTCGCTTTCGCTTTCCAATACTTCTTTCTATACCTATTCATGTATTCGGCCAAAAATTCCTGCGGAGTCACTCTTTTATAAAGTGAAAATTTAGACAACAGAAATGTTACCCAGATTTCAGTTCTTCATAAGCAATAATAAGATCAGCATGTATCCATTTTAAGCAAACATTTTCAGCACTTCTAAGATCTCACTTTTTCTTTCAGCGCTACTAAAATAGATAGTTCTTTTAATGTTACCAAACTAAAGCAAAGCCTTTTAACACCATCTTCAGCTCTTGCGTGTGGAAAGTCCATACTTGGAGCCACCACTATAATAGGCCCTGTATTTTTTACAATAGTCGATCATAGCAGAAATATGCCTTGATTCTATGGCCCCTTCCTTTAACAGCAACTCCCCAGCTTTAGTGATGGCATCTTTCCAGTCTGAGGCTAGGGCCCTAACTAAGACGGTGTCTTCTCTTAAAATATCTGCTAACTTCACGAAAGCAAGCGTGGCCGCTGTAATGAAAAAGTACGATGTGTCAACGGTTTTTGGAACTAAGGAAAACGAAGGCGCCTTTTTTGGACGAAAAGTGCCTGCTTTACTTGTGTATAAGGATTCGAATTTTGGGTATCCGCAAGAAGTTTATCCACGAAATGAAAAAGGCAGTATTATCACGATAGAAGAATATTTATCATCTCTCTAATGGCTTCTCGTGGGTTCTGAGCTAATGATGAAGAGGACCTAACTCTCTTCTAACGCCTTGTTGAGTTCCTTAAAGAAATTCCTAATATTTAATCGATTCTTGATTATCGAAAAAACCGTCCCCCCATAGGGAGTGACAAAGCTTTCAGACATTACGTGGACTCTTGAATTCTTCTTGTGTTCCTTGACACTTATGGTAATGATTTCTCCCCAAGACAGCGCCGATTCTCTAGCCCTTGATCGTACATAACCCAAATTCTTATCCAAGGTTTCAATCTTCCACTTCATCTTTTCGCATACAGCGGGCATGGCCTCCATAATCGAGGCTCGTGAATATGGAAGAAGGGACGAGCCCTCTTTTCTGAATGACATCTGAGATCAACACGCCCGTAATGTTACACATATTAGTGCGTTCATGATAAACATGTTTTGTGCGCAAGCAATCATTCCCAAAAGAATACTTTTAATTTTCCGCTCTTTTTCTTATCAAAGAAATTTAAAATTGTTTCTACATCTTTTGCTGAATATCTATCCTCTGGAAGCGGAGGAAGTTTTTCTTCATACAACTTTTTGCCCTCCTTCACAAAGTCGTATCCTAGAACTCGATAATACTCTCTTTTAAGAGCACGGAGACAGAAGTCGTATGGAGCGGATCCGAGGTCTAGATCATCACATAAGATCTTGAACCGAAACATATCTGACATGATTTCCACTTTGATTTGTTCTGAAAGTTTGGAAAAAGATTTTACAAAACTCTTTTCCGGCTTCTTACTCAAGCCATAAACAATCATTTTATGCTTTTTCAGAAAATCAACAAAGTGATTCTTAAAATGCAACAGCTCAATCAAATTAGTGTTGTATTCGTTTAACGTATAGTAAAGGAACCAATCATGCCCCTTTATTTTTGTCTTCGCCAAAACATGAGGAAAACCCATCGAGTAATGTTTCGCATGGGAAAGCGAATGGTATAAAACATCTGTTGGAACATTCACTTTCTTATCGAACAATAATTCTGAACCAAAAATCTTGTTGTCTTTAATTAATACGTGCCCTCCTTCTTTTGGATTGTCTTCAAATCTTATTTGTATAGCGTATTTCACAGGAATATTCAGTTCCCTCCGCAAATCGTTCACAAAATGCCATATTTCCGACTTTCCTATGCCTTTTTCTGACAAATTGCGGCCACACCCTTTAGATTACGATGCCTCTATCGCTTCAAGCCAAATATAAGATCAGTGTCTTCATACATTCTTATTCAAGATCGTTTGTTTCTAAATAGACAATTTAATAACTTATCTGTTCATTCTGTAATTAAAGAACTGCTACAGAGGCCTTTTATGACCGAATCAAAGAAGAATGCTTTCCCCCCACTTGCCTTTCTATGCAGACTATTTGGACACAACTATGACAAGTATCACGCTACCGAAGATGAGAAGAAAGCCGGTTTTGCAACATTTGTCTGCAGAAGATGCGGCAGTCAACTCACTTCAAAGATAACTCTTCATTCAGACGGAACATACGATATGGACCCTAATCCTACAGACATATTCTAGACCTTATACGACTTGTTTCTTTAGAGAGTTCTTAAATAATGACAGGACTGTAAAACTATGTGTTCAGTAATAGAGTTGTGAGAAAATGGAGCAAATATTGCTGGCAAAGATGACCTGGGAAGAAGTTGCAGAAAGAATCAAAGGAGGATATAACATAGCCATTGTTCCGACGGGAGCCATAGAACAGCATGGTCCGATGCTCCCTCTCGATGTCGATATTCACAACTGCTATGAGATAATACTTAAGACGGCCGAGAGAGTGGCGAAGGACATCAAGCCCGTGGTTGTTCCTCCAATATGGTTCGGCTTTTCATGGTTCTTTATGGATTTCCCCGGAACGATCACCTTAAAAGAGCAGACTTTTACGAATGTTGTTATTGAGGTAAGTAAGAGCCTGATTCACCATGGCTTCAAGAAAATCGTGATAGTTGACGGTCACGGCGGGAACCACGGCGCCCTCCATGAGGCAAGGTATAGGCTTAAGGCCCAGACAGATGCTTTTGTTGTAGTTGTAGGTCTGGGTACGTTTGTACCAGCGAATTTGGTCAAAGAACTCTTTAAACCACCCATTCATCACGCCGATGAAGTAGAAACAGCCATGTCGCTTGCCCTAGGGAATGTAGTACACATGGACAGAGTTGTCGATGAGGTGCCCAAGGGTCCGCTACCCAAATACATTAAGTTTGACTACTTGGCCCCTCCGCCAAAAGTTCTTTATCCGTTGAGAATGAAGGAGTGGACTAAATCTGGTTCATGGGGCTACCCGTCACGAGCGACGAAAGAGATGGGTGAAAAATACGTCGAGGCAATAGTGAATGGTTTTGCCGAATTTCTCAGAGAACTCAAGGCTCTAGACTGGAAGGAAAGACTAGGCAACAAATACAGGTTCTTTGAATAACCCAACACAGCCTATGGATAGCCTATTTCTTTAAAATCATTCGCTTCGGTTTCTGTACCACCTTTAGTGTGATAAAGAAGAACAAGAAAGAGGGGGAGGAGATTTATTCTTGCGCGTGCATATTTAATACGGTCTACACCGATCAGAGTATAGGTATTTTTGCAGAAGGTCAACGTTGATTTTGTCAGCTTCCAGACCTATATTAGCGCTTCGGACTATGGGTGGCGTGATGCCTTTTCTCAGCAAGTTTTGAGCCACCTGGGAGATTATTGCATGAATGATTGTGCCCCCCACCATATGTGATGTGGGAGCCGTCGTTATGCCCTTTCCAACTTCAAGGCTGCAGTCACCAAACACGCTGTTGTTGTCTATGACAATGTCTGCGACTTCGTATAGCTTCTTGCCGCTCGGATGCCGCGATGTGATGGCATTGGAATGAGTCACGCTTGTTAGCGCGACAACTGTCAGGCCTCTTTTCTTGGCCTCTATCGCGCATTCGACAACTGCGGTATTAATTCCAGAATTCGAAACGATGATTATTACGTCGCCCTTTCTTACGTTGTGGTAGTTCATGCGAATATGCGGGTAGTAGCTCAGGTTCCTTTCAATAGAAGTTGCTATTCCCGAAAGAGGCGTCAAGTTTGGGTCAATTAAAGTATTTGTTGGTGCCAGTGTTCCTGCTCTGAAGTAGGCCTCGATAGCTATCAGCGTTGCATGTCCAGTGCCAAAAGTGAGTAGAAAGTTTCCGTTCATCAACGCTTTGGTAACGACATCAGCGGCTTTCTTTATGTTCTCCATCTGGTTCTCTTCAACTTTCTTGAGGGTGTCGTGAACCTTCTTAAAAACGGCTTCACACGCTTCTTCTTTCAGAATACTCATAATGCCGATTACCTCGTTTGAATAGTTTTTATCTAAACTCTAACGGGCTATCCGTTTTTAATACTATCGATTTAGGATCTTTATACGGATAGAATTCGCCTAGGATTATTGATGAAGAAGCCCTTAATCGTTTCCTCATCCAATCCTTCAGCCTTCAGTCGTGGGACGAAGTCTTTTAGTAAGTAAGCATAGCCTAGTTCTCCTTCATACGCTTCAGAACGCCTGCTTTAGCTTCTGTTCCATCTATGCTAACCCGGTATCTCTTAAATCAAGTTCCTCAATGGGCCTTCTCGACGTTAGGTATCCCAAAATCGAGATCTTCGCTCCTTATTTTCATAATAATTACATGCGCATGTGGATAGGCGACTTCCAGCTCTTCAGAAGAGATGGATCCTAGGACCGTTTGTATTCTTTTGATTTCTAAGCTACTTCAGCCTGAGTTGTTTTTGGATGAGATTTTCTTCTTTATGGCAAAGACTTAAGAACAATGGCAACAATCTAACTGTCTGAGTTAGCGTTTGGAGCGGAAAAAATGGCAGGCATAAGATTCGGCGTTATTTTGAGCAGTAGGCAAATATCTACTGGTGGCTGGAATGCTTTCAATGATCTTGCCTTAGAGTTTGAAGACTTTGGCTATCATTCAGTTTGGCTTGGAGACCACTTGACGATAGGCGGTTATAGACTTGAGTGTTGGACGACATTATCTGCCCTCTCTGCCGCAACGAAGAAGATTCGGCTTGGGACAATAACGTTGTGTAATTCCTATAGAAATCCGGCTTTGTTAGCAAAGATGGCATCTTCTTTGGACGTTATTTCTGGTGGCAGGCTAGAATTTGGAATAGGTTCAGGTTATTATAAGAAAGAGTACGACGCGTATGGTTACCCATTCCCACCCCTCAGCGTTAGGACAGAACAGTTGGACGAAGGCTTAGAGATTATGAAGAAGATGTGGACAGAGAATAGACCGAGCTATAAAGGAAAATACTATACAATAAAAGAAGCCGCCTGTGATCCTAAGCCTGTTCAGAAGCCACATCCTCCGATAACGATAGGAGGCGGAAATGAGGAGTACACGCTGAAGATTGTTGCGAAGCATGCGAACCGATGGAATACTGCCACAGGAACGATAGAAGAGTACAAACATAAGCTAGGCATCTTGAAGAGCCACTGTGAGCAGATAGGACGTGACTATGGGGAAATAGAGAAATCTTACCATTTCCACTGTGTTGGCGCATATCTCAGCGATGATGACCTGATAAAAGCTATGAGACGAGCGTATGAGAGAGAGGGGAAAATGATCTACGGGCGCGGGGGCGAAGGCGGGATACCAGCGTCGTTCGAAGACTGGTTCAACGATACGCAGAGACGTAGCCTCGTAGGAACACCGGAGGAGTGCATTTCGAAGCTACAAGACTATTTCAAGATAGGCGCAACCTATTTCATGCTTAGATTCATAGACTTTCCCGAGAAAAAGGATAGTCTAAGATTCTTCAATGAAGAAGTCGTTAACAATCTTTAGGAAATTACAACAAATAAGTGCACAAACGAAGGAAGAATTTTTGAGAATCTTTCAAAAATCTTCTAAATAAACATCTTATCATAAAATAAGAGGGAACGATAATCAGTCTAGTCTACGCCGATCAGTATACACATCGATCTATTATTCAAATGTTTAAATTGATGCAAAAATTCTTTCTAGTATGTTTGACATTTAATGAGCGGTTATGGGCGCCATTAATGTGCGGGTTTCATAGTACAAATAGCCAACGTTTAGTCATCCAAGAAAAGCTTCCATAAATACTTGGTAGAGCGTGTAGCCCGAACTTATAATATCACAACTTTGCTTTTCAACAGTTTCAGAAATGGAGGATAGTAAACACCACACCGGTTAAAATGTCCTCGCGGATATAGCTGACCCCCTCCATCAAGTTCTTTTGAAGAAAACCTCTGAATGGCACGCGATATAATGGAAGTTTGAATTCTACACTTATGAGTACTTCTAAGGCCATGTTATAGATAGAAATAAATATTCACAAAGCAATTCACGTTTGAGATGGGCGTTATGTTAAAATGTGTCATATTTGATTTCATCGGAACCCTCTGTAATCTAATGGTCGACTGGAAATCGGTCATTAGGGACATTACTAACGAATATGTCAATGAGGGTGTTCCACTGGAGGTTTTTGAGAAGATCCCGGGCGTTGCTGAGAAGTTAGCCGAGGTCTATGACTACATGGTTTCGAATTTTGGAAAAGAGAAGGCCTACAGGGTTCACGCAAAAGTTTCAAAAATCTTTGAGGACTATGAGGTCGCTGGCGTCAAAAACGCTGTGCTTCTGCCGTACACTGAGATCTCTTTAAGAACGATTAAGAAAATGGGGTTAAAGATAGGACTAGTGAGCGGGAATTCCAAGAAGTCTGTCATTGAGACTTTTGAGAAGTTCAATTTACAAAACTGCTTTGATTCAATCGTCACACGAAACTCTCCTGGAAGGATGAAGCCACATCCAGATCAAATAATCTTGTGTCTAAACGAATTAGGCTGTAAACCGAAGGAAGCCATATCGGTAGGAGATCAAGCTAGGGACATTATCGCTTCGAAGAAGGCAAAAGTATTCGCGGTGGCGCTTGAACCAAACCTTGAAGAATTGAAAGAGCATTTTGGTGAAGAAGCAGCCATGAAGAAAATCTATGAACCGTTGGTCAAAAACTGTGACAAAATGGTACGCGATTTGTCAGAGTTTACGGCTTTCGTCGTTGAGAAGGTTAATGAAGCTTAGATGAGCCAAGGTCCAAGATGAATGATGCGGGAGAAGGTTTACGGGCGGAGTTCTCCTGCTCGTAGGGGGGGTGCATCATCTGCGTGTATTATGCTTGAGGAGAAACCGTTGGAAACTAGTTTCTTTTGAAGAAGGTGAACGTCAAGCTCTCTGGGTGTCACATTGTTCTCGATGCAAAGCGCTGCAGCTATTCCGGCTGCTTGGCCCAGTACCATGCATGTGGCCTCGTCGCGTGGGGAAACGTGGTCGTTGAAAGCTCTATGGGTAAGCGAAACGTTTCGACCACTTGCGAATAGGTTGTCAATCTTCTTTGGAACGATGCACCTATATGGCAGGTAGAAGGCATCTTCAGGGTGTTCCCAGACGGTGCTCTTTACTATATCGTCGGGGAACCTTCTGCCCACCGCGATGTCTTCTGTCTGTACTACGTATTCGCCTATTACTCTTCTCGATTCCCTAATGCCCAGATGCGGTGCCGAGTCCTGTATGTAGGAGTTTTCGAAGCCAGGTATGTATTTGATGAGGAAGTTTGCTACCTCCCAACCCATCTCCCTCGTCTTTATTTCGCCCTCTGTCAGGCCTTCTCCAGTCGTGACATCGACTTGGCAATCAGCGGATGATATATACACTTCGTTTTTGCGATGCCACGAAGGCCACGTGACCCAGAGTCCGCTTATTTTTCTGCCTGCCTTTTTGATCTGCTCATCCGTCATCGTTGGTCTCTCGATGGTAGGTATTCTGCTTTCGGGCCACTCTCTTACATAACGACCAGTCTCTGGATGCAGGTCGCCCGCTTTCTCAGCTTCTGCAATTGCCTTGTTTAATCTAGGGTCTATTCCTAGGTATGCTCTGTAA
>Ga0209314_10001330_pt1 | contig 10950 bp, 8 predicted proteins | sample I19B2metaG_FD_184146 | JGI IMG/M metagenome (GOLD analysis project Ga0209314, IMG submission 184146) | Lake sediment bacterial and archeal communities from Gulf of Boni, Indonesia to study Microbial Dark Matter (Phase II) - ​I19B2 metaG... | ecosystem: Environmental > Aquatic > Freshwater > Lake...
GAACGGAAGAAATATGGTAGGAGGGGAGCCAGGCGTAGACCCCAATACTCCAAAAGATAATCGCACGACCCTATCGATCCGGTTTAAAAAGGGAGGTCATGGTACCTCCCTTTTTTATTTACTCAACACGGACGCACTAAATCATTGAGTAATAACCAAAATCCAAGCCCTGCACCTAATATGGTGCGGGGCAAGCGCCAATCTCCAAATAAATATTACATGACGACTACGTCATCCAAGAACCATGAAAATTGATTAATGAGAATAACTTAGAGTGGTCATTCCCACGAAAGTGGGAATCCAGAATAATTCTAAATACATAGATTCCTGCTTCCGCAGGAATGACCGGGAGTGGTAAATTTTTTATCATTTTATTTTCTACGTAATTCCAATAATCAATATCCAAACTTGATGTCTTGAATAATTGGATTATTATTTGATGATTGGAATTTGGATATTGGAATTTGATTCGGAAGATGGTATGGTAAACTGATCATGAAATCCTAATATCAGGGGAGGAAAACCTATGAAGACAAGGGTGGGTGTCGTTGGAGCAACAGGTTATACAGGGGTTGAACTTCTACGTTTACTTCTCCTCCATCCTGAAGTGGAGGTTACTGCACTAACCTCACAAAAGTATGCTGGCAATGAAATTGACCAGGTCTTTCCATCCCTTGCGAAATATCTTCCGTTAAAGTGCGAGGAGCTCGATTTTGACCAGATTTCAAAAAAGACAGACTTTATCTTCACAGCGGTTCCTCACAAGACCGCTATGGAGACCGTTCCTCTCTTTTATCAAAAAGGGAAGAGAATCGTAGACCTCAGTGCAGACTTCAGGTTTAAAGATCCTGCTGTTTATGAACGGTGGTATCAAAGGCATACATCTGCTGATTTGCTTTCCGAATCAATCTATGGTCTACCCGAACTCCATCGCGAGAAGATTCGAAATGCGAAGATCGTTGGGAACCCAGGATGTTATCCTACAGGTGCTTTGATCGGTTTGATCCCGCTCTTTAAGAATGGGATGATTTCCTACGAGAATATTGTTATCGATGCAAAATCCGGAGTCAGCGGTGCAGGAAGAGATGTGGTTCTGGGTTCACTTTTTTGTGAGGTCAATGAGGGCGTGAAGGCCTATAATATCTTTAAACATCGACACCTCCCCGAGATCGAGGGGGAGGTGAGTCAACTGGCGAAAAGAAAAGTTACGGTGACCTTTGTCCCCCACCTGATTCCCATGGACCGGGGAATTCTGACAACTCTTTATGTCAGTTTCACTCAGGAGGTGAAAACCGAAGAGGTCCTAAACACCTTCAATGAATATTATCAAGAAGAGCCCTTCATTCGCATCTATCCAAAAGGGAAAATCCCCAACACAAAAGATGTGAGGGGGTCCAATTTTTGTGACCTCGGTATCGTGGTGAACGAGTCGGATGGCCGCGGAGTTATCGTGACCGCGATTGACAATCTCGTGAAAGGAGCTTCCGGCGAGGCCGTCCAAAATATGAACATCATGTTGGGATACCCTGAAACCATGGGCCTCGACGTCATCCCGCTATTTCCGTAGATCGCATGAAGCATAGGGCATAGCGCATGGCGTGTTCTCAAATTTATAATCTATAGCACTAAGCTCTTAAATCTTCACTCCCAAGTAAATAGTCCAAATTCCGCAATCCGCATTCCGAAATCCGCAATTCCGTTTCTTTCCATTTTACAACCCCAAAAGATTTTGTTAGATTAGTTAAAAAAGTCTTGAGTCGAGTCTAAGGGTAAAGGTGAAGAGGCCTGTTTTGTCAAGGGGTTAAGTCGTTGGTCTTCAATTTTATATACCTCACCCTTAAACCCTAAACCAAACGGGCATCCTAACCCTTACCCATTTATCTGTTCCCAACAATGAAACCTATAACCCCGATGATCAAACAGTATCTTCAAATCAAAAGTCAATACCCGGATTCTATTCTCTTCTTTCGAATGGGAGACTTTTATGAGATGTTTTTTGAGGACGCCCAGGTCGGTTCCAAAGAACTGGACATCGCTCTGACATCGAGGCATAAAGGCCAAAAAGATAGTGTTCCTCTCTGTGGAGTCCCCTATTTTACTGCCGAGACCTATATCTCAAAACTATTACAGAAAGGATATAAAGTCGCCCTCTGCGACCAGGTCGAAGATCCGAAGGTCGCTAAAGGCATCGTGAAGAGGGAAGTGGTCAGGGTGTTTACTCCTGGGCTGGCAACGGATTCGATTCATCTGGGGACAGGAGAAAACAATTACCTCATGGGCTTCTGTGCAGAGGGTGAAGTTTTCGGGCTCGCCTTTTTGGATATTTCCACTGGTGAATTGAAGGCCTGTCAAATTTCTGGATTTGATCCTTTCCTCAACGAAGCCCTTCGTAATGAGCCCAAAGAGATTCTATTACTGAAGGGATTTGAGGGACATCCTTGTTTTGAGAGATTTAAGAAGGCCTTTGAAAATGGATTGATCAATGTTTTGGACGATTCCAAGTTCGACTCCATTCACACCCTCAACGAAATTGAGGGAGCTTCGTTCCTCCAGAATGCGCCATTGGCAGCCCTTGCAGCAGAGATGGTCCTTCGCTATGCAGAGGAGAATCAGAAAAGACCGCTCTCCCATATCCGGTCGCCCTTACTCTATCAGGTCCAGGATTTTATGGTCATCGATGAGGTATCGAAGAGAAATTTGGAACTCACCCAATCACTCTTTGAGCGAGGCCAAAAGGGTTCCCTCTTCTGGGTATTGGACGAGACGATGACGGCCATGGGGAGTCGCAAGCTGAAGCAGTGGTTGAACTATCCTCTCATGGAAATCCGAGAGATCGAACGTCGTTTGGAGGGCGTCTCCGAACTGAAGGAAAAGAAGATTGAAAGAAAGGAGCTCCGCGAGTCTTTAAAAGGGATTCAGGACATTGAACGATTGACCGCTCGGATCTACCTTGGGCATTCTAACGCTCGAGATCTCGTCGCGTTAAAAAATTCACTCAGAAGCTTGCCTGTTCTGAAAAGAACGTTGCAGTCATTTCATGCTCCCATCATCAAAGAGGTTGCTTCAGAGATAGAGGATTTCGGTGACCTCTGTGATCTCCTGGAATCCTCTATAGTCGAAAATCCGCCATTGACCGTGAGAGAGGGAGGAATCATCAAACCCAATTATGATAAAGAACTGGATGAGTTAAGAGAGATTGGTAGAGAGGGGAAAGGATGGATCGTTCGGCTGGAGTCAGACGAGAGGAAGAAGACAGGGATATCTTCTCTAAAGGTTCGATACAACCAGGTCTTTGGGTACTATATCGAAGTGACGAAGAGTAATCTCCACCTCGTCCCAGACCAATACATCAGAAAACAGACCTTGGTCAATGCAGAACGCTTCATCACACCCGAACTGAAGGAATTTGAGGCCAAGATGTTGGGTGCCGAAGAGGCAATCTGTCAATTGGAATACCGGCTCTTTGAAGATATACGGAAGAAGGTTTCCGATGCCACTCCGAGACTCCAAAAGGCAGCCTCAGCCATTGCCATCATAGATATCCTGGCCTCCATGGCAGAGATTGCTGACCGATACGATTACGTCCGACCCATGGTGGTCGACGGAGAAGAGATTATCATTCATGATGGGAGGCATCCGGTTCTGGAGAGAATGGGCCTTTCGGAAAGATTTGTTCCAAATGACACTCAGATGGATAATCAAGGCCATCAAATCCTCATCATTACTGGACCGAACATGGCGGGTAAGTCGACCTATTTAAGACAGGTGGCTCTTATCGTCATCATGGCTCAGATGGGATCTTTTGTTTCAGCGAAGGAGGCCAAGATAGGTGTTGTGGATCGAATCTTCACCCGGATCGGAGCCTTGGACAATATTATGAGGGGCCAAAGCACCTTCATGGTGGAGATGATGGAGACAGCTCGTATCTTGAATCAGGCTACCTCCAGAAGTCTTGTCGTTTTGGATGAGATCGGAAGGGGAACCAGCACCTTTGATGGACTGAGTATTGCCTGGGCGGTGGCGGAATATCTCCATGATCATTCGTCCCTCAGACCGAAAACCCTCTTTGCCACCCATTATCATGAATTGACCGAATTGGTCCTCACCAAGGAGAGGGTCAAGAATTACAATATGGCGGTGAAAGAATGGGGTGGAGAGATCATCTTTCTGAGAAAGGTTGTGGAAGGAGGAACGAACCGAAGTTATGGTATCCAAGTGGCGAGGTTGGCAGGACTTCCACAAAAGGTGATCGATCGAGCAAAAGAGATCCTTTCCAATTTGGAAAAGGCCGAATTGGACGCAACGGGGATGCCGAAAATTGCGAGGACAAAGATTGCGGTCTCAAAACCCAAAAGTCCATCACAGCTCCCGCTATTTGTGCAACCTGATCCCATCCGATCCGAGCTAAAAAAGCTAAAGATCGATCGGCTGACCCCTCTCGAGGCGATCAATATTCTGGATGAGTTGAAAAAGAAGGCGGAGAAAGAAGAATAGAAAATCCAAATTTCAAAATCTAAATATCAAAGCATAGTTCTGGTTATTAGGTTATTCAGTTATTAAGTCATTCAATGACTTAATGACCAATAACTCAATGACTGTATTTCTATTTAAGTTCAGAATATGATCGATTTCCCAAAAGCCAGATTGAAGATGGTAGAGGAGCAGATCGTTTCGAGAGGGATTAAAGATCCGAGAGTCATCGCTGCGATGAAGAAGGTGCCACGCCATCTCTTTGTTGAAGAGGCCCTTCAGAGCCAAGCCTATAGCGATCACCCCCTGCCCATCGGAGAAAAACAGACCATTTCCCAACCTTATATGGTCGCTCTCATGACCGAGGCATTACAGTTAAAGGGAAACGAGAAGGTTTTGGAGATTGGAGCCGGTTCTGGATATCAGTCTGCGATATTGGCTGAACTGGCCGAAAGAGTATTCTCCATTGAAAGGATCAGGGCCTTAGCCATCAAGGCGAGGCAGTTACTCTATGAGTTGGGGTATATCAACATCGAGATTAAAATCTTCGACGGAACTTATGGATGGGCCGAAGAAGCTCCCTTCGATGGGATCATCGTCACCGCAGGGGCTCCGGATATTCCTCAACCGCTGGTTGACCAATTGGTCATGGATGGAAGATTGGTGATTCCTGTTGGGGATGCATATGTTCAGGACCTGATTAGGGTTACCAAGACGAAAGGGGAAATGAAAAAGGAGGATCTGGGCGGTTGTCGATTTGTTAAGTTGATAGGGAAATATGGGTGGGAGAGCGAGTAATCAAAGAACGATGAACAATGAACAAGAGGGGAGATTTCTCTTTGTGGAGGTTGATCTGATGTAAATGCAGGCTCTCTCTTGCGAAGTTAGATGTCAGGCTTTAAGAATCAAATGGTAAAAAATCTTTTGTGGCTATTGTTCCTCTCTGTAATTTTGCTCATTGGTGGATGTGCGAAGTATAAGATTGCTGTCGAAAAGGTGCCTCCCCCAGAAAAGAAAGGGGTTTACCACGTGGTGGAGAGACACCAAACCCTTTACCGCATTTGTAAAACCTATGGAGTCGATATCAATGAAGTGGCCCGGGTGAATGGAATTACAGACCGGGGCAAAATCAAAGAGGGACAGCGCATTTTCATTCCCGGAGCGAAGAAGGTACTAAAAGTTGAAGTCTATATTGATGATGTTGTGGCAGAACCTGAAGAAAAGGAACGGGAGAAGGTTGCTTACAAAAAACTAAACTTCATATGGCCGGTCGAAGGGAGAGTTGCCGATAGTTTTTATGAGACAGAGAGCAAAAGACACCAGGGCATTGACATCTCCTCTCCCCTTGGAACGCCGATCAAAGCGTCAAGCTCGGGGACAGTGATTTATTCCAACAATACGATTAAAGGATATGGAAACCTCATCATTCTTCGCCATTCTGAGGAATATGTTACCGTCTATGCGCATAATCAAATAAATCTCGTTGAGGAAGGGAGTAGGGTGGAGAGAGGACAGATTATCGGGAAGGTGGGCCAGACCGGAAGGGCCTCAGGCCCTCATCTCCACTTTGAAATCCGCAAAAATAATAAGGCTGTCGATCCTTTGCCCTATTTGAAATAAATGCATCCAAACCCCGCTTATTTCATCCCCCTTGGCCCCAATCAAAAAAGGAGTGTGTTAAAAATTTTAGATCGGAGTCAAGTTAAGGGAGTAAGTTTTTACGTATAGCACCTACTACTATTCCATTGGTGCAACATCTGAGGGAAGAAGATTATTGATAGAAGGGTTGAATAAGAAAGAGAAGCGGCAGAGCAATTTTTGACCCTGCCCATTTTGGGCAATTTATTTTCGTTCTCCGTCATTTTAAGGCCCTTCGAATGATATCCGCCGAAAAAGGATCTCCATGCGCTGGGTAGACCGTTTTAACTCCATGATCTAATACCAGTTGCCAACTCGCCTTTAATATCGACAAATCTTCAGCAAAAATGGGTAACCCGGGACTGAGCCGTAACGGAAATTTGTTCATAGCTGCATCTCCTACAAAAACATCTCCGGTATCCAATATAATACTCACCGACCCAGAGGAATGACCTGGGGTGTAAATCACCTTGCCTGGAATCCCGTACTCATTTAAAGACAGCTCCTCATCTCCAAGAACTAAGTCTACAGGGGTTGGAGGGATGTGAACCAAAGGCATAAACATCGTCAAAATTCCCTTGAAGACATGACCCCATGGAGTAACCCCGGGAGGCAATGGCTTTAAAGACTTTTCAAGCCATTCCTTTTCCCGTTGGTGAATGGCAATTTTTGCACCTGTGAGTTCCTTGATCTCTTTGGCAGATCCAATATGATCCCAATGGCCATGAGTCATAATCATGAGTTGGATATCCTCGGGTCTGATGGAAAGCCTCCTTAAGGACTGGATAAATTCTTTCGCCTTCTTCGGAGCCCCGCCATCGACCATGATGGTCCCCTCGCCCTGGATAATATAGCAATGGTCAAAGCCAAGAATAACCGGATGGATATTCACGCTCATTTTAAACTCCCATACAGGGTTGAGGCCCCTCTTCAGCTGCGGGGCCGAGGATTCACGTCTCAAAAGTCCATTACATATTTCCGATTAAGAGGTCCTCGACTAATTGCCATCCGTCCTCCCCAGGACGCTTTTCCTAGCTGTTTTATTGCTGGTTTGGCTTTATCCAAAGCTAAGATTTAATATCCTCCAAAGGGCGTTAAGTTCCCTTGGAGGGTAAATATTAACGCCTTCCAGAACCTCCTTCTCACGACTTCCTCAAGAAGGTTAGAGGTTAGTTTGATGGGTTTACTGGGCTACGGAACGGTGCTACATCTTTCCCGAAAATACTTTTATCTCCATCGGTAGTCAAGCGAAAAATTGCCTTTAGAAATAGCTTCGCTTCTCAAACCAAAATTGATGACTTGCATTTGAAATGTTGCATTCTTGGGGATAACTTTAAAAACACGGCTTCAGGAAGAAGCTACGTGAGGACCACAATTAAAAAAGGAGTCTGTTAAAAAGGTTCGGGATTATTAATTCGGAGTTCGGAATAATTCTCTTAAAAAAGGATGAAAAATGAGTCTACCTTTACCCCGTTAGAAATAATGCCCCGCTGGAATTTCTAACGGAGTTTATCTTTTGAAAAATATTACGCCAATTGGATTTCAATCCCTTTCTGTCTTATTTCATATATCAGAGGTATCCACGTGTCATTTTCATAAGATTCTGATGATATGGGCACAGGCTCCATTCTTGGGTCAACTCTCCAAGCTATTTGCAGAAGTTTTTTCCCCTCTTCGAACCTATCTTTTCCAAAGTCAGGCGAGATAATAGCAAGGTCTAAATCGCTTCCAGAACGAAAGCTTCCAGATGCGTAAAAGCCATAAAGCACAGCCTTTTCTACTCGAATACCGGTTTTGTCTAAGGCCCTTACGAATCGCAAAATTATATTCCTAATTTCTGGATCAACCATCGATAAACCTCCTCCATCTCTCTAAATTTCTGATAAGCAAATTCTTCAGTACATTTTTTGTAAAAATCCTTCTTTTCGTCCGAATACCTTGATTCTATATGAAATTCTGTATACTCTGCAAGCTTGTCAAGGATTAATTCTGGTATCTCTATTTTAGACTTACTTGCAAGAAAGGTTAAGGAGTGAGTGAAGGGCGCATGCTCTTCTGTAGTTTTTACAACGATCGCTTTCAATAATTTTTCAAGAGCGACGTGAGCGAAAAAAAGGGGGTATGGAAATCATTTTGATTCCAAAAGGCTTCTTCCTGTTTAAAAGTCATAAACCGCACTATCAAGCCAGTATTTGATTGTTTTGGTTACGTCAAAAGTCATCATTCTTCTTTTAAGGCATCTTTAATGAACAAAACCTAATTGAATTATATCACAATAATAAGCGGTTTTGAAATAAAAAACTCATTGGTTGGTAATTCTTCAGTTTGCATTCCTTAGTATTTTGAAGTATTCTTTCTGCATAAAACAACTTCTTACGCCAATGGAATTAATTGGAGCAAGAGATGCGACTACTGGCGATTGAGACGTCGTGTGATGATACGGGAGCGGCGGTTCTTCTCAACGGAAGGAAGATTCTTTCCAATGTGGTCTCTTCTCAAGTCTCTGTTCATCAAAAGTATGGAGGGGTTGTTCCGGAATTGGCTTCGAGAAGGCATATCGAATGTATCGTGCCCATGGTGACCGAAGCTCTGGAGCAAGCGAAGGTGACACTCAGGGATATCGATGGAATTGCAGTGACTCAAGGACCGGGATTAGTAGGATCCCTTTTGGTTGGCCTCTCCTTCGCCAAATCCTTATCCTTTATCACAGGAGTGCCTTTTGTTGGCGTCAATCATATTGAGGCCCATCTTTCAGCCATTTTTCTTGAAGAAAAATCCCCAAAATTTCCTTTCATTGGATTGGTCGTCTCAGGAGGCCACACCTCACTTTTTCGAATGGATGGATTCGGAAAATATAGGAGGTTGGGCCAGACAAGAGATGATGCTGCAGGAGAGGCCTTTGACAAAGTTGCAAAACTTTTGGGCTTAGGTTATCCAGGAGGTCCGATTATTGATGAGCTCTCCAAGACAGGCAATCCAAAGGCCATTCGATTTCCAAGGGCCTCTCTTGGAAAGGACTCCTTTGACTTCAGTTTCAGTGGACTTAAGACTGCTGTCGTCAACTATGTAAAGGCTCATCCCGAACCAGCGACAGGCTATCCAAAAGACCTCATTCGAGATATCGTATCCAGTTTTCAGGAAGCGGTTGTCGATGTGTTAGTGAAGAAGACACTCCAAGCTGCCCAACATGAAAAGCTAAGGAGGGCTGTTCTCTCAGGAGGGGTGGCGGCCAATGGCCGACTTCGGCAGAGGATAGAAGAAGAAGCCTCTCAGGAAAAGGTTAAAGTGTACATCCCTTCCCCTTGCTTTTGCACAGACAACGCAGCCATGGTTGGTGTGGTTGGCTACGAATATTTGCAGCGAGGCATTCGGTCACCCCTATCCTTGAATGCATTTTCGAACCTACCCCTTTAATGAGCGAATGTCAAATGACTAAGTCCAAAGTTCAAATTGTTTTGTCTATAGAAATACAGTTATTGAGTCATTAGTCATTAAGTCATTGAATGACCCAATGACTGAATAACTTAATTGCTGAAATTGTATCTTGACATTTGGGTTTAATAAATATGGCATCGATTAGACGGGAGTTGAAAGAACATGGCCTTGTACCCAGAAAGCGATTGGGACAACATTTTCTGGTCGACCGAAATATTTTGAGCAAGGTGATCCGGACGGCCCAAGTTGAAAAAGAGGATGTGGTTCTTGAGATCGGGCCTGGTCTTGGAGAGATGACAACTGCACTGGCGAAAAAGGCTAAGAAAGTGATTGCTGTCGAGATCGATTCGACATTGGCAGAAATACTGAAGAAGAAGTTGGCAGGTGTTCCACACGTCGAAGTGATCAAAAAGGATGTTTTAAAAATTGATTTCAACCAGCTTTTTGAGCAAGAGGGGAATTCGATCAAGGTCGTTGCAAATCTCCCTTATCAGATCTCTACACCCCTTCTCTTTCGATTCATTGAGTCCAGACATGCCTTTTCCACACTCACCTTGATGTTGCAGAAAGAAGTAGCTGAAAGGATGGTGGCTTCTCCAGGGACTAAAGCATATGGTCCGTTATCCATCTTCGTTCAATTGTTTTCAAACCTTTCTATCCGTTTTTACGTTAAAGCATCGGCCTTCTTTCCTCCTCCAAAAGTGGATTCCGCCGTGGTTCATATAGAATGGAGAAAAAGGCCCATAGTGGAACCAAGCGATGAAGAATGGCTTAAGAAGGTCGCTCGCGGCTGCTTTGGTTACCGCAGAAAGACATTAACCAATGCCCTAAGACATTCTGACCTCTCCCTTCCCAATGATTTAGAGTCCAGAATAAGGAAGATTGGAATAGATCCCAAGAGAAGGCCGGAGACTCTTTCAATCCAAGAATTTGTTGGTTTAGCAGAAATCCTTAAATCATAAATTTCTGCTATCTCAATAAGTTACGGACACTTAACACCGACACGGCCACGTTATTTTCTAATCAAATCTATTTGCAAAACCAGAGGGAGATGATTATTTTTAGGGGGAATGAACAGGGGGGTAGAATGCAAATAGAGAAGTTTACACTCAAAGCTCAAGAGGCCTTGCAAGAAGCCAAGGCGATCGCAGAACGAAAGAACCATCAGCAGATCGATGTCGAACATCTTCTGTTGGCCCTGGTGATGCAGAAGGAAGGGATCGTCATCCCGATTCTCCAAAAATTGGGGGCCAATACAGATGTGATTGCGTCCCAGTTAGAAGAGGAACTGAGCCGTATTCCCCAGGTGACGGGGAAGGGGGCAGGCCAGGTTTACCTTTCCAGTCGGCTCAATGAAATCTTCAATGTGGCATGGAGAGAGGCCGAGAGGTTGATGGGGAATGGGAA
>Ga0209314_10001331_pt1 | contig 10946 bp, 7 predicted proteins | sample I19B2metaG_FD_184146 | JGI IMG/M metagenome (GOLD analysis project Ga0209314, IMG submission 184146) | Lake sediment bacterial and archeal communities from Gulf of Boni, Indonesia to study Microbial Dark Matter (Phase II) - ​I19B2 metaG... | ecosystem: Environmental > Aquatic > Freshwater > Lake...
GACTCTATGACAGGAACCTCCACTCCGAATTTCTTGGCGAAATTGTAGTACGCAACGGTTCCTATTCCTATGTCCTCAATAAAGTAGCGATCCTGGGTTGAGCGAGGGCCTGGTATGGGTGGAATTATTGCTTCGGAGAATGGGGCCTTGTATTCCACTCCCATCACGCTGAGCTTAGAAAAGAATTGTTCCTCGGTGTGTTCGATGATCCTAATTCCCATTACGGCTGCTATTTTACGCAGTTCTTGATAGTATGCAAACTGGACTGTAGATATGGCGGGGCTCATCCCATGTTTATACATAGAGTAGCCGCCTTGGGGGATTCCTAGGATTTGGTGTTCCATCCCCGCAACTTCCATCGCGCCTACGTTAAGGATGGATCCGGGAACGTGCACAATCGGATTGGGGTTCGAGAATCCTACGCTAACCATCGTATCCCCTCTATCCACTAGGCTTAATCCATCGAATGCTGGAAGGTCCTTGAGTTCCCTGTAGAACCTATCTCCATCCCTGCTTGGAAGCGCATCATACATGAGCCTATATATTCTGCATATGCAATCCAGCTTTCCAGGCTCCATTTTCCTGACACCATAGGGCATTGAGGTCCATCCTCCAATGATCACTTTTGCATCACAGTTTCTCTGACGCATCATTTCCCTGAGCACTAGTGAACCGAAATTATCTGGAAATATGCTTATTACCTGTCCATCTTCCAGGCATGGAATTAGTTTCTCGAAGAATGTTTTGTGGCCGAGCGCTGGTATAGCCACTATGATTAAACCGGCACCGGTTGTAGCCTCTGATATGTTGGTAGTAACGGTTTTCAGCTTGGCCACTCCTGATCTCCTGAACCATTTGAAGTTGATCTGAGCTCCTCCCAGCTCTATTTGGTGGGTTTCAATCGCCTCTCCTAGGCTGCTGGGAGCAAATTCAGGCAGTTCGTACAATCTAACCTTGCATCCAGCCAAACTCAAATCCGCGGCGAAAGCCTGGCCACATGCTCCCGCTCCTAGTACCGCTATCTCTTTTTCCAATCGCATAGATATCGCACCCATTCATCTTAAAGCTGATGATATTGATTTAAATTTAATAGCCAAGGTGTTAATTACGACCATAAAAAGTTTTTGGCGAACTGGGTTGGCCGGCTTCACGCCTAACGCTATATCGTCTATCCCGCGGTCTTACGGTGTCATGTTAATTACGATAACCGTCTCCTGCAAGCTTTACAGAAGCTTCTATAAATAAAATATACTAAGATTAAGGACATAAGCATTTGAGATGCTAGGAATCGAGAAATGTTGACAAAACTCAAGGAAAGAGTTCAATCTTGGATAGCTGCTGAAGCAAAACTAGCCCATAGCGTAGGTTTTACTCCCAACCAAATAAGCGCGGTCGGAGTGACATTTGCCGTATTTTCAGCGTTTGCATACTGGAACTGGCAATCTTATCAACTCTCCCCGATACTGGCCCCTGTTTTCCTCCTAGTTTCAGGTTTTTGTGACGCGTTAGACGGTGTGCTCGCAAGGATGTACGGAGAATGCACGAGGTTCGGCGGTTTCCTCGACTCCTTACTGGATCGTTACGCTGACGCCATGGTTTTTTGCGGAATCATTCTCGGCGGGTTATGCGATATATTGTGGGGAATTATCGCACTCGTAGGCTCACTGTTAGTGAGTTATGCTCGAGCTAGGTCGGAGGCGGCGGGAGTGAAGATGGAAGCCGTAGGTGTTGCTGAACGTGCAGAACGCTTGATGATATTGGCGATAGCGAGTTTTCTACAGGTTGCATGGACAGAGGCGTTAGGATGGGGCGTAATCATTTTGGCGGTCCTTACAAACCTAACTGTGCTTCAGCGCGTGATTTATTTTCGTAAGACGTCTCAGCAAAAGGAAAAATAGTTGCTAATTTGACTTTAAAATGGTCTCCTCCAGCGCAGTTTTCGATCGTTTCGAGCGCGCACTTTCACTATGCCACGATGCACTGCGCATGAAACACAATAGTATTTTGTGTCGATATGGCTAGGCATGTACGCGCCTTTTTGACGAAGCTCTCTTGCCAGCGCTGGGTCCACTATGGATACTCGGCGAGACATCTTCTTAGCTTTGTCGCGTGGAACCAGCTTGCCGCACATGCTACACTGAACTTGGGAACTTAGTCCTTTACCGCCCTTCGATCTTCCTCGGCTTTTTCTCTTCACCGGCACCCTGACCATCCTCAATATAGTGAATTGTTAGAGGGGTTTATAACCGCTTGCCTATTTCATACATCCATTCTCAACTCAAGGATATTAGCGGTATCACCTCTCAACTGTTTTCCGTTGGGCAAGAGGTTTATAACTCTACATGAACTAATTCAAATATCTTGTGCTCTGCCTTGGTGAAGAAGACATGTTTGACTTGATCACGGCCGGCCATTTCGCGATTGATTTAATATTTTCGCAGAAAATAGCCTTTCCCCAGCCCACGCTAGGCGGTCCTACAACTTATGTTTCCTTGGCAGCAAGAAAACTAGACGCAAAAGTTTCCGTGATTTCTAAGGTTGGGGGAGACTTTCCCAACGAATACATTGAGTGGTTAAACGCTAGCAGTGTGGATTTGTCTGGACTGAAGCGCGTTGAAGCCGCTTCAAGCACAAGCTTCATCTTGAAGTATAAGAACGGGAGGCGAAGGCTTCAGTTAAGAAGTCGAGCCCCGCCAATACTCCAGGAGGACATACCGAATTTGCGAGCTAGAGCTATTCATGTGGCACCGATCGCGAATGAATTGTCCTCTGACGTTGTTGATAAGCTACGAACTTTAACAGACATCTTGTCCCTGGACCCGCAAGGGTTTGTACGAGGGTTTAACGAGAAAGGAAACATGCGTCTAACCAGGTGGGAGGGCCATCAGATTCTTGGAAAAATCGATATATACAAATCATCTTTCGACGAAATCAAGATGGTAACGGGACTAACTGATCTACGGTCGGCTATAGAAAAAATCCATGATTATGGAGCAAAAGTGGTCATCGTAACTAAGGGCATGAAAGGATCCGCACTATTTTTTGAAGGAAGATTCCAAGATGTTCCCGCGTGCTGGCCAAGATTTGTTCAGGACCTTACGGGCGCCGGAGACGCGTTCATAGGAGCCTTCCTAGCCGAGTATATTAGAGGAAAAGACCCTGCGTGGTGCACGTGTGTCGGGTCAGCCGCTGCTTCCTTTGTAATTGAGGGAGTGGGTCCTGCCGTGTTTGGAGAAAAGAAAGAAACCTATATGAGGGCCACTCGAATTTATGAAAAAGGACTTAAGCTATCAACCGTCTAAAATAGAAAGTTGGAGGATCTCCCTGTTGGGTAGAGTTGCTAAGGGCGTGAAATGCAGCGTTGTTGGGTGCGATAAACAGGCGGTTCGCTCCCTTCCCACCGAGAAAGTTAACGTCTCGGGGTTGAAAGTTGGTGAGGCAAGACGGGCGTATCTTTGTAAGGATCACTACAAGGAATTTAAAAGAGGGACGAAGAAAGAGAGAATGTTGGAGAAATGGAGGCATAAAGCCTAGAAAGACTAATTTATGAATTCCTATTTTGTTATTACGGTCACACAGAATTAAAATCAACGAGAGGATGGATGGGTTGAGAATACTTCAACTGCATTCGAGCTTCATAGAGTACAAGCCGATAGAAAGGGAGGCAGTGATAGCGGAGGAGTGCGAGAAAAAGGAACAACGAATCGAAGAGGTTGTTGTCTTATTTACTTGCGTTGAGGAGGGAGACGATGAGGCGGTTGCTAGGAAAGCGGTGAACGAAATAAAGTCATCTCTGGAGAAATTGAAGGTCAACAGAGTTCTGATTTATCCCTACGCGCACTTAAGCGGCAATTTAGCGAAACCAGCCAATGCCCTAAAGGTGGTCAAAGAGATGGAGAAATATGCGAGGGAAGTCGGCATCGAAACCTACAGAACCCCCTTCGGATGGTGCAAACAATTCTCGATTTCAATAAAGGGACATCCTCTGGCCGAGCAGTTTAGGATGATTTCACCAATTGAGGCGAAAGAAAAGGAGGTCGTTTCGGAGGCTCTGAAGGCGGAGGAGAAGTTAAAGTCGTCTTGGTTTATTTTACGACCAGATGGAGAGATGATCCCGGTTGAGGAATTCGACTTTACCAAGCATAAAATGCTGGAAACGTTTGCGAAGTATGAAATCGAGAAGGTGAGGGCGGTTCAGCAAGTCCCACCACATGTGACCTTGATGAGGAGGTTGGAAATCGCTGATTATGAGCCTGGCAGTGACCCGGGCAACTTCAGGTGGTATCCTAAAGGGAGCTTAGTTAAATCATTGCTCGAGCAGTTCGTGACGCAAAAAGTGATAGAATACGGAGCCATGGAAGTGGAAACGCCTGTTATGTACGATTTTCAGCATCCAAGTCTAGCCAAATATCTCAACAGATTTCCGGCGAGGCAGTATACTCTAAAGTCAGAGGAGAAAGAGCTTTTCTTGAGGTTTAGCGCATGCTTCGGCCAATTTCTCATGGTTCATGATGCTCAATTTTCATATCGACAGCTTCCCTTGAGAATCTACGAATTAACTAGGTATAGTTTTAGAAGAGAAAAGAGCGGCGAACTGGTCGGTTTGAGAAGACTGAGGGCGTTCACCATGCCTGACTGTCATGCACTATGCGCCGGTCTAGATCAGGCGAAGGAAGAATTCCTTGTCAGATTTGAGTTGTGCAGAAAAATATTGGAAGAGGGCTTAGAGCTAGGAAAAGACAACTATGAATTAGCGATACGGTTCACTCGCGACTTTTATGAAGAAAATAAAGATTTTATTGTATCGTTGGCAAAGTTGATTAACAAGCCGGTGTTAATTGAGGTATGGGAAGACCGTTTCTTCTACTTCATATTGAAATGGGAGTTTAACTTCGTAGACAATTTAGACAAGGCTTCTGCTCTTTCAACGGACCAGATCGATATTGAAAACGCGGAACGATACGGCATAACCTACGTCGACGAAAAGGGGCAAAAGCAGTATCCCCTAATTCTTCACTGCTCACCGAGTGGTGCCATCGAGAGATGCGTGTACGCGATGTTGGAGAAGGCCTATCGGGAACAACAAAGGGGAAACGTCCCCATCTTGCCACTTTGGCTGTCGCCAGTCCAAGTTAGGGTGATACCCGTCTCCGATAGGTTCATTGAAGATGCTGAGAAAATTGTAGGCGAAATCGAGGAGCACTGCATAAGAGTTGATCTGGACGACAGACCCCTAACGATGCAAAAGAAGATTAGGGAGGCGGAGATGGAGTGGATCAACTACGTACTCGTGGTCGGCCAGAGGGAAATCGCCTCTGGTGTAGTCCCCATAAGGGATAGAAAAGCTAGAGAAATTAGGAAAATGTGGCTTCAAGAGTTGATAAAAGAAATAAAGGAGAAGACTAAAGACAAACCGTTCAAACCCTTAACGCTTCCAAAATCGCTATCTAAGCGGCCTCAGTTCTTCGGATAACTCCTTTCTCACCCTTTTTTATCTTCGCTTTAAGATAGTTTCCTCGGTTTTCATCAGATTTCTGTGGATAGAGGTAAACATTTAAAAAAGGTATCATACAGTATTCCATGGTGGATTTAATGTGGGTTCAGGAAGGAGTTTTCCAATTCTCAGATGAGATTGGTCCTCAGAAAATATTGTATATTTACGACCCGAAGACAAGGTTGAAGGGAATACTCGTAGTGGATAATACGGCTCGTGGACCCGCTATCGGCGGAATAAGGATGGCTCCCGACATAACCACCGAAGAAATTTTTAGACTAGCTAGGGCGATGACCTACAAGAACGCGGCGGCTGACATCCCTTATGGAGGTGCAAAAGGCGGCATTATCGCCGACCCGACGACCGAAAATAAGTTTGATTTGATTCGGTCATATGCGAAAGGAATTGCGCCGATAGTAGAGTACATTCCGGGACCAGACATGGGAACCGACGAACGTTGCATGGCGATCATCTACGACGAAATCGGTAGAGCTGCCGGCTTGCCCCGCGAACTCGGAGGGATTCCCTTAGACGAGATCGGAGCTACTGGATACGGTGTAACCTTCAGCACTGAAGTGGCGTGTGAATACGTCCAATTGAACCTATCTGAAGCTACAGTCGCGGTGGAAGGTTTCGGAGCGGTAGGAAAAGCTTCTGTCAAATTTCTGGCGGATAAAGGCGCTAAAATAGTGGGAGTTTCAGACTCAAAGGGTGCCGTGTATAACCCAGACGGCTTAGACTACGAAAAACTGGTAATGGTCAAGCAGGAGACTGGTGCAGTGAAAAACTACGAGGGCGGTCGAGCAATAGAAAATGCAGAGCTATTCATGTTGCCTGTGGACATCCTCATCCCGGGAGCTCGTCCAGACTCCATCTCCGAAGAAAATGCTCGCGACATTAAGGCAAGGCTTATCGTTGAAGCCGCCAACATCCCAGCCACCTTGGAGGCTGAAAGAATCCTTCACAAACGAGGAATCCTCGTGGTTCCCGACTTCATCGCAAACGCTGGCGGGGTCATAACGGGTGCCGTGGAATTCAAGGGTGGAACCGAGAAAGAAGCCTTCGAAACAATTAAAGAAAAAATACCTAAGAACACCAAAGCGGTCCTCGAAATGGTAAGAGACCAGAAGATATTGCCGAGGGTTGCCGCTGAAAAAATCGCAAAAGAGCGAGTGATTAAGTCGATGAGGTATCGGGGCCTGCTTTAAGAGAGACTAGAATATCGATGAGGCGTTTCGATATATGCATCTAGTGAAGAAGAATTTTATGCAAAAGAGTTAATAGAAATCGTTATGAAATATATCGTGAGGTGTGACCATGCCCAAGTGCGTAAGGAAGAAGAAAGAAAAGAAAGAAGAGAAAGAGAAAAAGCCTTGCTGAGCCTAGTATAAGGCGCTGCCTTTTCACCGTAACACCTTTGCATAGTTGATAGATGTATCCTCTCTTTATTCTATTAATACTTGGAAATACATGTGATGGCTTATTAGACAGATGGAAAACTACTTGATACATATTCTTAGCAGCATTGATGCAGTGAAACCCAAAATAGAACCGTAAATGAATGTTGCGCTTGGGCCTATGTGTTGCCATAGTATCCCCGCGATGAGGCTGGCTGGCAAGGTAGCTAAGCCGATGGATGTGTGAAAGGTTCCTAGGGCTGTTCCTTTTAACTCCTCTGAAGAAAGGTCGGATGCGAAGGCTCTCTGGGTTCCGTCTACAAGTGCATACACCAATCCGTAGAGACAGAAAAGGATCAAGAAAGAGGTTAGGGAAGGTACTAAGGCAAAACCTAGGCAAGTTACTCCGAAGAGCAAGTAGCCCACCAGAAGAACGTTTTTTCTGCCAATTTTATCGGAGAGTATGCCGCTTGGTATTGAAAATAGAGTGTAAATTATATTAAATAAGACATATGAGAGGATCGGTATCGCCTTCGCCATTTTTTCAGCAAATAATTGAGCAAATATTTCCTGTGCCCTTGTTACGAAAAACATATATGTGAAGTTCCCTAAGGCGAAGATTGTTGCTATCAACACGAATAACCTTAGCCTTTTTGGCAATACCGTTAAACTTATCTTCAAAGTCAGCCTCTGCTGTTTTCTTGCCTCCTCTCGCACAAAAAAGATCGGTGGGAGAGCCAAAAAAGCAACGATGGCAGAAATCCAAAGTATTGGTGTAAACTCTAAACCGAGAAGCCCGTAGAGAATGAGAGCTAAAATAGAGCCTAGGATGGCTCCACTCGTATCAAATGCCCTATGGAAGCCAAACGCTTTCCCTCTAACCTCGGACACCACCGAGTCTGCGATCACCGCATCTCTAGGTGCAGTTCTTATTCCCTTGCCAACCCTTTCTAGTGGCCTAATTACCAATAGATGTTGCCACATTGTAGATAGCGGTAGGAAGAGTTTTGAGATTGCAGAGATGATGTAACCTGAATAAATGAAGGGCTTTCTCTTTCCATACCTGTCTGACCAGTGGCCAGAATACACTTGAAGTATGCTTGTTATGCTGTCACTCAGACCGCCTATTAAGCCGATGATTAGGGCGTTGCCACCCAGAATGATGATGAGCATTGGTAGAATTGGTGTGATCATTTCGCTGCTCACATCAGTAAAAAAGCTGACGATTCCCAATAAGATGATGTTGATGCTCACTCCAATGGAAGTTTTTCCTTCCATCTACTTCTACGCCTCATCCACATTTTATATGCTGAAACAACCAAAATTATTAGCTGTCCGTCTTTTATTCAGTTTTGTTTTTAAGCATCGATTGCTAAAGAAAACTCTATACTCCAAGCAGAAGTGATGAGAGGAATTGAATATGGAGGAATTGGTAAAGGCCTTGCAAGAAACTGTTGGTTCGGAAAACATTTCAACGGCTAGACCAGTTCGTGAAGCTTACGTTACTAGGGGGATAATGGAGATTAAGTCGCTGGCACCTGCGGTTGTTGTTCGACCGAAGAGCGTCGAGGAGATCGTGGCTATTCTCCGCTTAGCGAACGAGAGAAAGGTTCCTGTAGTTCCTCATTCAGGGGGCTTGAGTGGGGGCGAAGCCACGCCGATGTTGGAAGGTGCTGTACTCCTAGATCTTCGTCGAATGAACCAGATCATTGAGGTAGATGTCGACGCAAGGTACATGTTGGTGGAGCCGGGAGTAACGTCGGCTCAAGCTTGGAAGTTTATGCAAGAAGAGTATCCTGACTATCGACCGGGAATTCCCGACGGAGCGCCTCCCTCCGCCACCCTTGTCGGAGACCACCTTGACCGAGGTTTCCACTTTCTATCCACTAAGTACGGATCAGCCGCCGACGCCGTTCTAGGGCTCGAAGTTGTCTTACCCAATGGAGAGGTCGTGAGAACCGGTTCGTGTGCTTCGCCAAAAGCAAAGTGGTTCTACAGGTGGATGTTTGGTCCAGATATTACCGGGTTGTTTCTTGGGTCACAAGGGACCCTCGGAGTAGTTACCAAGATGGCCATTAAAATCTTTCCGATGCCAAAGGTGAGGGATGTGGTGGCCTTTGGAGCCAGCGACTGGAAATACCTAATCGACCCATGTCTCGACGTTTTAAAAACGGAGAAGGTTGACTTGGCGCAAGGCGGAAACTACCCGCTAGCAACTTGCAGAAGAGCAAAATATAGGTGGCCCCCTTCACCCAAACCAGACTTTTTGCCTAGGGTCTGGATGAACTTCGAGCTCGGCGCCGATAGCAAGGACGAGCTGGAAAACATTAAGAAACGCATAGAAGAAGTGTTGAGGAACTACCAGAAGCAGTATGGGGAAGAGAACATCTTCTTCTGGAAACTAGACATGCGCAGCATCGTCGCTAGGCTGACGAAGCCCAACAGAATATCCGTTCCGTACGCTGGCCACAAGGGCGGTGGCTTGCTATTCATAACGTGGTACGTGCCTTGGAAGGAGGCCGCAAAGTTTGGGGAGCAAGCGGAAAGGTTGATGGAGAAGTACAAGTTTTCTCCGGTTATTTGGCTAGCCGCCGTGGACCACGGTCGTCAAGGGCTAGTGATGCCGATCGTTTTGTTTGACCCTAAATCATCAGAAGAGCTCAAGGCGGTTGAAGCCCTCGACACGGAGATGACTGAGGAATTCTTTGAAATGGGAGGAATTCCGTACAGGCCAAACGCCAGCGTTCACGCACCCATGGCAATGTCTAAATCGATCGGGTATTACAGCTTGCTGAAACTACTAAAACAGGCGGTGGATCCAAACGGAATCATGCACCCGGGACGATTGGCGCTTCCATAGGAGCAGACACGAATATCTCGAAAAGATTTAGGGAAGATGCTTAAAGCCGTCTCTCATGCAATGAGAGACCACAACTATCTTCCAGCTCCTTTTGCCATCTTTTACTTCCATTCCTAGCGTCTCATTTAACATCTTCACAAACGCCAACGATCATCCTCAGATTTTGTTGAAGGCCTGATCTAGATCCGCAATGATGTCCTCTGGGTCTTCTATTCCTAGCGCTAGCCGTATTAGTTCGTCTGTTATTCCCGCTTTCTTCCTGTCTTCGGCGCTGACGTAATAGTGGGAGCATGTGACGGGCTGAGTGGCTAGAGTTTCGGCGCCTCCTAAACTCGCGGCTAGAAAACAAAGGTTTAGGTTGTCTACGAACTTCATGGTCTTTTTGAAGTCTCCGTCGATTTCAAAGCTTACGACTCCACCGAAGCCTTTCATTTGCTTCTTGACGATGGAATATTGGGGATGGCTTGGTAAGCCTGGGTAGTACACTCTCTTCACTTTGGGATGCTTCTCAAGATAGCTTGCTATTTTTATTCCGTTGGAGTTGTGCCTCTCCATCCGTAATCCAAGTGTTTTAAGCCCCCGCAACAGCAGCCAAGCAGCGTGGGGGTCAAGGGTTCCACCCAAATGTTTGCGCATTTCTTTTAGTTTTTGGATAAAATCTGCTGAGCCACATACTACTCCAGCGGTTACGTCGTTGTGTCCCCCTAGATACTTTGTGGCGCTGTGAACCACTATGTCGACGCAGAAGCGGAGTGGCTGCAGATTATATGGGGAGGCGAAGGTGCTGTCAACAACAACCGTTATTCCATTCTTTTTACCAAGCTCGGCAACCTTGGATAGGTCAACAACCTTCAGCGTAGGGTTTGTGGGAGTCTCAGCGAAGATGATTTTCGTGTTCATTTGAACTGCCGATTTTATTTCCTCAAAGTCGGTGGCCTCCACAAAGCTTACTTCCACGCCAAACTTCGGCAAAACGTCCTTGAAAAGGGCTAGAGTCCCACCGTACAGGTCTCTGGTGGAAACAACGTGGTCGCCAAAAGAGGTTAAGGTCAACATAGTGGTGGCTATGGCTGCCATACCTGATGAAAAAACCGCGGCATCTTCGGCACCTTCGAGTTCTGCCATCTTCCTTTCAACGGTCCTAACGGTTGGATTCCCATACCTTGTGTAGATATACCCTTCCGCCTTCTCACTC
>Ga0209314_10001332_pt1 | contig 10933 bp, 8 predicted proteins | sample I19B2metaG_FD_184146 | JGI IMG/M metagenome (GOLD analysis project Ga0209314, IMG submission 184146) | Lake sediment bacterial and archeal communities from Gulf of Boni, Indonesia to study Microbial Dark Matter (Phase II) - ​I19B2 metaG... | ecosystem: Environmental > Aquatic > Freshwater > Lake...
AAGATCTGGCAGCGTGCCTGATCGCAGACCTTCAAATGCATATGGGTTCAGTATCTGGTTTCCCCATAGCAGATTCCGCTCAACCTCTCCGAGCGAGGCCTCCTCACAGACGGTCAGCCAGTTCTGCTCGATGCATTCGACTTGATTAACGATGATTTCGATCGCGTTCTCCTCTGAAAGAAGAAACTGCGGTGCAGCAGCAAGACAGGTGGCTATCCTGCTGGAACGGTCATCATCCTTGACAAGCATTGCCTGGGTAGAGATCTGCCCATGACGTGCCTGGGGGCAGATGTCGTATGCAGGCGTCAATGTCAGTAACTGCCCATCCCAGAAGGCAGCATGATTGCGTGCATGGTCGTCGGTATTGCCTACCAGTATGTTGAATACGATGCGGGAGAACAGTTCGCGCAGTGTTTCCGGTGCGGACGTGAATCGCGCTCGCACAAGCTCGGCCAACGTTTCGTAGCTTGCGTAACGGGCCATCATCTCATCCAGAGCCAAAAGCGTCAGCGCTGAAACAAGGATCTTTCGCTGCCAACCGTTGGCAGTTGCCGTCCGGTCGAAACGCTCTACCAGAAGCACGTCTTTGCCGGCAGCCCGTGTCAGTGAAACCGGCGCAACATAGAGACCAGCCAAAGCTGCCAGACTCATGGCAACATACTCAGCCTTGACTACAGAATAGAGATCGGAGGATGTCGAGAATTTCGCAATGAATTTCCGGCTCTCGGTTTGCATGAGAGCCTTGGGGCGGGCCCCGCCTATGGAGGTGCCATGCTGAAGGGCCTGGGCGAGTTCCGGCGACAGTGGGACACCCTTCTCCACACGCTCGGCGGCTTCGATCAGCTCCTCAAGATGGGCGCCGGAAGGATTTCGAGGCTCATACACAGCAGGCGAAAGCTGGAAATCCAATGCGCCAATCCGGTCGGACCCGGACTCTATGAGGTAAGTGAGCTCATCAAGTGCCGCAGGATCGATTCCGGAAGCTTTCCCCCCTAATTTCCGGTTGAGTATTACCCTTCGGCCCCAGGCATCAGGAGCTGCATCCCGCAGACATCCAGGAATGGAAAGCCCTGAAAGGAGAGGAAGCAGCCCTTGACGCAGTGGAAGTTCATCATCGTAAATCGCTATGGCGTTGTCTCGCTGCAGATAGCTCTTACCGTAGTTGAAGAGATATGTTGTCCCTGCGGCCACAAGCCTCCCGGCCACCACCGGCTCTGTCTCGCCAGGGAGCCAGATCCAGACAAAAATCTCCTTGTACTCAGAACTCATCGTTTACCTTCACAGTACTGCGAACCAGCTGAGGCAGAAGAGCCAGCTTATCGTTAATCCGACTTATATTCCTTGAGATATTTGCGTTCCCTTCATCACCGAAAAGGGGTACCCCAACCAAGTTAGCAACCTCAAACACCAGGCCGATCTCACACTTCGGGTCGCCACGCTCGATCTTCTGCAAGGTCCTTCTGGAAATACCTGCACGACCAGACAGATCCTCCTCGGTCATCTTGCGTTCTTTCCTGCCAAGCCGGATGAGCTTGCCCAGAAGTTCTGCTGCATCTCTGGTCTGGCGGAGATAAACGCGGTTCAAAGGTGATGCCATAATGCTCTCAATTGACTACTATCGTAGCCTGGTAATAATATTTTGATTACGATAGTAGCCAATTATCAAAAACAAGGCAACAATAATTTGAAGAGCAGCACTTCGTCACGCATCAAAGTTTGCAAAGGTTGGTGCAAAAAGTTCTGGGATCTGTGGGGCAACCGGTGTCCAGCCAAACGGCAGTAGCGGAGGGATAACAGCAGGTTTAATTTTTTGTCTTTAATGTTCAATTCTGAAGCCGGAGTGAAAGGTCTCCATGGTAAAGGGTATCCCCCAGTAACTGACAACCATGGCGATCAGAGCAATCAGGGCATACCAGGCAAGTCTCCTCCCCCGCCACCCCATGGTTACCCGCAAATGAAGATAAATACCATACGTCAGCCAGGATACCAGCGACCAGACCTCCACCGGGTCCCACCCCCAGTAACTCCCCTTCACCTGATTCGACCAGAAACAGCCGGATACCATCATCAAACCATACATGATAAAGCCGCCGGCAACAAAACGATAGGCCAGATCATCTATGGCGACCAGGCTGGGGAGCCTGTCGTAGATAGGGCCGTTTTTCTCTCCTTCAGCAGATAGACAAGCCCCAGGCCGGCAGCAACAAGCACCGATGCAAAGCCGGTCGAGGCGCCGACGATATGCACCCAGATCCAGCCGCTCTGCAGTGCCGGAGCCAGGGTAGAGGCAACTTCCTTCAGCAGCGTACCGGCCCACCCCATGAGGACAAAGACTACCGGCATAACAAGCGCCCCGACCGGACGCACCCTGGCCGTTGAAAACTGCAGTCCGAGAAAGATAAGAACTGCCATAAAAGCACCGAGAGAAATCGACTCGGCAATTGAGATGAAAGGGGTGATCCCGGTTGAGCTCCAACGGAGGGAGATCGCCGTGACGTGAATGACAAAGCCGCTTACTGAACTGAACTGGCCAACGGTAAAAAGTTTGTCCTGCCGGGCGATCAACCCGAAGATATAGGCAAAGGTGCTGACGCCATACAGTATCACTGTAGCCCAAAACAGCATAAATTCATTACTCATTGATTTGATCCCTCAGATATCCAGCCATGATTCAACCGGATCTTCCGCGAGGCTACAAACTGTCCTTTACTTGAAAGCTTAGTTTGCATAACACAAGCCCTGGCATCCGCCTAGAAACTGATTTCCTTGTTGGCATATATTTTTTCGAGTATTGCCTTACTGTCAGCAACAGGTATGTAAGAATTTGTCCCATCCCCCTTACCAATTATTTTAGAGACCATGACGACCCCATAGGAACCGTCTGGATAGACAGCAAACTTCACCTGGATGCCTTTGACAGATGCCTCACCTTTCCCACTGAAGAGACCGGGTGAGCTTGATTTAAACCAGCCTTCAAAGTCAACGAATACTTTACCTGTAGATGTGCGTGCTTCCTTCCACTCTTTTTTAGTGAAAAAGGCATAGCCATCAAATGCCTGACCTATTGTAGGCGACGAAAAATCAGCCAGCGATTTCCCTTTGAGGACATCAACAAGGCCATTGCCGGCAGGAGCCTTGTCGTCTTTAGCCCCATGAACCGACTTTTGTCCAGGCTGATTCGGTTTAGGAGTCTGTTCTTCCTTTATACAAGCATTCATACAGAAGGATACCGCCAACAAAATACCTGTCGCTATTGTCTTGCGCATTGAATTTCTCCACGATTGCCAATTATGCCATCAATATCTGTCACATCAATTCCAAGTACAGGCCAAAACCATTTTCACAAATTAATGTTCGATCCGGAAACCGGAATGGAACGTCTCAAAGGTAAACGGAATCCCCCAGTAGCTGACAATCATCGCAAGTAATGCAATCAAGGCGTACCACGCCAGTTTACGTCCACGCCAACCAAAGGTTACCCGCAGATGGAGGTAAATGCCGTAAGTAAGCCACGACACCAACGACCAGACCTCAACCGGATCCCACCCCCAGTAGCTCCCCTTTACCTGATTCGACCAGAAACAGCCCGAAACAATCATGAGTCCGTACATGATGAAACCGGCCGCCACATAGCGGTAGGAATAAAGGTCAAGGGTTTCCAGATCGGGAATACGGTCATAGACCCCCCCAGGCCTGTTGTCCTTGAGGATGTAGAGCAGTCCCAGTCCTGCGGCAATCAGCACCGAAGCAAACCCGGTCGAAGCGCCGACGATATGCACCCAGATCCAGCCGCTCTGCAGCGCCGGGGCAATAGTCTGCGCCACTTCCTTCAAAATGGTTCCAGCCCACCCCATCAGAATGAAGGCGATCGGCATGACCAGCACCCCCAACGGCCGGACCTTCTTCACAACGATTTGCGTTATCAGAAAGATCAGTACCGCCATGAACACCCCGAGCATCAGGGATTCGGAAATGGTGATAAAAGGGGTAATGCTGGTGGTGGACCATCGTACCGCAATAGTGCCTATATGAGGTAAAAAACCGAGCATTGCAGAGTAGAGTCCAACGGTAAACAGCTTGTCGGATCGGGAAATGAGTCCAAAGATATAGCTGAATGCGCTCACCCCATACAAACCTACAGCGATCCAGAATAACAGCAGTTCAGGTTTCATACAGTCTCCTATGAATAATTCTTAAAGCTTAGATTTTTCATTGATTCATGTCATTAAAAGGCGTAGGCCCCTTCTCAACAACTCTCTTGGCACTCTACAAGGGCAAACAAAAGAAGGCAAGGATAAATCCCCTGAACATTCATCTAGCCGCGCTAGAATTACGGGACTATATGTCCAGTTCGATGATATGTTAATAGTTACTTGCATAAACACATAGACTGTGTATATTTTTATCATCGTGCGTTTTCAGGGTAGAAAACAAGAATATGACGGGAGGAGTTAGTGACGAATCCATATAAAATAATGCTACTTCTTGCAGCCTGCGGAATTATTGCATCAAACAGCGTGACAGCCGCCGCTGCTGACATCGAGATGATCTCCGTAAAAGGGGGATGCTTCCAGATGGGTGACACTTTTGGCGACGGATTATTGCACGAACAGCCGGCCCACGAAGTCTGCCTCTCCGATTTTAAAATCGGTAAATTCGAAATCACCCAAGCGCAGTGGCTGGCGGTAATGGGTACCAATCCGAGTGCTTGGGTCGGCGATGACAAACCGGTGGACAATGTCAGCTGGAATGATATCCAGGCTTACATTCTCAAGCTGAACAGCCAGAGCGGTAAAAACTATCGACTGCCGACAGAAGCCGAATGGGAATATGCAGCTCGAAGCGGCGGCAAAAAAGAGAAATGGTCCGGCACCAACACACAGGACAAGCTGGTTGACTACGCGAACTATGAACCGAACAGCGCCAGCATGCCTGCTGCCGTTGGCACAAAAAAACCGAATGGTCTGGGAATCTATGATATGAGCGGTAACTTAAGGGAATGGGTACTGGATTATTATAGCGATAGCTGGTACAAGTCGAGCGACAAGAAAAATCCACAAGGTCCAAAGACTGGCACAGAAAAGGTACAGCGGGGAGGGAGCTGGAGCCAGTCTGCCGTGGCAAACCGTGCAACTAACCGCGACAGCAGTCCCCCCAATGACCGTGACGACAGGAACGGTTTCCGCCTTGTCCTTCAGTAATTCCCGGCGGCAGCAAATTGACTGGTGGCGCCGCCAGATAACGTTACTTCACTGGCGGCAATATCTTATTGTACATACTAGCCACCGACAGACTCTGCAACATTAACGTGTGCAGCAATTGCATTGCAGGTAAAAGCTGAAATTGTGTTATTGTCAAGCTATTTGATCAGTTTCTGCTTTTATTTCCCCGCATCATTCTGCCAGCAGTCGTTATAATCATCCCGGCCAAGCCAACCCAGAGACACGCAAGTATGAACGGCTTACCCGGATCATGCCGCACACGCATACCGACCCAGTAGCGCATCTCTCTGAAATTAAACCGATAACCATCCATGGCAAATGTTTTGTGGATATCAGCCTTGCCGCTAGCTATTGGAGGTTTGGTCTCATTCCAATCTCCTGGAGGCCAGATTCGAAAGGCAACCTCTCCGCCGCGCTCGTCTAGCTGCGAAGGGGTATAAAGCATCTGCACATAAAAAAGTGCTTTCTCTGGAGCTTTGGGGAAATCCATCGGCGTCGGCCCGTTTTTTGTTCCCGTGGTAACTATACGTGTACCATCTTGCTGTTTAAGCGTCTGAAGCGGCACAAAAGCGCCATATAGATCATTCCCCTTGTCATCCTGCAGGACAACCAGTGGTGCATACCCTTCTTTTTCCGGGAAATACCAGACACCTTTAAAATCCAGATTCTTAGTAACATAAATAATTCCCTGTTTATTATTCATACCGTCGGTAACAGCTATTTCATATGCCACAGCCTTATTGCTGCCGCGATCTTTATACCCCCAGTGCAACTTAACCAGTTGCGTTTCGCCTGTAAGCCTTGAAAAAGAGAAAAACCGGCCGTGATTATAAAAATCATAGCTTTCCGGGGCATTATTGGGCAGCGTTTCACCTTCGGTAAGCCGCAGCATACCCTCAAAAGAATAGAGACTGTTAAAGACAATCCCTAGCAGCATACCTACAAAACTCAAGTGAAACAGAATCATGCCGAATGAAATAACGGTAATCCTTCGTCGCCAGATCCGCCCGAAGAAGCAGCAGGCTATATTTACGACCAACAGGACCAGCAACCCATGAAACCACAACTGACTGAAGATAAGATTCCACGAATTACCCCCCCGAAAAACTGTAACGCCAGTCACGCAACAAACTAATATAACAACCAGCAGAAACATCGCCAGTTTTGCGGACGCGAGAAAATCATACACGCGACGTGTCACGCGGTGTAACGGATGATAATAAGGCTGCAAGGGATACTCAGGCTCTTGCTCAAAAGGATCATTCGGAATGTTACCCATCATCAGAGTTTTTCCACCTTCCAGATCAATGAATCACCATCCTTTACACCATATGCAACCACCTTGCCGTCACTGCTGAACACAGGTTCCTGGATCATCTCGTACGGCTGGAATTGCTTGATAATCTGACCTTTGAGATTAGTGACAACTACAAACCGTTTGTTATCTTTGCGGACACGATAGACCAACATAGAACCATCAGGACTATATTTTGGAGAAACAGCTCGATCAAAAACAGGACCTTCAACGCCATTTTCGATAATAAACCAGGAGTCGCCACGACGAGCAGCAAATGCCACACGCCTGGAATCAGGTGAAACTACGAGCCCTTCAGCTTCATCATAGGGTTGTTGAGGCAGCAAAATACTACTGAACGCCTGGTGAACGCGGAACCCGCCCTGTGTGGCCAGCAGACACGCAACTCCCTGCCCATTCGGGAATATCTGCAAGCCAAAAGGGATGTTGCCTTCCGGAAGGGCATTTTCCTTACTGTTTAACACGATAAACCGCTTGCCGCCGCGAATACCGATATATGCCAGATTTTTTCCGTCGGGGGAAAAGGTCAGATTGCCAACAATATCGTAGATTTGACCAAATTTAATATCTGAGGCCTTATTCAATGTAAGGCGGGCAACCCGTTGTTGCCTGTCAATCTGTTGAATCGCAGCAGCCTGACTTTTATCAGGGCTGAGAACCAGACCTGTACCGCAATTATCCACCGCTGTAACAGTTTTCTTTGTTGCCAGTTCACTAACAATAAGTTGCAAAGGCTTGTTTTGATCCTTCTGAGCCGCGTATACCAGTAATGTCCCTTCACTATTGAAATATGGTGATTCAATATGGATATCTCCTTCTGTGATCTTTTGACCATCAAGAAAAAGATACCAGGTGGTATCCCGCTTTGCACCATAAACCAGATGTGCCCCAGAGTTGCTGAATACCGGCATTGTTACCGACGCAGAAGGGCCGGCGTCTGCGCCGTTAACGAACATCTTCCACATACCGTCATGCATGGCGCTATACGCAATGCTGCTGCCGTCTGGACTGATAGCAACAGCGTCCAGTGACTGTACTATCGGTCCGCGTTTGTCGAGGTGTACCACCTGAAAACCGTTTTGTACCGGCACAGCATAGGCAACCCCCAGACCCTGGTGCTGAAAATAAACCGATATCCGCGACGCTGCAGAACCGTCTGCAACAGGAGCCGTCGATGCAGAAGTGTCAATCCTGGCGAGTGTTTTAGTCTCGACAACAATAGGAGGAGCAAACTGCCTTGACCGTGATGTGACGTTATCCTTGCAACTGCATAAAAAGCTTAAAACGAGCAAACTTATGGGAATGTACCGATACAGCCTAGACCAACCAGCATTCATAAATATCTCCGTCGTGACAAAATACAAACAACTATGCCCCACCTTTTCAGATGAGGCATAGAAGTTACAGATGCAGCTAAATAGAATCCGTACTAGTAATAACCACCATCAGTGGTTGTTGAATACGTCTTTGCGCCTTGGTTGGTGCAAACGCCACCACCTTCACTACCTGCCATGTTGCACTGTGGACTATAGGTTGTACCGCTGATATTTTGTGGTCTGTGGTCGGTCAGGAATGTAGCAATCCGAATAAAGGCAGTGTATCTACCGGCAGCCCATGCGCCGCCTGCTGCAGGTGCCAAGTTAGTTACACCGGCCTGGGCACGCGGACCGCTGAAACCGTGGACATCTTCTCCACGAATCGGACGTGCCCGGGCAGTATCGTATCCACTGCTGTGACAAACGTTGCAGCCGTATTGCATGAAAGGAATTTTTTGAGTTCTATTAAGAGTACCTGATGTTCCTATTGCAGAGCCAGCTCCATGGTCAGCAGTAGCATTAGTACTGTAACCCAGGTGGCACTGTGTGCAAAGGGTAACGGCATTACCCACAGCCGGTGTTCCGCTGACAGTTGACGTACCTCGAACAGTAACAGCATTACCGTGTGCAACGATTGTCCTTGTGGTCTTCAGGCCGACAGTAAAGTCAGTACCGGTTCCAGCCACATTATGACAATCGAAACAGTTTATCACAACACTCGCAGATTTTGTTTTAAGTGTTCTGTCCGTAGGCAGCTTGTACGGAGTAGCAAGGCGTGCATTTGACGGATAACCGGATGAGAAGCTCCCAAATACCGGATGACGTGAACGGTTAGTCTTTGCAAACTGTGTTGCGACATCGACAACTCCACCAGCAACACCGGCGCTAAGGCCAACTGTGTAATATGTCGTATTATTGGTACGCTCTGTACCAAATGGGAAGTATTGTGTCGGACTGGTTCCAGTACGGGCTGTATTATTAGTTGCGCCGTTGGAATCATGGCACTTGAGGCAGAATTTCTGGGTAATAATATTATCAATTTTATTGGCTGTATGACCATTTACAGTTCTACTGCCGGAAGCGTATGAAGTGGAAAACCTCTGGAAAGTCCATGTCTGGTTATTGATGTTAGTGATCGGAATCTCACCGTTATTGCCATCGGGGTCGCGCAGGTCGATGTTCCCGTCCTGGTGATAAGTGCTAGACGGTTTCTGGGTAGAGTAGACCCCTTCGAGGTGGCAGACAATGCAGTCGGCATCGGTTACGGCACCGCGCCCGGTTTTCTTGTGCCCCCATGCAAGTCCGAATTCACCCTTTACAGCAGCCAGAGTCGCCCCTACAGCGCCCTTGGTTCTGGTATAGGACTGAGAGTGGCAATCAACGCAACCCAGCTTGCCGCCCCAGTTGACACTGCCATGACAGCCGGGAGTTGCGCAGGTGCCGCCGCGTCTTGCGTTGTACGTATAGCCGAGTGAACCATTTATCGAGTATAGGCCATTGCCATGATTGCCTGTCGTGGTGTCGTGACAGACTGTACAGGCTTGAGCAGCATGGGTTGTTCCCTGGTGGGCATTTGCCTTGGAGCCGGCTACGGCTGTGGCACTAGTATAATTAGTATATGCCGGCGGGTTGCCATGACAGGTAGTACAGGTTGTCGACCCGCCCCAACTCGGCGAAGTCAATGTCTGAGCAGTGCGGGTCTCACCAGCCTGGCTTGTGCCGCCGGTGCCGTTGGAATGGCAGTAAAGACTGGAGCAGGTGCCGCCGGTCAGCGTAGCTGCGTTATTGATTGCAAAGCTGGTCCCCTTGGTATAACTGCTACCGCTGCCGGCCATCTGGATAAGACCGTTCGAATGGTTGTAATTCGTGCCGTTATTGACGTGGCAGACAGTGCAGGCCAGTCCGAGGGTGACGGCATGCTTGCTGTGCGAACCGGCGAACTCGCCGCCAGACCTGGTGGTTATACCGGTATCAGTCGGTGGATTCTCGTGGCAGCCACTGCAGGAAGTGATCGTCGTCGGCATGGTAATCGTGGTCCGCTGGAGTTTCGATGGCCCATACCCGGTGGTATCCGGAGTCGGGTTGGTATTGCGGGCAGCGACGTCAAAGGTGTAATCCGTATTGGCGGTGAGGCCCGTTACGGTTTTTGTCCCCCAGTTTGACTTTGACTGCCAGAAGGCAGTGCCGCCGAGAGCCCCTGAGGACTGGACCCATTGAGTCCCATTGACACGAATGGCATAAAGTACAGATGAATCATTGGTATCCGTACCGATGGTAACTTGCAAGGTTGTGCCGGTGCCCGGATTGGCAGTTGTCGGGATGGAAGGAGTCAGCGGTATGACATAGGCGTTGGCAGAAGCTGACTGCGCGCTTGAGCAGGTACCGGCATTGTTGTAGCCGCTGACAGTGTAGGAGTAAGCTGCGCCGGGCGTTACCGAATTATCGGTATAAGAGGGGGTAAGCACGTTGGTGGCAATTTGGGAACCGTTACGGTAAACGATGAAATAATTGGTCGAGGCACCCGTTGTCCAGGTCAGCGGCACGGCAGATGTGGTTTCAGTCCCGACAGTGAGAGCTGTCGGGGTACCGGCGGCACAGGGAGAAGCCGTGGCCTGATTGCCGGTTGCCGGTGTCAGCAGATAATTGATGCCAAGTGCCGGTGACGCATCATTACCGGAACCTGAGTACTCATAGACGGCAACGTGATAGGTTGTCGAGGCGGTGAGTCCGGTGACGGTAACTGCCGTCCCGTTACCCTTGTACACAACATAGTTCGTACCGCCGGTCACAGAACCAGTACCAAAAATTGAATTGGCAGTATAACTGTCATTACCGTCTGCGGGGGCGGTATCAACTGCGGAGCCGGACTTCATAACGACGATGACCCCTGTGCCGGTGCCCCGGTTCCAGTTAACGGTCATGCCAGTCTGGGTGACATTGGAGAATGTCACCGTATTTGCCTGACTGGCTGGCTCGGTGTAAAAAGAACCTTCAGGTGAGTAGGCAGTTCCTTGACTGTTGATCGCATAACCGCGGTAATAGATCCTTGTATTGGCCGGGAGGGATGTAGCGTTTACCGT
>Ga0209314_10001333_pt1 | contig 10930 bp, 10 predicted proteins | sample I19B2metaG_FD_184146 | JGI IMG/M metagenome (GOLD analysis project Ga0209314, IMG submission 184146) | Lake sediment bacterial and archeal communities from Gulf of Boni, Indonesia to study Microbial Dark Matter (Phase II) - ​I19B2 metaG... | ecosystem: Environmental > Aquatic > Freshwater >...
TTCATACAGTTGACCTTTGTTCGTCAAGGCACTTTTGACGTGTCTGTATTTGACATGACCAATATGCATTCCATGATGTGGGTGATTGAAGTTTTGGGATATTTCTTCATGGGGCTAGCCACGCTGTTTACCGCTCCAATCTTTGGTTCAGGCAGAATAGAAGTTATAGTCAAATGGCTTTTCGTGGTAAACGGCATTCTCGGAATACTCACGCCCGTAGGCTATGTGGCAGATTTACCTAGTCAAATCTTGCTTGGTGGTCTTATAGTCTGGGACATTGTAATGCCCCTTGCAACTGCCTTTCTTGCGTATCTGTTTAGGCGAGAAGAACAAAAAACCAAGTAGGTAAAGATTGATGGCTGATGACAAGAACCCATATTCAGACTATTTCGACCACAACAGGACTATTGTTGGAGTGCTGTCTCTGTTCTCTGGTTTCCTGTTTACATCCATTACTATTCTTCTCAATCAACTCCAGAACAAAAACGAGATGCTTCCGCAAGCAACACTTCTCTTTCTGACTATTCTTTTCTACATAGCCCTATACGTGTTGCTGGACAACCTAGAGATGGGTTTTGGGGGTAAAGTTTTATCCAACCAACTAACCCCAACACCAAGGACAATCTCTCTCAACTCCAACGCCATCACCTACCTACCCATACAACGTACATGCACACGGAGTGAGTGTGTGAAGGGCGCGCGCTAAACTTAAGTTAGGCAGTAATTATTTAACTATTGTAATTCTGATCAAGACAGGCAATGGTCATGAAAAAGTTTTTATTCTAAATAAGAAGACAGGCAAATAGAGGAAACAACAATGACAATAGAATCAAGCAAAAATTTAGGCGGCGTAGGCGCACTGCTGATGTTCATAGGTATATTTCCATACATCAACTATTTCGGCATTGTAGAGCTCATTGGCGCAATTCTTGTTTTGGTTGCACTGCACGGTTTTGGTAGCTACTACAAGGAAGAAGGCATCTTCAATAATGCACTATATGGTATTATCATTGGTATAGTCGGTGTCGTATTAGCTGTAGCAATTGGACTTGCAATAGTTCTACCCAACATCAAGGATTTCTTGATGAAAATCTATCCAAGCTGGAACGGTGATTGGTCCACCATTTCATCATTATCAGGTATGACACCTAACACAAGCAACATCGCGATTGGAGACCTCATTCCCTTCATTGAGGCAGCAATAGTGGTAATCGTAATCCTTTGGGTATTCGCAATAATCGCAATGTTCTTCGTCAGACGCTCACTCAAACAGCTTTCTGCAAAAACAAATTTCGGATTATTCTCAACTACGGGATTACTATTACTGATAGGCGCAGTACTGGTCATACTTTTTGGGCTAGGTCTTCTGCTAATTTGGATATCAACACTGATCTTAGCAATCGCCTTCTTTACAATGCAACCTCAGCCGACACAGCCAGCAATGACAGCAACAACTTCACCGCCAACCTCAGTCTAAAGCAAACAAAATAATATTTCCATTTTTTCTATCTTCAAGCAGAGCACACCAGCGCGCGTACTTTTCCGCAAGACGCTGTTCATGTGTTTTTTTGTTTGTTGTTCTCCCACGAAAGTCCCTTCCCGAACAACTCCCCCTAATTCCTTCAGTTAGGTACGTGTCGCAAACAAAGGTAGTGTATGAGAGTTAGTATGTGAACTGAGTATTTACTATTGAATAGACGATGAGCGCGTGCGCTGTGCGTACGTGAGAAGGCCAATATTTATAAATCCAATTGAAAACCACCGTTCAGGTGATACTTTGAAAGCGTTAATTGCATACGGCACACGCTATGGAGCAACTGCTGGAACCTCAGAGGAAATAGCCAAGATATTAAGAGAGGAAGGCTTTGATACCAAGACAGTTAACCTGAAAGAAGAAAAAATCAGAGACATATCAGAATATGACTTGATCATTGTAGGCAGTGGCATGGGAAATTGTAAATGGGCAAGTGAGGCTGAGGATTTTCTGAAAAACTTCAGGAAGGAATTCGAAGGCAAGAAGCTGGCTTTGTTTGTCTCTACAATGAAAACGTTTTTTGAAAGAGAAGGAAAGATAGATGACGTTGCAAAAACACGAAAGATTGCCTTAGAGGACAAGGTTGCAAAGTACGGTCTCAAGCCAATAGCGTTAGGCTTTTTCGGCGGAGTTATCGACTATAACAAAATGGGTTTCATAGCACGTAAAGGTATGGAATTTTTCAAGCCACAACTTGAAAAAGACGGCTTCAAGGTTGCACCAGGTGTTTATGACTTGCGCAACTGGGATGAAATTCGCAATTGGGCTAAGGAATTAGCTAGGAAGGTTAGACAATAACAGCATGACCTTTGTCCTGCTAGTGATATTCTATCTTTTCGGAGCTACAATCGTGTTGATGTTTTTGCTGTTTGGTCTCTTCTATCTCTCGTTGCTATCAGGACTGATTTGGGTCTTTATCGTACTCCTTAGCCTTCTGACTACTGTGAAACGCTTCTTCCAACAGGCAAAAACAAGAGACTGGGGAAAGAAGTCATAAGCAAGGCGTTCTGCGCTCTTATTTCTTCAACTCAATCGCGAGGTTGTTTGCGTACTCTTTTGTCCGTTCGATTTCGTCTTCCACAAGCGGTCCTTTTTGCCCTAACACAAGGGCTTTCAGAACGGGCAACAGTTGGTTCATCTTCTTGTCTCTCAGCTTTGCAGCAATCTTTTCGGCTGCGCTCCATTCTTTCTTCTCAATGCGTGCGCGCTCAATGTTCTCAGGATTTTCAGTGTCGAAGGCTGCGAAAGGCTTGTTCATCCATTCCTCACTCTTCACTTTGCCTAAAAAACCTCTGACTGCAAAGCTCATTGTGCCAAATCGGGTTGGAGAACCGAGAACCAGAAAATTGTAGTCCTTTGCGCTTAACTTCTTCACGTCCTTCACGTCGAAGAGGTCAACTTCTATTCCAGACTCTTTCAGCGTCTCTGCAACGGTTTCTGCGATTTTCTTGGTGTTTCCGTAGGAGGTGTCATAAACAACTATGCCCTTCATCCTCAAACTTCCCTCAATATCTAATAGGTGAATTTGAGCTTAAAAGATTCTCACAAACACAACTCTTTAGGCTGTGTAAGCGCGCGCGGTTGGGATTAAACTTTACCCCAACCAATCAACTTACGACGTGCGGAAATGTTATAGCTGAACCACAAGAAACTACGTGGATTAGTGAATTGAGTTGCTGGAAGGCAAGATTGTGAATCTCAGGGGAATATATCTATTGGATACGCAGAGGAATGTGAAACCGAATGAACAAACAAGTGAATGAATATATAGAAAAGCAAAAATCACCGCAAAAAGAGATTCTGCAAAAAGTAAGAGAAATCTTTCAAAAAACGCTTCCGAAGTGTGAAGAAAAAATGGCTTGGGGATGCATAACATTTGGGGGAGGTAAGTTCTATATTGCTGCGATGAAAAATCGTGTTCATATAGGTTTTGCAATCACTGGATTGAGCAAAGATGAGATAAGTCTGTTTGAGGGAAGCGGCAAAACAATGAGGCATATCAAGATTCCCACATTAGGAGATATTGACGAGAAAAGGCTTGCAGAACTGATAGAAATGGTGGACAAGAAGGCAGTCTGTAAATCATGCTAATGGTCTAAGCCAGTTCGACCCGTTGACCTCATTTGGTTGGTTGGATAAAACTTTACCCCCAACCCAACAGAAAAATTAATATTGACGCGTAAAACTTTACCCCAACCAACTGGCTTTCTTCAAGTAGTTTTGGTCAGTATCTTTGGTTCTTTCCATTCTTCTCTCAATATGGAATAGAGAAACGAGTCTCTCCACATTCCTGTGCCAAAGAAATGGCTTCTAATTATTCCTTCCCTTCTAAAACCAACTTTTTCTAATACTCTCTGGGAAGCTTTATTCTCTGTGCTAGTGTCTGCTTGAACCCGGACAATATTATTGCTTAAGAAGAGATAATCTACGATAATGCTTGCTGCTTCAGTTGCATACCCTCTACATCTGTCGTCTGGAATTACACCAAATCCCACTGTTGTCAGGTTTCCAACAAGATACTTGGCTGCCCAACCAATCTTTTGTCCATCCTTCTTTTCAATGAAGAACCACTGTGAACCAGTTCTGCCAAACGATATCTCCAAATCTTTTATGCTTTCCTGAGATTCATATTCACCCATAAACCCAGGATTATTCAACCAATCTGCAAGTATGTGCAATTCTTCTTTTTCCATGAGCCTTAGATTCACATTCTTGCCTTCAAGCAGCTCAAATCACCTAAACAGATAGTTGCTTATGGTTCAGCTATAACTTTTCCGCAAAACCAAAAACTAGTCAAGATTGTTTCTCTTTTCCCTATTTTTTAGAGCATCAGTCGATGACTGCTTGTTTATTAGAAACTCCTATGTGTAATTAAGAGAATAGAAGAACAATAGAAGCAGGAAACAAAATGCCTTGGTTTCTCATTTGTGTGTCATTTTTCTTTATAGCGATATTTCTTCACTTCAAATCAGTTGAACATACAAAGCTTCAAGAAAAATATGGAAAGGAAAAGGGGATAAAGCTTGGTAGAATTTATGCAACGATTTCTTCATCAGAATTCATATTTTGGATGGGGCTATGGATTTCACCACAACCAACATTCATCATTCCTATATTCCCAAGTTTAGTCATTTCAATAGCTGGTCTATCAATTCCAATTCTTCATCTGGCTATTTCTTTGCCCCTGATTATGGTTGGTGCTTGGTTTGGGATTGAAGGTGTGAGGGAAACTGGCATGGAATTGGCTGAAACCCATTGTTCTCCAAAGAGAATACTGAACACAGGGGTATATTCGACGGTAAGACATCCTCAATACTTTGGCTGGATTCTAGCACACGTTGGAATATCTATCCTTCTTTCTGTCTGGTATTCTACGCTCTTCACTCCAATTCTAGTTGCACTTATCTATCTAATTTCTAAAAAGGAAGAAAATGAGCTAGTCAAAGAATTTGGCAAAGAATATGTGGATTATAAAAGAGAAGTTCCAATGTTGATTCCAAGATGGAAAAGCCTTGGGTTAAGGGAGAGCTAGTCAGCGGCTAGTTGAAAACTCTTACGCCACACGTTGATTCAGCTATAACTTTTCCGCAATTAGAGGCAATTAGCGTTGGTTGGTTGGGGTAAAGTTTAATCCAACCAACCAAAACTGGCTGTCTTCAAAGGGCTTTTGCGCGCGCTGCGCAAACTGTCACACTGTCCATCCAAGAGAATTTTATGAAAACCAGGAAGCGCGCACGAGCTTAACATGAGGGCACACAAAGGATATTAGAACAAGAATCTATATTAGTAGAAGCCGCGATCTTTGAATAAGGAAATGTGATGAATTTATGTCGAATAGAAACTCTCGACTAGTAATCAAATCGGGAGATGTATTTGATGCCTTAACCGGGACAATGAAGGAAGGGCACACAATTGTAGCTGTTGAAAACAAAATCGCTTGGTGCGGTCCAGACAGCGCATTCGATAAAGAAACAAATGACGAGATTATAGACGCAACTGGAAAAACGATTCTTCCTGGAATGATAGATTGCCATGTCCATCTCGAAGGAACAGCAACCCCGCAATACGAACGGGAATATCTCCGAACAACAAGAGCAATGCTACATTATTACGCACTACGAAACGCACAAAATCATTTGATTCATGGCTTCACATGTCTCCGAGATTGTGGAGCATATCCCGATTGGGGGCCTTCATTACGTAGAATCTTTGATAGCTGTATTATTGCTGGTCCACGATTACTTGTTGCGAATTTACCTATCGCCCAGTGGGGAAATCAAGAAGCTATCGGTCCTCTCGAGGTTCTTGAGTATGAACGCAAATTGACGGAAGTCAAGACTGGTGCCGACGGCGTGAAACATGCTGTACGTGATAGAAAACATTCTGGTGCTGATTTTATCAAGACGCTAACAACGGGAGGCGTATTACATGGAATAGAATCTAAAGTTGGAACAAGCCTTTTCGTGGATGAGGAGCTATCAGCTATAGTAGAGGAAGCACACCGATTAGGAATGCACGTTGCTTGCCATGCACATGGTCGACAAGGAATCTACAAGGCTGCAATCGCTGGAATTGACACAATTGAACATGGAAGCTATATTGATGAAGAGATAGCTAAATTGATGATTCAGAAAGGGTCGTATCTTATTCCAACCCAAATAGCAAGTTTGTCATTGGCAAAACCAGAAATCCTGAATCAAATGCCTCCCGAAGTCGCTGAAAAAACTAAGACTGTGGCTTCAGCTGTCCTAGAAAACCATAAGATGGCCTTCAACAAAGGCGTCCGTTTTGCCATCGGGTCAGATGCTGGGACTCCAGGAAATCATCATGGAAAAACCGCTTCCGAAATCAAGAATATGGTAGAAAACGTGGGTATGACCACAACCCAAGCGCTACAAGCTGCAACAATTGAATCTGCCAAAGCCATCAAAAAGGATGACATGCTAGGTTCCATTGAACAAGGAAAATTCGCAGATCTAGTGGTGTGCGACTTGAACCCATTAGAGGAAATAGCCACGCTAGAAGATTCAAAGAACTTTGCCTACATCATTAAAGATGGAAAAATCATGGTCAAGCAAGGGCAAATCACGTATTTCAAATAAAAAAGGTGCGCTAATCTCACTCTCTCCGTAAATGAATAAACTCCCCAACACACAAAAAATCACGACGTAATGGTTGGTGGTTGGTTGGGGTAAAGTTTTATCCAACAGGAAGTGCTCGTGCTACAGTTGTTCTTTCTTCAAAGGCACTTCGTCTTCCAGATATTTCTGAGTGGTCATCTTCTGAATCTTCAAGTATTTTCCCGAGCCTTTCTCTGTTTCCTTCTTGTAGATACTGATTTCTCCTTCAAACAATCCAAGAATGGCATGAAGGTCTTCTGAAGGATGCATCTCCGGATCGACTATTGCAAGAGTTGTGAAATCCTCTGATTTCAGTTTTGTCAAGAGTGCAGTCAGCCATCTTCTGGTTTCAACTGCGTGATGTTGCAGCAGAACATCTGAGATTAATCCTACGCAGATTCTTCTATGGGCCTTCAATGAAGGATCCAGTTTACGGATTGCTGAAGTCAAGGCGATGCTGATGTCGGTGAGGTTTTCCACTCCCTTCATCTTGTATACGTTGGGCGAATCTTTGATGATTGTGTCTGCCTCAGGGTTGCAAACGAAGAGATAGAAGTTTGAACGGAACTCTTCTGCGAAAGGCTTCCCCGCACTGGGGTCAATCGTCACGAAGAACGTGACTTCACCATTCTCTGCCCCAATCTCAAGGAAACTCTTGGCCAGCAAGTCTCTCTCGTTGCATGAGGGTGACGTCAATACAACAGCACAATTTGAAGCGATACCACCATACAACAGCTTGTCAAGATCAGCGTATCCAGTGGAGATAAGTTTCATAGGTTTAGGCTTCGAGACTTCTCCGCCTGTTTCTATGAAGGCTATTCTTGCTTCTACTTTTTCTATGTCCTTCTTGGCTCCCATCTTTTGGAACATTCCCAAGGCCCGGCCAAGTAGCTCAAGTGCTTTTTCTCTATCTCCCAGTTGATCCCTCTCAACGTAGGCTCGAGCATATTCACAAATCCATCTAGCGAAGTAGTAAGCGTTCCAAACATTCTCTTTTTTCGACTCCCATTCCTTTACAGCCTTTTGGAAGAGTTCAATAGACTCTCCATATTTCTTCTGAGCACGAGACAGCATTGCCCTCAGCATCATCTCATAATTGAGGGCCCATATAGCCCGTGTTTCGCTACCAAAATTATGCAGGCCCTCAAGTAATTCCTGAGCCTTCTCGAATTCACCAAGTTCAATTAGCGTGCAGATTAGAGGCGTAGAAAGACCTATTTGCCAAAGTCTTTCTTTGGTCGCTTTTAATACTCTGAATGCTTCTTCAAACGATTCCTTTGCACTCGCATATTCTTCCTTGTCAAAATGTAGTTGTCCAAACCCATAATGACTGGTAGCTATCGTTTGATACTCATTTTGGTCTCTTGAAGTGTCTTCTGCTTCTTTGTAGTACTGTTCGCTCCTATCCCATTCTCCTGACAGTCGAGAAATGTCTCCAAGAGTCTGCAAACACCACGAAACAAAGACGAGGTCACCACTTTTCCTAACTAACTTTAGTGCTTCCTCTGCCAAGGTATTCGCTTTGTTTAGCTCTCCACAAATCATGTATTTATCTGCTAGCTGAAAGAGAAAATAGCCATTTAAACTAATGTCTCCTATCTTCTTTGCGAGCGCTAGCCCTTTTTCCCAATACTCTAAGCTTTTTTCATACTCTTCAGGAGGGAGCCATTCTGCGACTCTCTCATACGCAATTACTGCAGTTTCCAGGTAGTTGTTGTTAAGTGCTATGTCTAATGCTTGATTTGCATATTCCAGGTTTTTTTTCAAGTCTCCGGTTATTCCAAGTTGATTTGCATATTCAACGTAAGCTTCAGCAGCAACATCAAGGGCGTTCAATTTCTCTGCTAGCTTAAGTGCTCTTTGCGTCCACGTGATAGCCTCAGTCACTTGTCCCATTCGACGAAGCATGTGGCCCAAATCTTCGTACAATCGAGCTACTTCAACGCTCTCAGGTTCAGCTTCCAGAATTTTCAGGGCTGCTTCATGGTGTTCTCTAGCTTTTTCTTTTTCGCCTATTTTGTCCCAAAGAACATTCGCCATCTTCCTGTGCAACTTTGCAACCTTTCCTTTCTCCTGCAACTTGGTCCACACCAGCAAAGCTTCATCCCAGTACTTGATGCACTCTTTAGGATCTCCGGCAAGCTTCTTGATATCTCCAAGCTGCTCAAGCACACACCCCCTTTTTTGCAGGTCACCGTCCTTCTCTTCCAAAAGTCTAAGCGCAGAGTGAAGATATGAAGCAGTTTCCACATTGGCGTATATCGTCGCTGCTTTTTGCGCAGCCTTCAAGAAATAATTAAGTGCCTTGTCCTTTTCTCCGCTCTCGAGATAGTGGGAAGCGAGTTCTCCAGAATGCTCGTCAATTGTCTTGGTGTAGACTTTTTCTAATGCGCAGCCTACAGCGCTATGGAGCTCTTTTCGAGTTAGCGGGCTGACTTCCTCGTAGACAACGTCTCTTACCAGCATATCAGCGAAGGAGCAGATTCCTTCTCCACGGACAACACGTTCTTTGATTAGCCCTGTTTTGAAGAGCTTATCCATCAGTCTAAGCAACGTATTCTTATCCATGCCTGTAACGGCGCAGATTGCTTCCAGAGTGAAATCATTCCCGATGAAGGAGGCCATCGTTAAAACATTCTGACAATCCTCATCCAGCCGACCAAGTCTTGCCTTAATGATATTCCTGACGCTTTTTGGAAATTCAATCGTTGAAACCTCTTTGAACTTCCATCTGCCCTCTTCTCTACAGATGACTTCCTCTTCCTTCAGGGATTCTATAACTTCCTCGGTGAAGAAGGGGTTGCCTCTCGTTTTCTCGTAGACCATCTTGCAGAATTCTGGCGGAATGTCGTCTTGCTCCAATATCTGCTTGACCATCTCTGAAGTATCTTCTTCAGACATTCGCTTTAGAGAGACGGACTGCTGCAAGTGTTCTCTCTTCAACTCAGCTAAGACCGGAGTCAACGGATGCTTATCGTCAATGTCAGTGCTACGGTAAGCCCCTAAGAGGAGCAGCGATGTTTTCTGCACTCCCCGAGCCAGATAGTGCAACAACAAGAGCGAAGATGGATCAGTCCACTGCAGATCGTCAAGAACCACGAGTAAAGGAGTTTCTTTGGAGATGTTTGTGACGAACTGTGATACCGCCTCAAAAAGCCTGTTTTGCTCCTGTTCAGGACTTATCTGGAAAGATTGAGGTATTGTTCTAAGCTTTTGACTGATCTCTGGAACAAGCTTGGCAACTTCGGCTGGATAAAAGCCAATTACCTTATCCAACTGGTCGAGAGTACAGGTTTCCAAATAGTCTTTGATAACCTCCTTCCAAATAATGTAGGGGGGAACGCCATCCATTTTGAACAGTGCTGGACATCTGCCATACAGAACCTGTACGCCATGTGAACGAGCATAGGCACCAAGCTCCCTGACAAGTCTTGTCTTTCCAATCCCAGCTTCGCCGTGAATGAAAACAAGACCGCCCTCGCCGTGAACTGCCCTGTACACAGCCTCCTTCAAAACATTCATCTCTTCGACTCTGTCTATGAGCGGAATCTCGCGTGCAGCAATTGGACGTGGACTTGGAACACGCTCTCTTTCAAGAGAATCCAAGATGATCTCTCACGGCAACTTATCAATGAATATTATCAGATTCTGCGTTCTTATTGTTTGCGGAAAAACATCTGATTCAACAGCTAGGTCAGACTGCTTTCGATTGGTTCCCAGACGAATCGAAGCGAAGGGGTTGGTTGGGGTAAAGTTTAATCCCAGCAATAATAGTTATCTTTAGGTGAGTTTCCTGTCAAAAGTCAAGAAATCCTTCAGGAAAGATTGGACAGCACTCCCTTTCATTTTGATCACAAGTATTGGTTTTATTGTAGCAGTCTTAGATTTCATTTTTCTCCAAAATCTGAAGTTTCAGTCTTTTGGTCTCATTGGTTTAGCTTTAGTAGTAATTGGAGGGTATTTGCGGGTGAAGGCACGATTGCAGCTTAGAAAGAAAGCTGGATTTGATAATCTTGTTTCAACTTCACGACTTCAAATTGTTGAAGGTCAACAGTTGGTGAAAGATGGACTCTATAAACACATTCGTCATCCATTATACTTAGGTGAAATACTAAGAAACTTTGGTATTGTGTCGATTTTCTCAAGTGGATACGGAGTTCTATTAGTTATAGTTGGAACAGTCTTTCTACTACTCCGAATAAAGCTTGAAGAAGAAATGCTTGTCGAAGCATTCGGTCCAGATTACGAAGATTATAAAAGAAAAACAAAGAGGCTA
>Ga0209314_10001335_pt1 | contig 10925 bp, 6 predicted proteins | sample I19B2metaG_FD_184146 | JGI IMG/M metagenome (GOLD analysis project Ga0209314, IMG submission 184146) | Lake sediment bacterial and archeal communities from Gulf of Boni, Indonesia to study Microbial Dark Matter (Phase II) - ​I19B2 metaG... | ecosystem: Environmental > Aquatic > Freshwater > Lake...
GTCGTGGGGGTAGCGGGATCGATGGCCAGCGACATTACATAGCTATCCGTCAGGCCGCTGTTCACCGCGCTCCAGCTTCCCCCACCATCGGTCGATTTGGACACGCCTCCGCCATATGACCCGGCATAGAGGGTCGTGGGGGTAGCGGGATCGATGGCCAGCGATATTATATAATAGCTCATCAGGCCGTTGTTCACAGCGCTCCAGCTCCCGCCGCCATCGGTCGATTTGTATACACCGCCGCCATTTGTCCCAGCATAGAGGGTCCCCGGGGTGACAGGATCGATTGCCAGCGATATTACATAGCTGTCCGTCAGGCCGCTGTTGCTGGCGCTCCAGCTCCCGCCGCCATCGGTCGATTTGAACACGCCGCCAGAAGTCCCGGCATAGAGGGTCGCCGGGGTGGCGGGATCGATGGCAAGTGAGTTTACATAACTATTAGTCAAGCCGCTGCTCACAGCGCTCCAACTCACCCCACCATTGGTCGATTTGAACACGCCGCCAGAAGTCCCGGCATAGAGGGTCGCCGGGGTGGCGGGATCGATGGCCAGCGAAAATACATTACTGTTCGTCAAGCCGCTGCTCACAGCGCTCCAACTCACCCCACCATTGGTCGATTTGAAGACGCCGCTGCTCCTAGTCCCGGAATAGAGGTTCATGGGGGTGACGGGATCGATGGCCAAAGCATTAACAAGCCCTCCAGGCGGTCCGTAAGTCTCCACCCACTGCTCCGTTGACTGGGTGAGGAGGGCAAAGTCAGCGGTGACGTTCCTGGCTTCGTTCATGGTGACGGTACAGACATTCCCGTTGACACTGTTGCAGCCGGTCCAACCGTTGAAGCTGGAGCCGCTGTCGGCGGTCGGGGTCAGGGTGACGGTCGTGCCGCTGCTGAAAGAGTAGGCGCAGAAGCCGGTGCAGGTTTCACCGGTGGAGTACGCGACCGAGCCGGTACCGGCCCCCTGCATGGTGAGCACCAGGGAGTAGTCCTGAATGATCCCGTTGCCGGTCAGCACCGCAGTGAGCAGCGGGTCGACCGGATCGTCGGAAACCACCTGCAGCGTGGCGCTCCGGGCACCGGTGCTGGCCGGGGCAAAGGCGACATTCACCGTGCAGCTGGCGCCCGGTGCCAGAGTAGGCGTAAGGCTGGCGCAGGTGCCGGGGGTGACGCTGAACAGGGCGCTGTCCGTGCCGGTAAGAGTGATGGCGCTGACATTAAGTGAAGCAACACCGTTATTGTTGAGGGAGAAAATTTGGCTGGCTGATGTGGCTACGGACACATTGCCGTAATCGTGCTTTGCCGGGGTGAGAGAGAATGTCTGTGTGAGAGTCGCAAAGCCGGTCAATGGTACATTTTGAACCGGATTGTCCGGGTCGTTGGTGGTTACGGCAAGAGTGGCGCTTTTGCTGCCTGCCGATGCAGGAGTAAAGCGGACAAGCGTTGTGCAGTTGCTGTAGGTTTCAAGGGAACTGCCGCAGGTTCCACCGCTGACAACAGCGAAATGCGCGGCGTCATTGCCATTGATGTTAAAATTGTTCAGCGCCATAACCGAGCTGCCGTTATTACTGATTGTGACGGTAATAGTGTCGGAACTTGAATTCACATTAGTGGCAGGAAAATCCAGGCTTACCGGTCTAACTGTTGCTGAAGGCGCGATCCGCACCACGGTGCTCAGGCTCGGTACGGCGTTGGCAAAAACCGTGGCCCGGTAATAACCCATCTGCATGCCGAAGAGAAATGCCGACTCAAAAGAGGTGTCCGACCAGGGGGGGAAAAAAGTTGGATTCGGCGGTAAGAACATGCGTTGGCCGTTATCAAGGCGCTGCAGCTGCACCATGGGGTAGTTGGTCGCCGAGTTGCCATAGCCGCCTCCCGAGCCTTCCGAATCGCCCTTGAAACCGGCTCCTGACAACGAAACAAAGGTTGAGGCGGGGCCCATGCCGTTAACGGCATAGCTGCTGGAGATCGTCGGCCGGCGGTTGTCAGTGAAACCGAGGCCGGGGTCATACAGTTCTGTGCTTGCGAGTTGACCGCTGCCGGTGTTTTGCCCGCCGGCAATCAGCACCTTGCCGTTTGACAAGAGCGCCGCTACATGCCAGTCGCGGATAGCGGTCATGTTCCCGGTGGCAGAGAAAGTGCCGGTAGCAGGGTCATAGAGTTCGGCACTGTTCAAAAAGACGCTCCCGCCAAGCTCACCACCGGTAACCAGAACCTTGCCGCTCGCAAGAAGAGTTGCGGTCTGCTTCGCCCGGGTCGATGTCATGTCTCCGGTGGCGGTGAAGGTGCCGGTGGCCGGGTCGTACAATTCGGCGCTGCCCAGGGTTCCGTTGCTGTTGAGACCCCCGGTGATTAGGACCTTGCCGTTTGGCAGCAGGGTTGCGGTAGCGCGACAGCGCCCAGAGGCCATGCTGCCAGTGGCAGCGAAGGTGCCGGAGGCAGGATCGTAGAGTTCCGCACTGTTCAAGTAGCTGCTGCCGCTGTAGCCTCCGACGACAAGCACCTTGCCGTTGGGCAATAACGTCGCCGTATGGGCAGACCGGGCAGTGGTCATGCTGCCGGTGGTAGTGAACGTGCCGGTGGCCGGATCATACAGCTCCGGGTTGTTGAATGTGGTGCTGCCGTCGCCCCCTCCTCCCGTAATCAGAACCTTACCGCCTGGCAGCAAAGTCGCCGTATGGTCCCAGCGTGCCGTTGTCAGGCTACCGGTGGCGGTAAAACCACCGGTAGCCGGATCGTACAGTTCGGCGCTGCTTGTCAGCCCATGAACGTCTGTTCTGTTACCGCCACTGACAAGCACTTTGCCGCTTGCCAGGAGCGTGGCTGTATGAAGGTTTCGGCCGATAGCCATGCTGCCGGTGGCGGTGTATGTCCCGGTGACCTGGCTGTACAACTCCGCGCTATTGCCTGCTGTTCCACCGGCAATCAGGGTATTGCCGTCAGGCAAGGGGGTGACGGAGTGCCAGATGCGCGCCGTTGCCATATCGCCGCTAGAGGCGAATGAGCCGCTCGCCGGGTCATATTCTTCGGCACTGCTTAAATAACCGCTGGCACTGTTATATCCTCCGGTAATGAGCACGTTGCCGCTTGGCAGAAGAGTGGCGATATGCCAGATACGAATTGTCGTCATGCTGGCAATGGTGGTGAAGCTTCCCGTGCCGGGATCGTACAGTTCACAGCTGCTCAGGAAGTTGCTGTTGCCGCCATCGCCACCGGTCACCAGCACCTTGCCGCTGGGCAGGAGGGTGGCGCTGTGATGTATCTTTGCTTCAGCCATGCTGCTGGTAGCGGTGAAGGTGCCGGTAGAGGGATCATACAGCTCGGCACTGTTCAAGAAGCCGCTTGTGCTGTTGCCGCCACTGAAAAGCACTTTGCCGTTGGGCAATAACGTCGCCGTATGGGCAGCTCTGGAGGTGGTCATGCTGCCGGTGGCAGCGAACGTGCCGGTGGCCGGATCGTAGAGTTCGGCGCTGGCAAGCATGCCGGTGTCGTTGTATCCGCCTGCAACCAGCACCTTGCCGTTGGGGAGCAGGGTGGCGGTAAAGAATGAAGTTCGCGGGCTAACCATGCTGCCGGTAGCGGTAAAATTATAACCATCAAAAAGCTCTGCGGATGCCAAGGCCCCGCCGCTGTTTTCTCCGCCGATAACGAGCACCTGGCCGTCTGCCAGAAGCATTGAATAGTGCTTGTTGCGCGCCGCGGTCATACTCCCCACTGACCAGAATGAACCGTATTCCGGATAGTATAGTTCTGCGCTTGTCTGTGCGCTGCCGTTATAACCGAAACCGCCGCTGACCAGTACCCGCCCGTTTGGCAGGATGGTGGTGCTATGGAAAGCACGTTGGTAGTTCATATTGCCTGTAGCACCAAAGGTACCGGTCGCAGGGTTGTAAAGTTCGGCGCTGTCCAGGCTGCCGTTGCCTGCTGTGCCGCCGGTTACCAGAATAGTTCCGTTTTGCAGCAGGTTTGCTTTATGCCATTGGCGTGCGACCGTCATATTACCGACAGCGTTAAAAGCTGCTGCGTTGGCAATTTGAGCAGTCAACAACTGAAAAGCTGTAGTTACCATCACAATTACGGTTGCCATGGAGAAAAGAGAAATTGCACTGAATAATTTATAGAGTCTCATTTGATTCTCCTTGTGCTGATGGAAAGAATATCGCGTATTAGAGTGTAACCTTTCTGTATTGATACAAAAAGCCCATCTCCGTACAGACCGAAGGAAGGCGCATACTCGTTCCAAGGGCAATATTGGCCACGGGGAGCGGTTCGAAATATGGAACTCTCTTCGGCGGCCGGGCTACCTCAAAAGGCCCTTGACTCTGCGTCACTGAGTCGCTCCGGGTTTGCTCTTTCCGGAGATTTGTTTGTTGTAATTATAAGTTGCAAATTGGTTTTAGTCAATAAAAAATCGTTTTAAATTTCTGTGATCCGCTCGATATTGCAGATGTTTTAATGAATGCGCTCGGTCCGTAAAAAAATGTTGACAGCCCTGATCTGGCTGCTATGGAACAGACACTACTTTCCACACCCACTCGGGTGCCTTATGAACGCCTAACGGCGTAACCGCAGGACAACGGGATCACCCTGTCCCGAATCCTCCTCACCATCAGTAACCCCACGCACGCCACCTCTTTGATGCCCATGCTGGCACGGCTGGTGGCCCTCTGACCATTTTTGCACCGTCCCCCGGAGCCATGGCGCACCCACTTACCGGCTGCTGTGCAGCTCTCTCACTACAACAATAGCCGTCTCTCCATCCAGCTCACAGCAGGCCGGTCGAAGTTCGTCCGGAGATCACATACCAAAATAAAAGGAGGCAGACCATGACCACACCCCGCCAGACCGGGAACAGCCGCACCATCAGGCTGAAGCAGATCAAAGCCGTGTATCAGCAATTCACCGTCAACGAAGCAAATGACATCTACCTGCGCACCGGCACCAGATTCACCTCACCGGCGCAAATCTTCGAGACCTTCAAGTTTCTCATGGCGGAAACCAAGGAGCACTTCGTGACCCTGCATCTCGACGGGAAAAACCGCGTAGTCTGTATGGATTTGGTCAGCATCGGTAGCTTAAACCAGTCCATTGTGCACCCTCGGGAGGTCATGAAGACCGCCTGTTTATCGAATGCGGCCTCTCTCATCTTAATACATCAGCATCCGAGTGGGGACCCCGCCCCAAGCCGGGAAGATCTGGAGATAACTCGCCGATTAAAGGAGGCAGGCGACATTATGGGCATCAAGGTGCTCGACCACATCATCGTCGGGGACGGCGAATACACGAGCTTTGTCGAGCGAGGTCTTATGTGACGCTCGACAAAAGGAAATTTGGCGGCATGAGCCACCATGCCGCCGCTGTCGGGAAGCGTATCGCCGGTTGTATTGCAACCGGCGTGCGCTGACCAGCAGCAGAGAATTTGATGATGAGTCGACGATTGTTCGACTCGTCGACTCTGGCGAGATTGCCCGTCTCTGTCTGAAGTGAACATGTGCGGCCAGCACTGTGAACGCACAGAGAGAGACGGACACTAAAGCAGGTCCGCGATGCCGCGCTGTTAGCGGCTTTGCGCAAGGCAAGAGTTGCGGCAGAGCCGCGACGACACCAAGATTTCAAACACTAATGCACATCCACATGATGGCGCGGCTATGCGGCAAAAGCGCATAGTTTCCAGGTCACCGCATGACCCCGGACGGGGCTCAACGTGATGCCGACGGCAAGGCGTTGATCAAACATGCGGCCGCAGAATGAACACCACCTATCTCGGTGGCCGGGGCATAGCCTCCTTCTGTACGGTCTGCTCTGGCAGACTGAGACCTCTTACACTCAACTGACTCTTCGCGCTATTCCCCCATTTGAGCCGCCGACAGGCGGCTGAACAGGAGGGAATAACTCGCACGGAGGTGCATTATGTCAAAAAAAAGCAGAGTAGTAACCGTAGGAAAGAAGATGTGTAAGCTGGAATGGGAAGCTCGGTTCGTAGTGGGCAAGCTGCGGCGCGGTTCGTCTCTGACCCGAAAGGACATGTTAAACTGCCTCGGCAGCATTGGCAGAAGCATGCAGCGGTATGGACTCAACTCCATCAAGGACATGAAAGCCTCGCACATGGCTCGATATGTAGCTGAGCTGCATGGAAAGAACCTCTCTGTCAGCCGGATCGCAACACACGTAACAGCGATGCGTATGCTCTGCCGAATGATCGGCAAACCGGAAATCGTTCCGTCAAATCGTGAACTTGGCTGCGCTCGGGACATGGTTAACAGAACCAAGCACGCGGATTCGCGCCTGAATGAGGCTAAAGCAGCAGAAGTACAAGCGCAGCTCAGTGTGAACAACAGTATAGCTTACCAGATGGCTCGCCACTTCGGGCTGCGCCAGAAGGAAAGCCTCCTGAGTCACAAGATCGTAGCCCGATACGGCGTAGAACTGCTTGTCGTTGAAGGTGCCAAGGGTGGGCGACCGCGAATGGTAGCAATCACTACCGAGGCACAGCGTGCAATTCTCGTTGAAAACAATGCATACCGCGCTGAAAACGGCGGCAAACTGATTGACGGAGACAAAAACCTGCGACAAGGCTTGAAAGAGCTGCAGAACGAGCTGGCTGCTGCCGGTGCAACCCGTGAAAGCGGCGCAAATATGCATACCCTGCGCCGCGAATGGATCATTGAGCGGTGTCAGGCGATCCTGGCTGAACCAGAGGAAATCAGGCCAGCATTGCTAGAATCGCTGATTGAGTCCGTCGGTCACGGTAGAATTGAGGTACTGCGCTGTTATACTCGGCTCACCGGTTAGCCGGTAAAAGACTCATCTCAACAAAAACAGGCAGGGGCCATAAGCCTCTGCCTGTTTTTGCGAATAACTCCTCCTGATCGCATGGTACACCTACGGTCAGGAGGGAAATAATGAAGCAGCGGTTGCCCCGCCGCCCAACAAGGTTGGACAACTCCTTAGCATGGGTCTCATGCTTGTCAATCAAATTTTGGCAGACCATACATCTGCCCCTACCCGATTTTAATGATGACAACCGTATAAAAATCTGATAATGCATATTGTCATAACTGAATACCCACCGAAAGGCAAAACACGAGTAATCGTGTGACGCAAAGCCACCTGTCCAACTGGCATTACCGAGGATAGAGGGTTGCTAAGTGGTGAAGCATACGAACCCGCCTCTTCATTTTCATGAACAGGCGGCTTTTTTTTGCCAAAAATAAGAGACGTCACCGATGAAAACATGCAGAAAACCAGTGACCAAGGGCTTGCAGGTAACAGCGACGATCCTGGTCAGTTCGATCCTGCTGAGCACCACTGTTCTCGCGGCCGACAAATACATTAGCCTGGCTGGCGGCACGTTCTCTCCAGTAAGCACCACCACCTTTGACAGCAATCTTTCCACCGTAACAGTGAACTACGACACCGGCTATGCCGTGGGCGGTACGGTAGGTGCCGACTTCAATGGATTGCGCATTGAAAACGAACTGATTTACCGTCAGGCAAATCCGGATGCTTGGGCGCTCGGGTGGTTGATCAATGCCTGGTACGATGTCAAGAACAGTTCCCCCCTCACCCCATACCTGGGGGGAGGTTGCGGTCTCGGCAGGGGGCACGCAGCATCGCCAGGGATTATTGATAACGACATTGCAGGAATCGCGTACCAAGCCGGAGGAGGCCTGACGTGGCAGATACAGCCAAACATATCCATTGACCTTGGCTATCGCTATTTCGGCATCACCGATACGTCGTCGAATGGGTCTGGAACTAATGACCTTGCTGGTTCGTCGTTTCTGTTGGGTGGAAGATTCAGATTTTGATAACTATAGGCACAGCCACTTGCCGTGACCGCTCCGGTTCTCGGTCACGTTGAATCGCTTTGCCGAGAGGAAGCAGGCAATAATTATGCTGAGGCGCTCATCGCCTTTATTTCGCGGCTCTGCCGCACTATCACAAGGAGGAACCATGATCCGTAGTCTGTATTTCCTGAGCATCCTAACCCTGTCCGCCTACCTCGGCGGATGCGCCTCAACCCCCAAGGCTCCGGTCATTATCACCGGCAGTGCCTCGGCGCCCCAGGCGCTGCCCTACTCTCATTCTGCCGAGTCGTTCACGGCGGATGTCACCGCCCGTGTGGGCGACGCTGCCAAGGACGAAGCGATCAGGCAATGGCTCAAGAGCGGGCTCGACAAAGGGGCGGCTACCGCTATTGAACGTTTCGAGTTTGCCAACAACGAGGCTGGCCGTGCCAAGCTTGTCGACTGGCTGACGAAGAAACAGCTCGGTGAGGCGCTAGTCGCCGGCGGCGGTTTTATCATGACCAAGAAGTCAAACATTTACGGCGACAAGGGCGAGATCAAGAACGTTTCAGTCCGCCTCGGCACCGCCAGCGACGACAGTCAGCCCTTTTCAGGCTCCATGACCATCGGCAAGAGTTTTTCCTACTACAACTCATCGACGCGCGAGACGACCTATGATCAAGAATCCTATGCCGCCAAGCTTGACGGGTCGCTGGCCTGGCTGGCCGACGGCACCCTGAACGCCACATGGAAACTGACCGAGGGCGAGCACAAAAGCAGTTTCGGGCTCGATTCCAAATTCAGTCTCGCGGGCGCCTCGGAAGAACTTGCCAGGACCATTACAGGCGTCCGGGCCAAGCTCGACGCCGAGTATGCTGAACTGGTAACAAAGACCGCTACTGCCGTAAAAAGCAGAATTGCCGGCCGCTATGTCAGCAAGGAAGTAAAGGCGAGTGACGCGGGCGCATTTTTTAAGGAAGCGACCTATCCCGTTGAGCACAAAACTGCTATAGCCCGCATTCAGCGCCTTTATGGCCAGTGGAAATTTGACCCGACAGACTCGACCTTTTCCATGAAGGAGAACAGTCGTTATGACGACGTTGCTAAGAACTGGGTGCGGTTTTCTTTGATGGTCAGCCTTTTCCCTGAAGGCAACAAGACCGTTGTCGTATTCAAGGTGCCTCACACGAGTGTGCAAGACCAGATAACACAGCAGGTGATTTTCGGAGTCCGCGAGGCCGCCGAGAGCTTTACAGCAGACATTGCGGCCATCGAGGCAAAGCTCTCAAAGTAATGCGGCTGAAAACAGACGGAGAGGCACCCGGTACCCAACGAATGGATCTTTCCGTCGAGCAGCATCAGAGAGTTAATAACCACCCTACCCCGCCAGGCCTGCCTGGCGGGGTTTTTCTCACCTGACGATCCAAGTTAGCGTGTACCACTCTATTTTGAATGCAAAAAGAACATCAAAACGGCACATCGTCCAAGTTGTCGCTGTACTCTACAGAATGCGGATGACTGTATAGATTATCGATTCTATCTAGACTGAACGGGTCATCATCAACCTCTTCGACCTGATTCAGCTCATGTGTCGCTGTAGGTTCGGTCGGCATGACAGGAATGGCTGGCGAGGCTTGGACCTTCTGTGCGGCCGAGTTTGCTTTTTCTCGTGCCATTTCTGCCGCCTTCTGCGCGATCTCCGCCTTCTTTTGTGCCCGCTCAGCCCTCAGTTCCGCTTTTGCGGCTTGAGCCTCCGCTGAGCTCGCACTTCGCCTTTGCCGGCGCTCTCGCCTGGCGGCCTCCTTGGCAATTTTTTCTTTAGATGCCTTCGTCTTGACAAACCCTGCATAATCGCCCTTTAGCGCACTGGTGAGAGAAGCTGCAAAGCACCTGATCCCGGTTTGGTTGCGTATATATTCGATCTGCGCGAAGACATAGTCAGCGCCTGACTCTGTAACGTGCCTCCACACAGTCGTTTTCAGCACATCGTTGCAAGCTTCGGCCGGTATCATATCGATCAGATCATCGTAAGAAAGCTCCTTCACCTTCTCGGCCATCTCTAGATAGCCCTTTTTGGGTGTCATCAAGAACCTGACCATGTTGCCATGCAAGCGCTCCGTTGCGATCAACATTCCCATGCGACTGCCGGCTTCGAAAGCCGCAGGTTCGATGACTTCTTTTATGAAATCAGAATCATGCTCGTACTTGTTAACGTAGCCGGTCAACCGCCGCAACATAGCCATATCAAGCTTAGGTATTTGCACATTCACGTAATCCCTGGCGAGCTCATAGATCACAAGAGCTGCTGGCTTCAGACCGAACATTGCCGTTAAATCGATCTTCCCGAAAACGGCAGGCCTCACAATCTCATCCATAATGGTCGGAGGAAACGCCCAAAGAAGCTCTCGGCGGTTGTCGGAAAGCCTGAACTCCGACACCAAGGCGAACTTACGCCAGGAATTACCATTTTTACCCTCTTTCTTGCCTCGCTTCTCTGGAGCTTTATTAAGCAGATTCCCGCTTACTACGATATCAGCGAGCTCAATTATTTCCTTCAGAAACCTGTCTTTGTTCCCTCCGCCGGTGTATCCCGACTTCTCCCGCAAGTACTTCATCGGAACACGAAATAGCTGACCAGTCGGTGAATTATTTCGATAGGACGAAGCTGCTACGTGCAGCAGCACATTGAATGCTCGGTGCTGAATAGCACTCATGGCGCCGTCTATGGCAATCAGCCCTGACGATTTACGCAAGATCAAACTGTCGGCTGCCACTGCTGCCACTTCCGCCGGACCTCCACCACTGCTACTGTTCTCTGCCATGACCACCCCTCAAGAGAAAAAACAATCGGTACCCAACTACAGTCTTTATTGTTTATTTAAGCTTTATTACGTATATCTGTTTAGTGTCGGAAAAATGCTGCTAAACCGGGAAGTTACGGCTGGACAATCAAGCATTTGCATCATTTTTCCCAGGTTATGCATTCTTTTCCAGAGAAAATGCATCCCTTTTTCAAGTTTCTGCATCCCAGCAGACTCAACTTTTTGCATCTTTTTCGTTCAAGTTTCTGCATCGTTTTCGGCCGGCACCTTAGCCCTGGAAGCCCCTTACCTCTGTTATTTTTCACCGTGTATATGCAC
>Ga0209314_10001336_pt1 | contig 10915 bp, 10 predicted proteins | sample I19B2metaG_FD_184146 | JGI IMG/M metagenome (GOLD analysis project Ga0209314, IMG submission 184146) | Lake sediment bacterial and archeal communities from Gulf of Boni, Indonesia to study Microbial Dark Matter (Phase II) - ​I19B2 metaG... | ecosystem: Environmental > Aquatic > Freshwater >...
GAGCCGATGCCTGAGAGGGTGAAGCCGAAGACCTTGGAGGATGTGAAGCGAGAGGATGAGGCCATGGCCAAAGCCAAAACCGAGGCCCAGAAAAAGACAGCATAAAAGAGAAGACGGAAGGAACATGTGATGGCGACACAACAATGGATTGCTCTCGGGATCTTCGTTCTCTCTTATGGGCTCATCGTCTCCGAGAAGGTCAGCCGGACGATTGCTTCGATCTTCGGGGCTGTTCTGGCTTTTATTTTTATTTTGACCCCTCAGGATCTTCTTTATTATGAGAATTGGGAGACAATCCTATTTATCTTCGGAATGATGACCGTCATTGAGACGATGAATGAGTCGGGTTTCTTTCGATGGTTGGGGCTCCATAGCGCTCGATGGGTGAAACTCGATCCACTCAAGCTTTTCATCCTCTTCCCTTTTATTGCAGGATTTCTTTCTTCCTTTGTGGACAGCATCACGGTCATGCTTTTCATGTCCACATTGACCATTGAAGTGGCAAGTATCATTGGGATCAATCCCCTTCCACTCATCTTTTCAGAGATCTGTGCAGCCAATATTGGCGGCGCCTCCACCATGGTTGGAGATCCTCCCAATGTGATTCTCGGGACCTATTTTGGGCTCTCTTTTATGGATTTTGTGAAGAACACTGGTCTGATTGCCTGGATAGGCTTTGGAGTCAACACCCCCTTCTTTATCTGGTTTTATAAGAGCGAGATCTTTTCAGCACGAAAAAGACTTCTGGAGAATCCCCAATGGCTTCAGCAGCAGGTGGATACCTTAAATCCTAAGGAGGCGATTCAAGACAGGCGACTCTTTGTCGTTGGTTTAATTGCCTTCTTTTATGTGGTGATTGTGTTGGTTACTCACCACATCACGCATCTCTCGGTAGCCACATGTGCCTTGACCGGAGCACTCATTGCCATGCTCCTTGGAGGGCATAAGATGAGTAGGGTCTTGGTGAAGATTGATTATCCTACGATCGTCTTTTTTGCAGGGCTTTTTATCATTGTAGGAGCAATGGAACATGTGGGTCTCCTTAAGATTGCAGCAGCGACGGTAAAGACATTATCAGGAGGGGACTTTTTCATCGCTTTATCGATTATCTTATGGGTCAGTGCCTTTGGATCTTCCATTGTGGATAACGTCCCTTTTGCGGCAACGATGGCACCCATTCTTAAACACATGAGCGAGACCTTTGGATTTCCGCTTCTTCCTTTGGTTTGGTCAACAGCTTTGGGGACCGATATTGGAGGGAATGGAACTCCGATTGGAGCTTCTGCAAATGTTGTCGCTGTAGCTATGTATGAACGGATGACGGGTAAGAGCATCGGTTGGGGCTACTACTGCAAAGCGTGCTATCCGGCCATGATGGTGGTCGTAGCCGTATGCAATTTCTTTCTGTATATGTTCTACCTATGATTTCTTATTGCTTCGGGAGCGAACCATTGAGATTTCTGAAAAAGTGTAGAAATCTCTGATTACACCCCTGCCTACCGCAGGCAGGGATTGGGAACCGATTACACGGATACAAAAGGCATCGGAAAATCATTCAAATCTGCGTAATCATTTTTTTGAAATCTGTGTAATTAAGAGAGCGGTTAGTAGTTTTTCAGAGCTCTCCCATTTTTGTCTTGACAATCATTAGCCCTGGGTGGTAACGTTAACAAAATTTTGCCCATAATGTTGATGCAACCATTTGATTTAATAGATATATTTTAATTAAATTGAAAATTCTACAAATTTGTGTTATCGTTAACGCAAACTGATGAAAAAGAGGGTCACAATAAAGGATATCGCCCGGATGGCTGCTGTCTCTCATACGACGGTCTCAAGGGCGCTGAATGACAAGGCTCGCATCCGGAAAGAGACAAAGGAAAAAATCCTTGCTATTGCCAGGGAATTAAACTACCAGCCCAACTTCATCGCCCGAAGTCTGGTCATGAAACGGACCAAGACTCTGGGCCTCGTCATTACCACCATTGCTAACCCGTTCTATACCGAATTGGCTCAGGGCATCGAGACATCAGCTCGAGGGTTGGGGTATAACATCATCCTTTGCTCTACGCATAATGATCTATCGACTGAAAAACATTATATCGACATGCTCCGAAGCAAAGGTGTGGATGGCATCATCTTCACCTCTGCTCACATGGGTGACCCCAATATTAGTTGGTTAGCAGAGGAGGGGTTTCCAATCATCTTGGTCAATCGAAGGACCTATCATCCCGTCGTGAAGGAAAAGGTCGACTATGTGGGTGTGGATAATATCCTCGGTGGATTTTTGGCTGTTGAGCATCTCATCAGACTTGGCCACGAAGGGATTGGAGTGATCGGAGGGTCTTCGGAATCCTCAGTTGGGTTTGAACGTCTGGAAGGGGGAAAGAAGGCGCTCGATGCCTACCACCTGGAAAGAAGGGATGAATATTTTCTTGAGGGGGATTTCTTAAAAGAGTCTGGTTATCAAGGAGGAAAACGATTTCTCAAAATGGCGAAACCTCCAACTGCGATCTTCGCTGCAAATGACTACATGGCATTGGGCATCCGTCAGGCGATTGTGGAGGAAGGTGTGAAAGTCCCAGAGGAGATGGCCCTCATTGGGTTTAACGATATTGAATTTACCGCAATGAGAGGGATTGAGCTGACAACGATTGGCCAAAAAAAATTTGAAATGGGAACCCTTGCTGTTAGAACGTTGGTGGAGAAGATTGAGGGGAGTGAGATGAAGGCCTCGGCAAGGGAGATTCTCCTAAAGCCTGAACTTATCATCCGGAAAACCTGTGGGTTTCATCTAAAGGGCTACCAAATAAAGGAGTTGGACAGAGGGATTGACCAAAATTGGCTGGGTCCACAGCCCTGAGAAGGTGGTGGGGATCCGTAGAGGAGGAAGGAGGGAATTTTATGGCGAGAAAGAAGATCTCAGTTATTGGCGCAGGGTTTGTGGGAGCGACAGCTGCCCACTGGGCCGCTGAAAAGGAACTGGGCGATGTGGTTTTGGTTGATATTCTCGAAGGTATTCCTCAGGGAAAAGCGCTTGACCTCTTTGAGGCAGGGCCTATCGAAGGGTTCGACGCAAGGGTCGTCGGCACCAATGGATATGAGGAGACCAAGGATTCCGATGTGGTTATCATCACCTCTGGGGTGCCTCGGAAGCCTGGAATGAGCCGTGAGGATTTGCTGGAGATTAACAAAAAGATCATTGAATCGGTTGTGGCACAAGTGGTTGAGAAATCCCCTAACGCCATTCTCATCATGGTCACCAACCCTCTCGACACCATGACCTATTTAGCTTATAAGAAGAGCGGATTCCCGAAAGAGAAGGTGATGGGGATGGCAGGTGTTCTGGATACGGCTCGATTCAGGGCCTTTATTGCGATGGAGTTAGGAGTTTCAGTCGAGGATATCCAAGCGCTCCTCTTGGGAGGGCATGGCGACGAGATGGTACCCCTGCCACGGTATACCACTGTCAGTGGAATTCCACTCTCCCAGCTTCTTCCTAAGGCGACAATTGATCGACTAGTCGATCGAACTCGGAAGGGCGGCGGAGAGATCGTCAACCTCTTGAAAACGGGAAGCGCCTTCTATGCACCCTCTGCGGGCGCAGTTCAGATGGTCGAGGCGATCCTTAAGGATAAGAAGAGGATCCTCCCTTGCTGTGTCTATCTTGATAGGGAGTATGGGCTGAAGAATGTCTGTTTTGGAGTTCCAGTCAAACTGGGGGCAAAAGGGATAGAGGCGATTATCGAACTGGAGTTGACCCAAGAAGAGAAAGCTCTCGTGGCGAAGTCAGCAGATAGCGTCAAGAAGAGCATTGCGGAATTGAAATTGTGATGGGTCAACCCGAAAGGTTGGGTTACGGTGACGAAGCCCGTTTCGTAAATCGTCAAATGGTTACGGTTAAAGATTTAGAAGACGAACAACGTAACCGAATGACGACACGGGCCTCTTTACCGTTGCCATTATACGAAAACTTATTTTGTTGAAAATTTGTAGCTCGGGGTTTTAGCCCTGAATGAGGATGGAAAGATAATGCGAGAAATCGATGTTAAGTTGATTACAGAGAAGGTGCGAGACCTTTGTATGGAGGCCAATACCGATCTCGGCGAGGATGTGCTTCAGGCCTTTGATCGGGCGATGAGGGTGGAAGAGTCTCCATTGGGAGTGGAGATCTTGAAGGAGTTGAAGGAGAACGCCAGAATTGCCAGAGCAGAGAAGGTAGCCATCTGTCAGGATACAGGCTTTGCAGTGGTATTCGTGGAGCTGGGCCAAGATGTTCATTTGGTAGGAGGCGATCTGAGAGAGGCCATTTTTGAAGGAGTTCGACAAGGATATCAGAGTGGGTACCTGAGAAAATCGATCTGCCATTCCTTCACCCGGGCAAATACTGGAGATAATACTCCCGCGATCATCCATACAGAATTGGTTCCTGGAGAGAAAGTTAAGATTACTGTAGCCCCTAAGGGCGGCGGTAGTGAAAATATGAGCCGAGTGACCATGCTCACCCCATCCGACGGGATCGAGGGCATTAAGCGGTTTGTCGTTGAGAGAGTTAGAGAGTCGGGTTCAAATCCGTGTCCTCCGACCATTGTCGGCGTTGGAATTGGGGGCACTTTTGAGCAGGCTGCTCTTCTTGCTAAGAAGAGTTTGCTCAGATCTATTGGAAGTAAGAATCCGGACCCAGAACTGGAAAGGTTAGAATCTGAAATCTTGACTGAAATTAACAAGCTTGGAATCGGGCCACAGGGATTGGGAGGCCGGACTACCTCATTGGCTGTCCACATCCTCATGATGCCCTGCCACATTGCCAGTTTTCCTTTGGCAGTGAACATTCAATGCCATGCCCATCGGCACAAAGAAACAGAAATTTAGGGAGATGAGGAGATAGGGAGACAGGGTTTTCCGCTTCTCCCTAACCCCTTATCACCCCACCTCCCGAAAGGAGTACTGTGAACGAGCTCATTCGACTCAAGACCCCTCTGACGGATTTGGATGTAGAACGACTGAAGATTGGAGATCGAGTTCTGCTCAATGGGATCATCTACACTGGAAGGGATGCAGCCCACAAGAGGCTCTTCGATTTATTGAAAGAGAAGAAGGACCTTCCTTTTGACCTTAAAGGCCAGATTATCTACTACGTCGGTCCCACGCCTGCTAAACCCGGACAGGTCTTTGGGTCAGCAGGTCCCACAACCAGCTATCGCATGGATGCTTATTCTCCATCCCTGATTGAGAAGGGCCTGAAAGGGATGATCGGAAAGGGGATGCGATCAGAGGCTGTTAAAGAGGCCATGAAGAAGTATAAGGCGGTCTACTTTGCCGCAACAGGAGGGGCAGGGGCTCTTTTAGCCAAAAGGGTGAAGAAGGCCCGGGTAGTGGCTTACGAAGATCTTGGACCGGAAGCGATTCGAGAGTTGGAAGTTGAAGATCTACCTGTGATCGTCGTGAATGATGTTCGAGGAAATGATCTCTATATCGAAGGGGAGAAGAAATACAGGAGAGAATAAAACAAAGGATAAAACCATAGATGGTTTCACTGCGCTCGCAATGACAAATAAACCGGAATAGACAGGCGTGTTATTGCGAGGGAGGAAGCCCTGAAGCAATCTCGTAGGATCACTTGCTGAATATGGGCAACCTGAGGGCTGAAGTGATGGAAAAGATAAACCCCGGATCTTTTAAGGCATGGCTGATGCTTCCTCGTTTCCATTTTATTCCTCTCACTCTCATTCTGGTCTCCCTGGGGACGGCCGTTGCAGCTTATGAAGGTTTTTTTAATTGGAGATATTTTATCTTAGCCATGATCGGTTCAATCCTTGTCCATATGACGGTCAATGTGATCAATGACTATTACGATTATGTGGATGGGATTGATTTAAATACCCAGAGGACTCCTTTCAGTGGAGGCAGTGGTGTCCTTACATCGAATCTATTGAGCCCAAAACAGGCCTTTTGGTTTGCTACGACCTGTTTGTTAGTGGCGATGGTGATCGGTTTTTACTTCGTGATGGTGAGAGGCTGGCTTCTCTTTCCCCTTCTATTGATGGCCGGATTTTCAGCTTATTTCTATAATGTTTATCTTGCCAAGTGGCTGGTAGGCGAGCTCTTTGCAGGCCTAAACTTCGGACCCATTCTCGTCTTGGGTGCTTACTTTGTCCAGACAGGTAGATATAGCTGGGAGGCTTTAGTGGCATCCCTTGCCCCAGGCATATTGACATCCAATCTTCTCTTTTTGAATGAATTTCCAGACCAGGAGGCAGATCGGAAAGGGGGAAGAAGACACCTGGTCATCACTTTAGGAAAGAAGAATGCCAGTTTGCTCTTCGTCGGTTTGATCGCAGCTTCTTATCTCTGCATTATTATCGGAGTGGCGACCAAGATGATGCCCTTTTTGGCCCTCGTGGGTTTAGGAACAATTGGCTTCGGATGGAAGGCAGCCAAGGGAGCATTGAGATATTATCACGATACCAATCGATTGGTTCCGTTGTTAGGAGTGAATGTCATCACGATCTTAGGAACCCAAGCCCTTTTAACGGTCGGATATGTCATCGCCACATTCATAGAAAAGTAGGTGAGTCTATTTTAGAATTAAAGCGGAGACGTTTTTATACGGAGAGAGCCAATGAAGATTGAGCTGACGAGGCAGAAGGTCCACAACGAATTTGCAAAAAAAGTAGAGCTGATCAGCGGACAAAACCTCTTTGCCTGTTATCAATGTGGGAATTGTACAGCCGGGTGTCCGGTCTCCTTTGCCATGGAGATCGGTCCGCACGAGGCCATTCGATACACTCTTCTGGGTCTGGAAGAGGAGGTGCTTGGGGTCAATACCTTCTGGTTATGCGCTTCTTGTCTACAGTGCACATCGAGATGTCCGAAGGGAATTGATATTGCGAGGGTCATGGATGCCCTGAGAATGGTGGTGCTGAGAAAGAAGGAGCGAAGGGATCATATCCAGATTTCTGAATTCCCAGAGGGATTTTTGGAAAGGGTTCCCCAAATTGCGTTTATCAGTGGATTCAGAAAATTTCTCTCTTAAGAAAATTTCAAATGTCAAAATCCCTGCCTGCGGCAGGCAGGCAAATGTCATCATCCTTCGACAGGCTCAGGACGACCGTTCATGGTGAGCTTGTCGAACCATGAACTTTGACATTTGTCATTCTAAGGGGTTGCTATGGATTACCTCTATTTTCCAGGATGCACTCTCTATACAAAGGCGAAGAATTTCGATCAGACAGCGCGGAACTGTTCACTTCTCTTAGGATTCGAATTGAAGGAGGTTGCCAATTGGACCTGTTGCGGAGCGACCTTTCCTCTGGCAACGGATAACCTGATGGCCCTTCTCCCGCCAGCAAGGATCTTGGCCAGTGCGAGGGAGGCGGGCACCACACTGACCACTCTCTGTGCTATCTGCTTCAATGTCATCAAGCGAACGAATCGACTCATTCAGGGAGATGGAGAGAAGAGAGATACGATCAATAATTTTATCGAGAAGAATTATCAGGGTGACCTTCGCGTCGTCCACTACTTGGAAATTCTGAAACAGGACGTCGGGTTTTCTCAACTCAAGGAGAGGGTCAAGAAACCTCTGACCGGGCTGAAGGCGGCTCCCTACTATGGGTGTATGCTTCTGAGGCCATTTGAAGAGATGGAATTTGATGACAAGGAGAGGCCCACCCTCTTCGAAGAGCTCTTAGCGGCACTTGGAGCAGAGCCGGTCGAATTCCCATATAAGATTGAATGTTGCGGATCCTTCCAGTCGGTGGGCTCGCCAGAGGTGGCTACAGAATGTGCGCATAAGATTCTCGGGTCTGCGATCAAGAATGGCGGAGAGGTGGTCGTCTCAACGTGTCCCATGTGTACCTTTAACATCGATCACAAGCAGTCTGATATCAGACAGAAGTATTTAGATTTCAAAACAATCCCTGTGCTCTATTTTACCCAGCTGCTTGGAATTGCCATGGGCCTTAATCATCAAACCCTTGGATTTGAACAGAATGCGATCGATCCTTTACCGCTGTTGAAGAATAAAGGGCTCATATAGATGAAAGATAATGGAACCTTTGTAAAGAAGGCCATGATCATCGGCGGAGGGATCGCAGGGATCTCCGCATCGATCGATTTGGGAAATGCGGGATATGATGTGATTCTGGTCGAAAAACTTCCATCCATCGGTGGACGGATGCTCCAGCTTTCCGAAACCTTCCCTACGCTGGACTGTGCCCAATGCACCTTAACCCCTAAGACAGTGGAGACAGGCCAGCATTCTCGGATCAAACTGGTCACTTATTCAGAGGTGGACGGGGTTGAGGGAAAGGCCGGAGACTTCAGAGTCAGGATTCGAAGAAAAGCGGCCTATGTTGATTGGGAGAAGTGTACAGGTTGCGGCCTTTGCCAGCAAAAATGCCCATCGAAAAATCCCTTCGAATTTGATCGAGGGATGGGATTGGGCAAGGCCATCTATACGTTATCGCCTCAGGCCGTTCCAAATAAGCCTGTGATCAACACCTCCACCTGCCGGTACTTTAAAGAGGGAAAGTGCCGGGTGTGTGAGAAGATCTGCCCAGTGGGAGCCATTGACTATGAACAGAAGGATCACTTTGTAGAGGAGAGGGTAGGAGCGATCATTGTGGCTGTTGGTTTTGATTTGATCCCCAAAGAAAGTTTTGGAGAGTATGGATACGGCGAGGTGGCTGATGTGATCGATGGCCTTGCCTTTGAGAGGCTCAATTCGGCCTCTGGACCGACCACAGGTGAGATACGGAGACCCTCCGATGGAAAAATCCCAAAGGAGGTGGTCTTTATCCAGTGTACGGGGTCAAGGGATCCAGAACGTTATATGCCGTATTGCTCAAGGGTCTGCTGTATGTACACGGCAAAGCATGCTCGGCTCTATAAACACAAAGTCCATGACGGTCAGGTCTACATCTTCTATATGGATATTCGTTCAACAGGAAAGGGTTATGAGGAGTTCATCCAACAAGGGATGGAAGAGGAGGGAATTCTCTATCTGAGGGGAAGGGTTTCCAGAATCTTCAGAGACGGACAAAAGGTTGTGGTCTGGGGTGTGGACACATTGACAGGACGGAAGGTCGAAGTTTCTGCGGACATGGTGGTCTTAGCCACGGCCATGATTCCCCAAAGGAATGCGAAAGAGTTGGCCCAAAAACTGGCGATCAAGACAGATGAATATGGGTTCTTAACCGAGGCCGAGAGGAAGCTCAGGCCCGTTGAGAGTCAAGTGGAGGGAATCTACCTTGCTGGTTGCGCGCAGGGGCCGAAGGACATCGCCGATGCCGTGGCCCATGCCAATGCCGCAGCAAGCAAAGTTCAAGGGTTGTTTGCAAGACACTGAAGGGGAAACTTAGAATTCCAAATGTCAAAATCCAAATGTCAAAGGAATGTCAAAGCTCAAAAACCAAAGTCTTCTAAAATTTGGATTTTGGAATTCATTTGACATTTGAACTTTGGTATTTGGCATTTTAGCTGCGTTTATATGTAGAGCTTGGGCAGGCCAAACTAAGGGTGATAATAAAAAGCGAGTGATGAAACGACTGGGTGTTTTTATCTGTCATTGTGGAGTGAATATTGCGGGGACCGTGAATGTAACATCGGTCGCCGAAGAGATGGGGAAGATCGAAGATGTTGCTCACAGCACCGATTACATTTATGTGTGTTCCGAACCAGGACAGCAGATCATCCGGGAGGCCATTCGCGAGAAGGGATTGGAGGGAGTAGTGGTCGCCTGTTGTTCGCCCAGCATGCACGAGAACACCTTTCGAAAGGCGGTCAAGTCTCAAGGAATGAATCCCTACCTCTGTGAGATTGCGAATATTCGGGAACAGTGCAGTTGGGTCCATCAGAAGGATAAAGAAGAGGCGACGCGAAAGGCAGCTGAGATCATTCTGGCAACCCTCGAAAAGGTGAGAAAGAATGAATCCCTGGAAGCGATTGCGATGGCCATTAACCGCAGAGTGCTGGTGGTCGGTGGAGGGATTGCCGGGATCACTGCTGCCCTCGATCTGGCTGAAGGAGGCTATGAGGTCATTCTTTTGGAGAAGGAACCTTGCCTGGGTGGGCACATGGCCCAACTTTCAAGAACCTTTCCTGATTTCGATCCTGCTCATCCGGGTCTCATCTTGAAGGCATCGGCGGTTGAAAAACATCCGAAGATCGATCTCCTCTGTTATTCAGAACTGGAAGAGGTGAAGGGATATGTTGGAAATTTTGATCTTGTCTTCCGGAAAAAGGCCACCTCTGTCGATCGGACAAAGTGCACCGGATGTGGCGATTGTATCAAGAATTGTCCAGTGGAGTATGCTTCTCAGTTTGAGAGAGGCTTGGGAATGCGAAAAGCGATCGATATCCTCTATCCATACGGTGTTCCTAATCAGCCCGTGATTCATCGGGAATATTGCCAATATTTTTTGGATAAGGGCTGCAGACGATGCGAGGAGATCTGTCCTGAGAAGGCGATCACCTTTGAAGAGAAGGACGAACGGATTGAGCTTAAGGCCGGAGCCATTATCGTGGCGACAGGATACGAGCTCTATCCGAAGGAACAGTTAGGAGAATACGGATACGGTGAGATTCCTGATGTGATCGATGGCCTCGCTTTTGAACGGATGCTTTCTCCGAATGGCCCGACCAAGGGGAAAATCCTTCGACCTTCGGATGGGAAGGTACCAAAGGAGATGGTCTTTATCCAGTGTGTGGCTTCCAGAGATCCGGATCGATATATGCCATATTGCTCCAGGGTTTGCTGCATGTATACGGCCAAGCATGCGAGCATCTATAAAGAGCAGGTGCCAGACGGACAGCCTTATATCTTCTACATGGATATCCGCTCAGACTGCAAAGGTTATGAGGAATTCCTCCAAAAGAGCATCGAGGAGAAGGGGCTCCTTTACTTGAGGGG
>Ga0209314_10001337_pt1 | contig 10913 bp, 7 predicted proteins | sample I19B2metaG_FD_184146 | JGI IMG/M metagenome (GOLD analysis project Ga0209314, IMG submission 184146) | Lake sediment bacterial and archeal communities from Gulf of Boni, Indonesia to study Microbial Dark Matter (Phase II) - ​I19B2 metaG... | ecosystem: Environmental > Aquatic > Freshwater > Lake...
GGTCGTATGTGATTGAATCACTTGCCTTGCTGTCAGGTTCGAACAGTACCTGAACAAATCTGGACTGGGGCTGATACGCACTTACAAGGATATCTCCCTTCTCGATTGTAACTTCACCATCCTTATTGACCGAATAGTCAAATCCTTTTACTTTTTTTCCGGTACTCCCGGCATAACTATACCTGATCTGATGATTGTCAAACAGTTGGAGCATATTTCTGATGTTCGATTTTTCGTTTGATCCTTTTATGATTATCGATTTATACTGGAATGCAGGATTTTTACCATTATCAGAAAAGTATTTATTGAATTCGGAGATAAGCTTTTCACGGTTTTCATATGAGACTTTTATTGTTGCCATGGCTGCGGTGAAATGCCCGTCAATTCTGTCCTTTAATGTTAATGTATCTCCGGATTCAAGCTTGTATGATAATCCTGATACCCCTCCGCCTGACTGTTCAAAAGTGAATCCCATAGCACCGTTAAATAGCGGCCATGTATCGCCGTAGCTCGGATAGAAAAGATCGAAGCTCTCTTTTGTAAAGTAGAGTTTGTATTTGTCATCAAAAAGTTCGGCATTGCCTTTACCCATGAGTTTATGGAAATCATTCTGCCATTGGGTGATAACCGTATGCCATGGTTGGGCTCCGGGTGCGAAGAAAAATGTTGACTCAGGACCCATTTCATGAAAATCGGCATGAACATGCGGCATGAACTGGTTGTAAAAAGCCAGTCTCTGTCTGGTTTCTGTCTGTGTCTGCCATGTCCAGTCGCGGTTGAGATCGAACATATAATGATTTGATCTTGCAGATGGCCATCCCTGGTTGTGTTCCCAGGCATTTATATCGGGATTCATCCGGAGGCTCATTGAATTCCGGTAACGGTTTGTATAAAGCTCATGTCCGTCGGGATTCTGACAGGGATCAATAATAATCACACAGCCTTTCAGATATTCATTTACACTGGGATAACTTCCTGATACAAGCGTGTAAAGTGTCTTTATTGCTGCTTCCATACCAACTGCTTCATTGCCATGGACATTATAACCCAGCCATATGAAGGGAATTTGTTTTCCGCTTGCAGTTCCTGCAGCAAGACCCGTATTTACCAGGTTATTTTTCCTTAACTCCTCCAGACCGGCGAGATTCTCTTCGGATGAAACAAAGCAAACTCCTAAAGTTCTTCCTTCATATGTAGTACCATATTCACGGAATTCAGCCAGTGGAGAATTGTCAGAAATGTATCTGAAATATTCAATTGCTTTATGATGAAAAGTGAACTGTGTGCCCGGTTCATAACCAAAGAATTCATCAGGTGATTTAAGATTTTGTGATAAGACAGGGCTGATAATAGTAATTGAGATCACTAAAGCTGAAAACCATTTTCTCATATTCCTGTTATTTTGTGAAAGTGATAAAGATAATTTATTTTTGAACCTTAATTTTAAAATTATGAGACTATTAAACAGCCATAAATCATTTACTCTGCTGACTGCAATATCAGCTTTTACAATATTTACAGCCGTATCGCAGATGCCTATGCGCAACCTGAACCAGGTTGCTGTTACAGGCTGGATAGATGATACTCACTATAAATTCAGGACTTTCGATGCAGACAAAAAACCTGTAATTCAGAGTGTTGATATCAGAACCGGAAAAGGTGTCAATATTCCGGCAGAGTTAATCCCAAGGGAACTTATTTCCCAGTCCTTGCCTTCGGGAGTCACTTTGGGGATGAATGACGTTATTAGTCCTGATTCGAAAAGTACAATTATCGTAAAGGATAATGATCTGTATCTCCTCACAGTTGAGACCAAATCATTAAAGCAGCTTACAAATGATAAAAGTCCTGAGGTTAATGCCAGGTTTTCTCCTGATGGAAAAAAGGTAGCATACACTAAGAACAAGGATTTATATGTATATGATCTCCGGGAAAACAAAGAGATCAGACTTACTACTGATGCAACAGATAAAATTTATAACGGTTATGCATCCTGGGTTTACTATGAAGAGATACTTGGAAGGCCCAGCAGGTATGCTGCATTCTGGTGGTCACCCGACGGTAAAAAGATAGCTTACCTAAGAAGTGATGATTCAGATGTTCCTGTTTTTACACTCAACAGACTTGATGAGCCCGATGGAATTCATGGCAAGCTGGAAGTAGTTCCATATCCTAAAGCAGGTGACCCTAATCCAAAGGTAAAAATGGGAATAGCAGATATTGCATCAACCAAAACCACCTGGGTTAAAACAGACTACAGCATCGATCAGTATATTGCATGGCCATTCTGGACTCCCGATAGTAAAAAACTTGCTGTACAAATTGTTAACAGGGATCAGACAGAGCTTAAAATTATCCTGGCAGATCCGTTAACAGGTGACTATGTTGATATTTACACTGAATCAAGGAAGACATGGGTTGAATTTCGTGAGGATATATATGTTATGAAAGATGGTACAGGATTTATAATCAGGAGTTTCAGGAATGACTGGGAGAATCTCTATTACTATGGATGGGACGGCAGGCTTATCAGCCAGATTACAGATTTTGACTTCAGGGTAAACAGTATTGACAGGGTTGATGAGACACAGAAGATGGTATATTTTTCCGCTACCGGACCTGAATCAACCGATATGCATGGCTACAGGGTAAGTCTTGATGGTAAGAATATTCTCCAGATAACAAAAGGAGAGGGTACTCACAATCTTTCAATATCTCCCAATGGCACATATTTTATTGACACATGGAACAGCATTATCAGTGCAGGATCAATAATTGCCTTTGATAAAAAGGGTAAGCAGATAAGGGAGATACATAAATTTGATCAGCCTGAATTTGATCCGGCAAAACATGCGAGGATTGAATTTGTCAGAATCAAGACAGCGGATGGACTTTTCAATATGCCTGCAATAATAACATATCCCCTGAATTTTGATCCGGCAAAGAAATACCCGGTAATTTTTACCATTTACGGCGGACCTGATTTAAAAAATGTATATAACAGGTGGCAGGGTAATAATCCTTCGTGGTATGCACAGAATGGTATTGTTACATTCACTGTTGATCATCGCGGATCGGGTCAGTTCGGGAAAAAGGGACTTGATTACATGCACCGTTGCCTTGGAAAATGGGAGATTCTCGACTATGCCGATGCTGTGAAATGGCTTCGTGAAAAACCATGGGTTGATGCAACCAGAATGGGTATGACGGGTGGATCCTACGGTGGTTATATGACTTGTCTTGCGCTTACAAAAGGTGCTGACTACTGGACTCACGGCATTGCAAATTATTCTGTTACCGATTACAGGCTGTATGACAATATCTATACTGAAAGATTCATGGATACTCCACAGGATAATCCTGAAGGATATAAAGAGGGATCGGCACTTAACTTTGCAAAAAATTATAAAGGTAAACTACTGCTTACTCACGGTGAAATGGACGACAATGTTCATATGCAGAATTCAATATATCTCATTTCACGACTTCAGGATGAGGGCAAATCGTTTGAGTTCATGATGTACCCCGGTGGTCGTCATGGCTGGGGCGGAGCAAAGGCAGAACATCTGAGGAATGAGTCTAATAAATTCTGGATGAGGCACTTCTTTGGCCAGCAATAAAGAAGTGTTACAAATTCTTTGTAAATTAGCATTTCTACACTTCATACAGGCTGATTATAGTCAATTATAAGTTTTAGTGGTATTTATGAAGAAGATATTATTTGCTCAACTTGTTATTGTTGTTCTTTTTGCCTGTCAGCTTAAGGGGCAGGAAACGGTTACAGATAGTTCTCATGCTGTAATAGATACCCTGTTCAATGATTTCGGACTTTTTGCAAGCGAAACAGTTCTCAGACTCTCACTCCGGTTTGATATTGGTGAGTACATGAGAAAAAAGCCCAAAGAGGAATACCTTAAAGCCTTGCTTACATACCATATTAATGAGAATGACTCAATAAACAAGGAGATAAAACTCAGATCCAGAGGAATTTCAAGAAATGATATATGTAATTTTCCTCCTGTTATGCTTAATTTCAGAAAAGAGGATCTTGAAACAGAAAATCAGAGAAAATTCGAAAAGATCAAAATGGTCACTCACTGCAATGCAGGGAATGAGGAATACCTTTTCAGGGAATATCTGATCTACAAACTTTATAATGCCCTAACGGACCTTAGTTTCCGGGTAAGACTTGTATCTGTTGATTATATAAGCACGGTTAAGAGCGGAAAAATAATACGTACCTATGCTTTTTTGATTGAGCCCCTGAATATGCTTACTGAAAGAAAAAAAATCTTTGAGGTTGAAAACCCGAAACTATCACAAAAATTTGTGGATCCTGAAATTATGGACCGGGTTTCTATTTTCAATTATATGATAGGAAATACAGACTGGGCTGTTCCGGGGCAGCATAATATTGTAGTTGTCACAAACCCGAATAATCCAAATACTAATCTTGGTGCCGTAATTCCTTATGATTTCGATTACTCAGGTCTTGTAAATGCTCATTATGCTTTGCCTGCTGAACCTCTCGGGCTTAAATCCGTGAGAGAGAGACGATACCTTGGAGCCTGCAGAGGCGATGAAATATTTCGTGAGAGATTAAAACAATTTGCCGAAAAGAAATCAGAGTTTTACAGGATTATCAATGAGTTTCAATACTTATCTGAAAAAGAAAGAAGCAGGATGACTGGTTACCTTGATGAATTCTTCAATGAACTTGAAAAAGGATTCCTTATAGGGAGCTTAAAAAGGCAGTGTATGGAGGGTCTCTGATTGATTTTAATATTGTATGTAAACAGTAGTAAGTTGAATTGACCTGATCAATAATAGGTTAATGTTTATTATATTGGGCGCAGATTAATTTTAAACACATATTTACAGAAATCCACAGATTATGTTGTTAGGTATCCTGAAAGAGACAGGCACAGAAAAAAGGGTGGCAATGCTGCCGGGCGAAGTGGCTGTACTGAAAAAACTCGGTCTTGAGGTCATTGTCGAGAAAGAAGCCGGAGAAGGTGCTTTTGCCCCGGACTCAGCTTACCTGAAAGCTGGTGCTCAGGTGGCTGATCGTAATAATGTTATTTCAGGATCAGCAATGCTGCTTTCAGTTAACACTCCGGTATCTGATATAAATAATTTCAGGGAAGGTCAGATAATCTGCTCTGTAATAAATCCTGTTGAGAACAGGAACTGGCTTGAAAGTGCCAGGCAGAAAGGTCTTTCGGTTCTTGCTCTTGATATAGTGCCCAGAACCACCAGGGCACAATCGATGGATATTCTTTCATCCATGGCTACGGTTTCGGGCTACAAGGCAGTCACAGAGGCTGCATCTCTGCTTCCAAGGTTTTTTCCAATGTTTATGTCTGCCGCGGGTACAATTAAACCGGCAAGGGTGCTCATCCTGGGAGCTGGTGTTGCCGGCCTTCAGGCTGTTGCAACTGCAAGGAAGCTGGGAGCCATTGTTGAGGTTTTTGATGTCAGATCGGCTGTAAAGGAGGAGGTAAAAAGTCTCGGCGGTAAGTTTATTGAGGTTGAAGGTGCAAGGGAAGATGCTGCTGCAGGAGGTTATGCAGTGGAACAGACTGAAGAATTCAGGAAAAAACAGCAGGACCTTATACAGCAAAGGGCAATTGCTGCCGATGTAATTATAGCTACAGCCCAAATCCCGGGGAAAAAGGCACCAATCCTTGTTCTGCAGGATACAGTAAAGAGTATGGCTCCTGGATCAGTAATAATTGACCTGGCTGCCTCCACAGGAGGTAACTGTGAACTTACACAGAACGGGAAAAGAATCCTGGTCAATGGTGTAACAATTATCGGCAAATCAGATTACCCCTCCGATATGTCAACCGATGCAAGCAAAATGTTTGGCAACAATATTATCAACCTCATAAAGATTATGATTGACAGGGAAGGCAAAATTGTTTTGAACTTATCAGATGATATTATTAACGGAACACTGGCAGTTCATGGAAGGGAATATATAAGTGCCCGGGTCAGACAAATGTTAAACCTCTAATAATCAATAATAATGGAGAATATTAGTGAATTCTTCCTGATACATAGGGAAGTAATTTTTATAGTGATTCTTTCAATATTCCTTGGTATTGAAGTAATCAGCCACGTACCGGCAATACTTCATACACCTCTTATGTCAGGTGCAAATGCAATACATGGTGTTGTAATAATTGGAGCAATTATTGTCCTTGGTCATGCCGATTCAACAGGATCAGTAATTCTTGGATTCCTGGCTGTGATCCTGGGAACCCTCAATGTAGTGGGGGGATTTGTTGTGACAGACAGAATGCTCGAGATGTTCAAAAAGAAAAAGTAACCAGATCAGACCATTAATTTAAATATTACAGAATGAACGATATCTCCCGGTTCACAGCAGGCATTACAATCCTTGAAGTAACATATGTAGTTGCATCTGTGCTGTTCATTATAGGATTGAAAATGTTAAGCCACCCATTAACGGCACGCAGAGGTAATATTCTTGCTGCTTTCGGTATGGGATTCGCAATTGTGGCAACGATTGTTTTTCACAGAAAAGACGGGGAACCGATAAAAAATATACCTCTGATCCTTGCAGCTATTGTAATTGGTACTGCAATAGGCTGGATCATTGCAAAAAGGGTTAAAATGACGGCAATGCCACAGCTTGTATCATTTTTCAACGGAATGGGCGGTGCTGCAGCAGCTCTTATTTCCATGATGGAATTTCCCCATGTGAGTCCGGAATTAATTGCTGAATCGGGAATGGCTAACGGAGAGGTACTTGCAATCCTGATCGGGCTGCTTATAGGAACAGTTTCATGGGCGGGAAGTATGATTGCATACGGAAAGCTCGACGGATGGATCGGTGATCTGCGGGTAAAGTCAATGAAATATGTCAATCTCGCTATACTCGCTGTCCTTCTTGGAATGATCGCATTTATCATGACCCGGGATGTACAGGCAAGCAGCGAACTAACACCTCTGATTTATATTATGTTTGCCATCTCTGTAGTTTACGGAGTATTATTTGTAATGCCAATCGGTGGTGCCGACATGCCTGTTGTAATATCCCTTCTTAACTCCTTTACCGGGGTAGCAGCAGCTATGGGCGGATTCCTTTACAACAACCAGGCTATGCTTACAGGTGGTATACTTGTCGGATCAGCAGGTACAATACTTACCATATTGATGTGCAAAGCCATGAACCGTTCACTTCTGAATGTAATTGTCGGAGTATTCGGAGGGGGAGGAGAATCAAATATGGCTGCAACAGGATCTATAAAAGAAATTTCATTAAGCGATGCATCAGTTCTTTTAAGCTATTCCAAGAAGGTAGTGATTGTTCCGGGTTACGGGCTTGCAGTAGCGCAGGCGCAGCATATCTGTCATGAGCTTGATAAATTACTCGATGAGAAAGGTGTGGAGGTTAAATACGCAATACATCCTGTTGCAGGAAGGATGCCGGGACATATGAATGTTCTTCTTGCTGAGGCAGATGTGCCATATGAGCAGCTTATTGAAAGCGATGAGATCAATCCCGACCTTCCAAATACGGATGTGCTGATTGTAATAGGTGCCAACGATGTTGTGAATCCTGCCGCGGAGGATGATCCTTCAAGTCCCATCTATGGAATGCCAATTATAAAAGCACGCGAATCAAAAAATATTATAGTTATGAAACGCGGTATGGGGAAAGGTTACGCAGCTATTGAAAATATGCTGTTCTTCAATGATAAGACAAGGATGCTCTTCGGGGATGCAAAGAGTACTCTTCAAAACCTTGTTAACGAAGTAAAAAGCCTTTAGCAAAAGCATAATTATAAGATGAATCTGTTTCTCAAACGACTTGGCTTACTGCGCAAGTCGATGAAAAAGAGTAAGATAAATGTGTATCTTATTCCATCGGCGGATCCTCATCTTGGTGAGTATATTCCTGATTTCTGGCGCATTATCCATTGGCTTACAGGTTTTACAGGATCAGCAGCTACAGTTGTTGTAACAGATAAATTTGCAGGCTTATGGACCGATTCACGATATTTTATCCAGGCCGAAGAGCAGCTGAGGGATACCGGTGTTACACTGATGAAGCCGGTAAATGATAATACACCTGACTTAAATACATGGATAAAAGATAATACTCCGGAAGGAGGAAAAGTCGGTTTGGATGGGAGACTCTTTTCAATTACAAGATACAGGAGTCTTGCAGCATCATCGAAAGATAAAAAAATAAGAATTGTTACAGGAAGTGATCTGATCACTGATTTATGGGTTGACAGGCCATTAATGCCGGAATTTATGGCATTTGACCATGATATAAAATACACCGGAATTACAAGCAAAGAAAAAATTGACAGGGTAAGGGAGAAAATGAGGTCTGAAGGACTTGATTATCATCTGCTTACTTCTCCCGATGATATCATGTGGCTCCTGAACATACGCGGACGAGATGTTAAATACAGCCCCATACTTTTATCATTTGCATTAATAGGAGCAGACCAGGTTCTTTTGTTTGCGGATGAGAAGAAGATCCCGTTTAAAATGGCTTCAGGCTTCGATAAGCTAAATATCGTTTTACTTCCATATGAGGAGGTAACAGGAATACTTTCAAACCTGAATCCGGGATCGTCTCTTCTTATTTCACCATCCTCCACCTCAACAGCTCTGTATAAATCAGTTGCGAAAGGAATCCAGGTCAGAGAGGATATCAGTATCGTAGCGAGAATGAAAAGTATAAAGAACAAAACCGAGATAGCAAACATCGATAAGGTGATGGTTAAGGATGGTGTTGCACTAACCAGGTTCTTTTACTGGCTGGAGAGAAACACCGGAAAGGATAGTATATCTGAACTTAAACTCACATCTCAGCTTGAAGTATTTCGTTCAGAGCAGGAAAATTACCTGGGTCCCAGCTTCAGTACAATAGCTGCATTCAATGAACACGGAGCACTTCCGCATTACAATGTAACAACTTATAGTGACTCAAAAATAAAGGGAAGCGGACTATTGCTTGTTGATTCGGGAGGTCAGTACCTTGACGGCACAACAGATATAACCAGAACTATTGCCATAGGAAGAGCTACTGCACAGCAGAAAAGGGATTTTACCCTTGTTCTCAAAGGCATGATCAATCTTGCACTTGCCAGGTTTCCTTATGGTACGAGAGGAGTACAGCTTGATATACTTGCCCGACGACCTTTATGGGAGCATGGACTTAATTATGGTCATGGTACTGGTCATGGTGTGGGTTTTTGCCTGAACGTCCATGAAGGTCCGCAGAGCATAGGTCCGGGAGCTAATCCCGATTCAAGAAATGTGATCGAGCCCGGAATGCTGATTTCAAATGAACCAGCCATTTACAGGGAGGGAGAATATGGCATAAGAACAGAAAATCTTATTCTTTGCTATGAAGATGAAGAAACCGAATTCGGACAATTTCTGAGTTTTGAAACAGTATCGCTGTGTTATATCGATAAGAAGCTCATTGATAAATCATTGCTCGAACCATTTGAAATAAAATGGATGAATGATTATCATGCTGAGGTTTATGATAAGCTTTGTCCTTATCTTACTGCTGATGAAAAGGAATGGTTGTTTTTAAAAACAAGAGCTTTTTAGGTTTGGTTACATGGTTTCTCACCACAGTACAACTCAAGGTTTATCTTATCAATGAGGTCGCCTATTTCTGATAAGGAATCAATTACATAATCGGCTCCGGCTTCAATGAAAACATCTGTGATATGGCGTTTCCTGTTTGCAAGTTCAGAAGGTTTCAGAGCATTAACCTCTTCAATAGTCATACCCATTTCATTACTTGAGTAAATTACACCTATGCTCCACATCCCTGCATTAACTCCCTCTTTAATATCAGCCACTGTATCTCCTATTTTAATTATGGTTTCCATTGGATAGATACCCATGAGTTCGGCATTTTTTAATGCCATCCATGGCGCAGGTCTTCCTTCTGAAACATCAGAAGCACATACCATTGCATCAGGAATATAACCTTGTCGGGCAGCAGATTCAGTAAGTATTTTCATCATATCTGCAGTATAGCCTGTTGTTGATCCGATTTTCAGTCCAAATGATTTGATAACTTTCAACGCATCAGGCAATTCAGGTACGATCTTTGAATGTTTATCTATCACAGATATTTGCAGGGGGATAAAATTCTGAAACATATCTTCAATATCAGATTCACTACAATCCCTGCCATATTTTTTTCTCCATTCTTCCATAATCCTGGGAAACTGAGTTATTGTTTTAATATGATCGCGTTTATACATTCCCATTGGAGTCCGTGCTTCTTTTTCAGAGATATCAATACCCTTCTGAAGGAACACCTCCCTGAATACTCCTGTAGGCGCAAAGCATCCATAATCAACTGTTGTTCCGGCCCAGTCAAAAATAATGGCCCTGACTTTAAGGCTTCTGCATTTTTTTAATGTTGTTATCATATCTGTTCTTTTATAAGTTTAATTTAATATAATATTCATGTTAGTTACTACATCTTTTATTGCCTGAGTAAGGTTTATCATATCTTCAGGGTAGATTTGTCCGATATTGCCAATTCTGAAGCAATCTACCTTGCTTAGTTTTCCTGGATAAATAACAAACCCTTTTTCATTCAGTCTTCGATAGAAATCGTTAAAACTGAAATTGATATCCTCAGGGTACAAAAACGAAGTAATTATATATCCACGAATTTCATCGGGAAGGTAGAGTCTGAAGCCTATCTTCCTCATTTCATTGACAAGCACAATATTATTATGCAGGTACCTCAGGGATCTTTCTTTAATGCCTCCTTCTTTATCCAGTTCTTCAAGAGCTTTATGAAAGGCTAGAATTACCTGTACGGGAGGAGTAAAACGAAACTGACCGTTTGAATTAAGTCCATTCCATTGGTCGTATAGATCCAG